>JGI12270J11330_10001450_pt1 | contig 17638 bp, 17 predicted proteins | sample PeaSoiMetSII2010_FD_11330 | JGI IMG/M metagenome (IMG submission 11330)
CCGAAGAGCAGTTCCCGCCTGTTGAGACGCAGCACCCCCTGAGGCGAATGACCCAAATTCTCGGGAAACGCATTTCCATCAGACAAATTGTTAGGGGAAGGAGAAAGCCACATGTCCTACATGAACTGCCGAGTGAAACGTGCTGCCCTCGGAGTCGCGCTTCTCTGGGGCATCTTGGGGTTAATCTTGCTTCTGCCCGCTACCGTCTGGGCGGGCGGCCACACAGTGAAAGTCCCACCACCAAACGGCGTGGACGACACGGCCAACATCCAAGGGGCGCTGAATAAGTGCGTGGTGTACGGCCCGGGCTGCACCGTGAAGTTGGCCGCTGGAAAATACTTAACCAAACAGGTCGTGGTCTACAACTTTCAAGGAACTTTCAAGGGTATGGGTATTGACAACACGACCATCGAAGCCCTTCCCAATCTACCTGTCAACTGGCCGGACCAATTCGTGGCTTCGTGCCAGCCCAACCTCACAACTTGTCTCTGGCCCAGCTTGTTTGAGTTTGTGGAGGGCAAAATTAGCGTCTCGGACTTGACCATCAAGGCTACCGCTATACCACCTGCCCAACCTTCTCTGTACGACGGGCTCATCGCGACGGAACTCTACGAACTGCTGGGCTTCACGGGCCAATATCCCACCGATGTCAGCGTCGACCGCATTCGCATGGAAGGCAGGCCCTACATCGCTTCCACTTCCCTCACGGGCTATACTTCAGACAATGGAGTCCACTACAGTGGCGATTTCCCCCGCAGTTCGGCTCCTTTCGACTATTACTTCCTGAGCGGTTCGTTGACCGTTCAGAGCAGTTACTTTGATGGCCTGGCCGCCGGTGTTTCCCAGGACGCGTCTGTCACATCGAGCCAAATCACTATTGGCGGTTCGCCTTCTACTGGCAATCACGTTGAAAATACCTGCGGTGGACTGGACATAGAAACTGCAGAGAACTCGGTCTTTGAGATTTCCTATAACGTGTCCTCAGGTACGTGCGCGGGCATGTGGGTTGGTCCTACGTGGACGCCATTTGTACCAAGCAGCCCATCCTGGTACTTCATTCATGACAACAAGTTTATCGGGACCGGGCAGCAGGCCGACGGAATGTTCCTCTACGACGACGTCACTAACCCATGGATTCAAGCGGCGGTCTGGAACAACACCGCTAGAGTAAAGGGAGCCCTTTCTGAAGGCATCGGTGCCTACAACACAAAGGACACTGCGATTTGGAATAACACCGTCACCGGAACGGACGGATACGATGGAATCGGCCTGTGGAGCAGCACCCTGAGTACAGTCACTGGTAACCATGTCGGCGGCTTTACGGTCGATAGCACTGCAGGCGTTGCCCAGATTTATCTGGATCCATATACGACCTACGACCTTGTCGTCTGCTCCAATTCCAAAAACACCGTGCTTGACCAGGGCACGATGAACAAGGTCATTGGCTGCCAGCAATCCACAGCCTCTGCGGAAGCCGCCACGAGCCCCGCTCGGCCAAATCTCCCGAGAAAGAAGCCACCACTGCGATAGTAAACACGCCATCCGCGACAAACGACAAAACCGCCCGATGTCTGGGCGGCTTTTCTTTTGCGTCACGCGGAAGGCAGGGGGCGCGATAACTGCTGTTAATAGGCGATAGGGCTCACGACCCGGACTGGCTGGTTTCGGAATTCTGGGCAGATGACGGGCAACCCGGAAGGGATTCCTGCTTTAAGTTAGAGCTTCTGGGGTGGACGCCCGGCTCTCCACAAAATCAAAAAAGGGCCCGGTAGTGGCTGAATCTAAATTCAGCCACTAGCAAGGGCCCAAATTAACCGATTTGTAACAACCCTCTGCTAGCCTAAAACGGAATGTCCAACCAAGCCCTGCCCCGGCCGCGTTTCAACGCTCCCGAACCGGAGCGGGGGGCAAAGGCCGCCCTGAAAGCCGAAGCCAGAACGACGCCGCTGTTGCACGGGAAGGTCAGCGAAATGCCCGACGTGTTTTTTGGCTGGGCGATGCGCCTTTGTGGCTTGGCGGTGGTCGCGCTGCTCGGCTTGATCGTTTACCAACTAGTGGTGGGCTCCGAGCTCTCCTGGCATGCTTTTGGCTGGAAGTTCTTTGGTCAATCGGACTGGAATCCGGTGTCGGATCAGTACGGTGCGCTGCCGTTCATGTACGGCACGATCGTGTCCTCGCTGCTTTCGCTGGTCATCGCCGTGCCGCTGTCGATCGGCGTGGCCGTCTTCATCACCGAGATGAGTCCGGTCGGGCTGCGCGGGATTCTTTCCTTTACCACCGAACTTTTGGCCGCCATCCCCAGCGTTGTCTACGGACTTTGGGCAATCTTTGTTATGGTGCCGCTACTTCGCGAATATGTGCAGCCGTTTCTTGCCAATGTGTTCGGCTGGACGGGCCTGTTCAGCGGACCGCCCTATGGCGTCGGCATGCTGGCCGCGGGCGTGATTCTGGCGATCATGATCATTCCCATCATCTCGTCCATCACCCGCGAAGTGCTCACTGTCGTTCCTCAGCACCAGCGCGAAGCGGTGCTGGCGCTGGGAGCAACGCGCTGGGAAATGATTCGCATGGGTGTACTGCGCAATGCGCGGGCCGGAATCGTGGGCGCCGTCATTTTGGGCCTGGGCCGCGCGCTTGGCGAAACTATGGCGGTCACCATGGTGATCGGCAACCGTCCGGAGATTGCCAAGTCGCTGTTTGCTCCCGGATACACCATGGCCAGCGTACTCGCCAACGAATTCACCGAAGCGACTGGCGATCTGTATCTTTCGGCGTTGATCGAGATTGGCTTGGCGTTGTTCTTTGTCACCATTGTGGTCAACGCGCTTGCGCGACTTTTGGTGTGGAGTGTTACCCGAGGCCAACCGGCGAGAAGCCTTGCCTGATATGAACTCCAATACGGCAGCGGTGCTCGTTCCGCCCATCAGCTTGCGGCGGCGTGTGATGGACCACGCAATGACGGGCGTCGCCGTGCTCACCGTCCTGCTCGTGCTTTTGCCGCTCTTCGCCATCTTTGCCTATCTGGTATATAAGGGCATCGGCTCGATCAACCTTGCCTTCCTGACCCAGACTCCGAAGCCGGTAGGCGAGCCCGGCGGCGGCATGGCGAACGCCATCGTGGGCTCGATGGTCATTCTGGCCATCGCCAGTCTGCTTGGCGTGCCGCTCGGGATTGGCGCGGGCATTTTTCTCTCCGAGTACGGTCGAAACCGCTATGGCGATATTGTGCGCTTTATCTCCGATGTCCTGAACGGTGTGCCGTCCATCGTGATCGGCATTGTGGCCTACGGGCTGGTCGTGATGCGCCAGAAACATTTCTCAGCGCTGGCCGGCGGCGTCGCGCTGGCCATCATGATGGTTCCGACCATCGCGCGCACCACCGAGCAGATGCTGCTCCTGGTTCCACAGGCCATTCGCGAAGCCGCTTACGGTCTGGGCGTTTCCCGCTGGCGCACCACGCTCTCGATTACGCTGCGCACGGCCACCTCCGGAGTCATTACCGGCGTCATGCTGGCCTTCGCCCGCGTTGCCGGAGAAACCGCGCCGCTGCTGTTCACCGCATTTGGGAACCAGTACTGGAATTGGAAGACGGACCAGCCGACCGCAGCCTTGTCGCTGCAAATCTTCACCTATGCCATCTCGCCCTTCGATGAGTGGCACCGGCAGGCATGGGCGGGGGCGCTGGTTTTGATTGTCCTCATCGTCGCCGCGGTCGCGGCGGTTCGCATTGCTGTACGGCACGGAACTTTGGCCGGAGCTTAACTTTAGCAGGAGCACGGGTAGGAGCTGATCCAGTTATGGGCGTCGGAATTACAGTCGAGCACCTGAATGCGTTTTACGGCAAAACTCAGGCCTTGTTCGACATCAACATCACCGTGCTCGCCAACCACGCGACCGCACTGATCGGCCCTTCGGGCTGCGGGAAATCCACGTTCATTCGCTGTCTGAACCGCATGCACGAAACCATTCCCGAGGCGCGGGTCGAGGGCAAAGTGCACATCGGCGACCTCAGTGTTTATAACGGAACTTCGGCCACCCAACTGCGCCGCCGCGTGGGCATGGTGTTTCAGAAGCCGAATCCGTTTCCGACCATGTCCATCTATGACAACGTGGCCGCCGGGCTCAAGCTGAACGGTTTTCGCAACCGCAAACAACTGGACGAGGTCGTCCAGAAATCTCTGCACGCCTCCGCACTGTGGGACGAAGTAAAGGACTCTCTCCACAAGAAGTCCGGCGCCAGCCTCTCCGGCGGGCAGCAGCAGCGTCTGTGCATCGCCCGCGCGCTCGCCGTTCAACCGGAAGTTCTGCTCATGGATGAACCCTGCTCGGCGCTGGACCCGATCTCCACCGGCAAGATCGAAGAGCTGATTTTTCAATTAAAAGAGCAATACACGATCGTGATTGTGACGCATAATATGCAGCAGGCGGCCCGTGTGGCGGAGTTCACCGGGTTTTTCCTGCTGGGCAAGATGATCGAATTCGATAAAACTGAAAAGATATTCACCAATCCTTCCGACAAACGGACGGAAGACTACGTCACAGGCAGGTTCGGATGATGCGCACGCGCTTTCAGCAGCAGATGGAGGACCTGCGGGAGAAACTGCTCCGCATGGGCGGTCTCGCGGAACTGGCGGTTGATCGCGCCTGCCAGGCGTACACCGAACGCGATCTCACCCGCTGCCAGCTTGTCCTCGAAAACGAGAGCCTCATCAACGCGGCCGAGCGCGAGATCGATGAGATGGCCTTCGACATCCTCGCCACGCAGCAGCCGGCGGCCACGGATCTGCGCTTCATTCTCGCGGTAACCAAGATCAACGCCGATCTCGAGCGCGTGGGCGATCAGGCGGTAAACATCGCCGAGCGCGTCATGGACTTGATTGAATTGCCGGCGGTCGAACTGCCGGTCGATATCGCGCGCATGGCCACCGCCGTCAGCGCCATGGTGCGGCGCGCCCTGGAGTCGTTCGTGGAAGGCAAAGCCGAACTCGCCCAGGCCGTGCTGGAAATGGATCACGTTGTCGACCGCATGCGCGACGAAGCTTTTATCGTGCTCGTGCGAAAGATGAACGAAGAGCCGCAAGTGACTCAACAAGCTCTAGATGCGCTCTTGGTGGCACGCAATCTCGAACGCGTCGCGGACCACGCCACCAACATTTCCGAGGACGTCATTTTCTGGGTTCTGGGAGCCGATGTCCGTCATCATGCGCAGGCAGCGTCGGCCGCTCGACGCCCGGAAAGACGCGAGCAGTAGGCGCAAGGTCCAAAAGCATTTAAGAACTTCGTTCGCCCCGCATCCGACCCTGCGATACACTGTTCGAACCCCATGACCCAGAGAATCCGCGTTTTTTCCACTTGCGATATTGGAGACGCCCTCAACATTCTTCGCGACAAGGGATACGAACTGGAGGTCTATCCCGAACCTGAGGCTCCGCCAAAAAGCCTGATTATCGAAAAGGTGAGGTCCGGCGTGGATGGCCTGATCACCACTCTGCGCGATCCGATCGACGCCGAGGTTTTTGCCGCCGGAGAAGGCACACTCAAAGTGGTGGCACAGTTCGCCGTCGGGTTTGACAACATCAACCGCGCCGATGCCAACCAGTATAAAGTTCCGTTCACTCATACGGCCGACGTGCTGACCGAAGCGACGGCGGAGTTTGCTTTCTTCCTCATGGGCGCGCTCGCCCGCAAACTCTGGCCCGCCGAACATCTGACCCGCGAAAATCGCTGGGGCTATTGGCATCCCTACCTGCCGTTTTTGGGTGACGAAGTCACGGGAAAAACCGTTGCCGTTATCGGCACCGGGCGCATCGGCCTCGCCTTCATCAAGAAGTGCGCGGGGCTTGACATGAACATCCTGTGCTTTGATCCGGCCTATGAAAACCACGACTATATCCGAGCCATACAGGAGGTGAAGGATCTCCGCTTCCAGCGCGGGATCAGCCGCGAGAGAGCCACAATTCGTTACACCACGTTGCACGAAGCGCTGAGCAGCGCGGATTTCATCAGTTTGCACGTTCCGCTGCTGCGTGAGGGCGAGAGCACCACACCGACCTATCACCTGATCAATGAAAGCACGCTGCGCATGATGAAGCCCACCGCCATGGTCATCAATACGTCGCGGGGTCCGGTGGTGGACGAGGTAGCGCTGGCGCGAGCTTTGCGTGAGAACTGGATCGCCGGCGCGGCGCTCGATGTTTACCACAAAGAGCCTCTGCCTGCCGATTCTCCGCTGCGCGATCCCGCGATTGCCGACCGCTGCCGGCTCCTGCCCCACTTCGCCAGCGCCGCGCGCATCACGCGGCTGTCTTCCGACCCCAACAGAGGCATGGCCGGCCGCTGCGTGCAGGGACTGATTGACGTGCTGGAAGGGAATTATGGCGGCGACATCACCAAGATGCCGTATGTGGTCAACAAGGAAGCTTTCGCGAAGTAGTTGGTGTGGGCAATGCCTGGCATCCCCCCGGAACCCCCGCCCACGCGGAGCTTGGACGGAGCACCATCGAGGGTAGAAATGGACGCGATAACATAGGCCGCCCCCCCCCTGGGATTTTTCTTGAAATAGTGATTCACTTACTAAATTAGAAGCCATCTCTGAAACTTATGTTCTCTCACCGCACAAACTGGAGGCTCAGTCCGAACGCTCTCACGCGCGCGATCGCGGAAGCGCGCGCTTCGGGTCAGGAAATTCTGGATCTCACTGCCTCGAACCCGACCGAAGCTGGCGTCCGTCCCGATGCTGAAATCGTGCTCGCCGCACTGGCGAATCCGGAAGCGATGCATTACGATCCCCAGCCACGGGGTCTGCTCGGAGCGCGCCAGGCCGTGTGCCACTACTATCGCGAGTCGCACGAAGTTTTCGATCTTGATCCCGAGCGCCTGATTCTGACCACCAGCACCAGCGAAGCCTACTCGTACGTCTTTCGTCTGCTCTGCAATCCCAGCGACGAGATTCTTGTACCCAAACCGAGCTATCCGTTGTTCGAGTTCCTCGCCGATCTCGCCGACGTGAAACTCGTTCCGTATCCGCTCCTCTACGATCACGGTTGGCAAGTCGATTTCGATTCGCTCTACAAAGCAGCTACGGCCCGGTCGCGAGCCGTGATTCTCGTCCATCCCAACAACCCAACCGGCTCCTACGTCACTGCGGCGGAGACCTCGGCGCTCAACGCTTTCTGCCGCGACTACGATCTGGCTCTGATCGTGGACGAAGTGTTTCTCGATTATTCGCACGACGGTACGCTGCGCGGCAGTTTTGTCACCAATGCCGACGCGCTCACCTTCACTCTCAGCGGCGTTTCCAAGATTTCCGCTCTGCCGCAGATGAAGCTTGCCTGGGTGGCCACCAGCGGCCCGAAAGAAATGGTGACCGAAGCAGGAGCGCGCCTCGAAATCATCGCCGATACTTATCTCTCCATGAACGCTCCCGTGCAGCTTGCCGCCTCGGTGCTGCTCGAACAGCGCAAACAGATCCAACCCATTCTTCTCGATCGTCTGCGAGTGAACCTCGCGGAACTCGATGGCCAACTCGCAGGCCGTCCCTCCTGCACAAGATTGCTGGTCGAGGGCGGATGGTACGTCGTGCTGCGGTTCCCAGTACTTGGAACTGACGAAGATCTGGCCATCGATCTCCTGCGGAAGATGGCTGTCATCGTGCATCCCGGCCACTTCTACGATTTTCCAAACGAAGGCCATCTGGTGCTGAGCCTGATCACCGAACCGGCCGATTTTCGCGAAGGCGTGGCCCGCCTGCTGGATGTGACTGGGGTCTGAGCGAGGCCCGTCCGCGTGTTATCCTTTTCGCCGTTTCCTACGGAGAATTCATGTCCATAAGTCGTCGTGGATTTCTAGGTTCCGCAATCGCTGCGTCGCTGGCCACTGGTCTGAACGCGGAAGACCTGAAGGCGCAAGACAAAGTTAAAGACGATGCTCCCGGCTCCGCCTCGCCCTCCGGCGCCGCCAAGCGGCCGATCATCGTCTGCGCCAACAATGGCGTCAACTACCTCGACGCCGCCTTCATTTTTCTGAAAAACGGCGGCGACACGCTCGACGCTGCCTTGCGCGTTGTAAAGGGACCGGAAGATGATCCGAACGACGATTCCGTCGGACTCGGCGGCCTTCCCAACGAAGAAGGCGTGGTCGAACTCGACGCCTGCTGCATGCACGGGCCCACCCGCCGCGCCGGATCGGTCGGCGGCGTCCGGAACATCAAGAATGTTTCGCTCGTCTCCAAAGCTGTGATGGAACACACCGGCCACGTGATGCTCGTCGGCGAAGGCGCCGAACGATTCGCCGTCGCCGTGGGTTTCCCTCGTGAAAATCTGCTCACCGAACGCTCACGCAAAATCTGGCTGCTCTGGAAAGAGAATCACTCTACCGACGACTGGTGGGGACCGGGGATCGCCGACCCGCAATGGAAGCCGCCCTCGCCATTACCAACGACATCACCGCAAGCCGAGTTGTGGGAACAACGCATCCACCGCCTCGAAGAGCGTGCCGCCCAGCTTAGCATCGAACCGGAATTCTGCATGGCCGCCGTCCGGCGCGTTTTGTTTCCGCCGACCGGCACTATCCACTGCTCCGCGCTCAACGACAAAGGTGAAATGTCCGGCGTCACCACCACCAGCGGCCTCGCCTTCAAGCTCCCCGGACGCTGCGGCGATTCGCCGATCATCGGCGCCGGTTGCTACACCGATCAGGAGGTGGGATCGGCGGGCGCTACTGGCAGCGGAGAAGAGAACATCAAGGTGGCCGGAGCCCACACCATCGTCGAGAACATGCGGCGCGGCATGTCGCCGCTTGAAGCCGGCATGGACGCCCTCAAGCGCATTGCCCGCAACTACAACAACGACATGAGCAAGCTCAAGTTCATCGACATGACGTACTACATCCTGCGCAAGGACGGCGCCTATGCCGGCGTGTCTCTGTGGGAGGGCTATTCGACGCGACGACACCAGATCGCCGTGCACGACGGCACCAAGCGCTCGGAGGTTACCGTTTCCTTATTCAAAGGCAAATCGCATGAATTCCCGCCCTTCCCGGTCGCGATGCCAAAGGAGTTAATGGAGGATTCCGTTTACGTAAAATAGAAAGGGCAGAACCGGCGGGCAGTGTTCTAGTTTTCCTAGTACGGACACATGTGAGTGGGACACTTGTGTGCGCCTTGTGAAGAGGTCACCGTGAAGGTTGCATGGGAGCGGGTCTTGAACCTCACGCTTTGGGTTCTGCAGGGCTTCCTGGCTCTGCTGTTCCTGTATTCCGGGGCGGACAAATGGAACCCGAATGCAGTCTTCTGGGTCGAATTGTTCGACAAAATCCGAATCGGCCAATGGTTCCGCTATTTCACGGGCGGTCTTGAAATCACTTGCGCGATTCTACTGCTGATTCCGAAAACATCGGCGATGGCCGCAACGCTGTTAGCCTTCACCATGGTGGGTGCCGTCCTCACGCATCTGTTCATCCTTCGCGACGGTTTCTCCAGTTTCCTTCCAGCCTTTCCGCTCTTGCTGCTAATCCTTGTCGCGTGGAAGCGAAGTCCATCTCTGTCCCAGTGAAGGGAAACCCGGGACGCTACCCACTGCCGAATACGTGTCTGCCCCACTTGCCTCGGGCTGCCCACTTGCCTCCGGGTGTACAATTATTTTGTAGGGACCGCAGCTTCACGGGGCTCTTTATCCGCGTTCGAGGCTCGAACAATGAACGTTCACGTCAGTTACAAGGTCCACAAAACTCCCGACATCGAAAAAGAAATCAGCCACCAGATCGAGAAGATTCAGAAGCGTCTTCAGGTCTTCCGGCCCGAACTGGTCCATTTGAAAACCATCGTCGATCAGAATTCGGCGCGCGAGGGAACGCTCGTCTCCTTGAATCTGCGCTTGCCGTCGGGCCAACTGGCTGCCCAGAAGAAAGCCCCCAGCCCAACCGCGGCCATCAAGGCGGCCTTTGACGACCTCATGCAGCAGATCGGCCGGCATAAGGAACTGCTCCGCTCCAGCCACAAATGGCGGCGCTGGCGCGGAGGGCCGCAGGAATCTCCCGAACCCGGCGTTCCATTCGAGCAGACGCTGGCAGCGGTTCTGCCGCCTACCATTTCCGCCGACGACATCGGCTTCTATGTGAATGCCAATCTTTCCCGTCTCGAACGTTTCGTGGACCGCGAACTCTATTTCCGCCGCGCCGACGAGGAGATTCTTGAGGACGGCCTCTCCACCCCCGAGGTCGTGAACGAAGTCATCGCTCGAGCTCTCGGCGACCACGACCGTCCGGAAAAACTGTCGCTTGAACCATGGCTTTACCGCCTTGCCCTGCAAGCCATGAACGAGATGACGGCGCGCCTTCATGAACTGGATTCTCTCGTTCATCTGGAAGACAGTCGGCGCCGCCAAAATGTGCAAGCCTCCGACGAAGCCGGGTTGCAATTCCATCAGCCCGACGAGGGTTGGACTCGCGAAAGCGCCATCCCCGATCGCCGCGTGTCCACTCCGGAACAGGACGCCTACTCCGACGAAGTGATTGCCTTGGTGCAAGCCGCACTCCGCGGCGCCGACCGCACCGCCCGCGAAGCTTTTCTCCTCTACGGTATCGAGGGCTTTTCCCTCAACGAAATTGCCGCCATTACCGGCCGGCATGTGGAGGCCGTGCGGGAATCTGTGCAGCGGGCGCGCGACTGCGTTCGCAGCGCACCTTCCATAGCCAGCGAATTCCACCATGAACTCTTAATGAAAACTCGCACCTAAGCATTCAGTACCAGCATCTCAGCATTCAAGGAGAGTCGAGATGATGACCAGGGACGAAATCCGTGAGTTGGCGGCTTTTCAAGCAGACGAAACCAAAGGGGCGTGCGCCCTGAGTTTTTATTTTCAGCCCGATCCTCCCCAGGATCGTTCCCATCGCCGTGAGGCCATCGCCGCCAAAGAAGTCGTGAAGCAGGCCCTGAAAAGTGCCACTGCTAGCGGTAAGAACGGATCGCTTCACGCCGACCTCGATCGCGTCCTCGATCTGGCGACGAACCTGCACGGCCATGCCCGGGGAAGAGCGGTCTTCGCCTGCTCTGCTCAAAATTTCTGGAAGGAGTACGAACTGCCCCCGCATCTTGGAGCCACCCACATTTATCTCCAGCCGCGCTTTCACTTGAAACCGCTGGCCGCTTTACTGGGCGCCCAACCCGCGCTCTGCGTTGCCATGGTCGACCGCCAGCGCGCCCGTGTCTTTGATCTTCGCCTCGACGACCTGCGCGAACGCGGAGCCATTGTCCACATGCTCTCGCGCAACGGCTCGAGTTACGGCTACAACGGCTACGAAGGTGGCCATGCCGAACGGCGCGTGGCCGAGGAAGCGCTGCAGCACTTCAAGGCGGTTTCCGATCGACTGCTTGCCGACTTCGAGAAAGGCATTTGGGAGCGGCTCATCGTCGGTTGCCAGGATGCCAATTGGCCCGAGTTCGAGCCCCACCTCCACCCTTACGTCAAACAGCGCCTGATTGGCCGATTCTCAGCCGACGTTGCCAGCGTCTCGAATGAAGAGATTCGCGATCACGCCGGTGCTGTCCTCAATCGATGGATCACGGAACGCGCCTCTGCGAAAGCCAGCGAAGCGGTGGACTTCGCCAAGTCCAACGGGCGCGGGGTCACCGGCCTCCGCCGCGTCCTGCAAGCCCTGGAAACCGGGGAAGTGCAGACCATCTTCCTCGCCGAAAACTATTCTGCTCGAGCTGTCGAGTGCCCTCACTGCGGCCACCTCGATGCTCACATGGTCCCGTCGTGCGTCGCTTGCGGACACCCCACTCGCGAACTCGCCGACGTCTGCGATGCCATCATCCCCATCGCGATCCGTCGTGACATCGAATTGTTCTATCTCAAGGAGCACGCCGATCTGGATCGCGCCGGCAACATCGCCGCGCTCCTGCGCTTCCGCTCCGATCAGACAACAGGACAGATCGAAGCGGCGTCGTAGGAGGTCTGCCTTCTGACTTCCGCGGTGGTGAATTGTCTCGGTCTAAGCGAAAATGAGGTAATGATCCACAAGATCCTCTCCGTGGGCCCGCTGCAATGTAACTGTTCGATCATCGGCGATGAGACCACGCACGAAGCCATGGTCATCGATCCGGGCGACGACATTGAAGACGTTCTCGCCATCGTCCGCCAGCACAAACTGGAAGTGAAGCAGATCGTCATCACCCACGCCCACATCGATCACGTAGGCGGAGCCATGAAGCTGCGCGCGCTGACTCGCGCCCCAATCCTGCTGAATCAGAATGACAACGCGCTGCTGAAGATGCTCGACGTACAGGCTTCCTGGCTCGGCATGGCCGCGCCGGGCGCAGTTGCCATCGAAGCGAGTATCGCAGATGGCGAATCGTTGCGGACGGGTAACCTGACGGCGAACGTTCTCCACACTCCCGGCCACACCGAGGGCAGCGTCTGCCTCTATTTTCCCGCGGAAAAATTACTGATCGCCGGCGATACCCTGTTCGCCCGCAGCATCGGACGCACCGATCTCCCCGGAGGATCGTTCGAGAAAATCATGCGCTCCCTGCACGACCGAGTCCTGACCCTGCCCGATGATACCGTCGTGATTCCAGGCCACGGCCCGCGAACAACCATAGGAGAGGAAAGGGAAGAGAATCCCTTCCTGGTGGGATAGTCTAAGAATTGTCATCCCGACCTTGAGCGAAGCTGATGGGGAGGGATCTGCAGTTCGCCGGCGGCAGAGAATACTGCGGCCTGGTCTCTATTTCTGTGTCGGCGCCTGGTTTTGCGGAACGGTCGGCGGCGCGGAAGGAGCGGCGGGAGTCGCTGGCTGCGACTTGGTCTGCGACGGCTTCACTCCCGAAAGCACGGACGTGGGCCCCGTGCGCCGCGCCGCAAAAATCGAAAGCGTGATCGATGTGAGCATGAAGATGATCGCGGACCAGGTCGTTGCCCGGGAAAGAACCGAAGCCGCGCCCCGCGGGCCGAACGCTGTCTGGCTGCCCTGTCCGCCGAAAGCCGCAGCCAGGTCGCCGCTCTTTCCGCTCTGCAGCAACACGACCGCAATCAGAAACAGGCAAACGACAATGTGAATCACTGTGATCAAAACCGTCATTGCAAGAAAGCTCCGTCCGGGCCGCAGCCCGATTCAAATTCCAATCTTCCGCAAACAATACGCTGGAATCAATGCTATGGTGCGGAAGGGGGATTTGAAAAGCCCCTCAAACGCATCCTCAACAACTTGCAGAGCGTCGGGACGCTCTCTTTGGTCGCTAAGACATTCTAGGGCATCGGTTCCAGACTGTAAACAGACTGCGATCATGCGGAAGATTGACAATGTGTTCTCGGGCTGAGAAGCCATTTTTCTGAAGAGCCAGTCTTGGCTCTGAGATCGTATTATTCCTGCCTTGCCCGCCTGGGCTCAGCCGTTCACGACTACCGATCCCCGCTCGAAACCCACATCAATCTTCTGCCGCCCGGCTTGAATGGCTGCCTTGATAGCGGACTCCTGCGTCGGGAAGGTGTCGGGCAAATAGAACTGAGTTTCGGTCACGCCGGACGCATCATGCTCCTCGACGGAGAACTCCGCCGAGAATCCGCCGTCCTTCAGCTCGTGTGACCGCGCCTCGATGACATAGCCCTTGTATCCCTGTCTGCTCTTCACGACCAAAGCCCCTTGAGCAGCAATTATCGCACCGCGAGAATTTCCACGGCAGACTGGACCACTGATGAAAGTCACACACCCCCGACCGCCCAGAACAGGAGTAAACTGGAACCACATTCCCTGGGGTGGGAAGGCCATGGCCACTCGAATTGCCTTCCTTGTGCGGCCGCCGCGCATCCTTCCGATCTTGCTGTCCGTGATCTGTCTCCTCGTCCCCGCGGAGGCGCAACATGGAGGCGGAGGCGGCCACTCCGGAGGCGGCCACTTCGCCGGCGGGCACTCTTCCAGCAGGCACTCCGGCGGGGGCCACGCGGGCGGGCACTTCGGCTGGCTGCACTTCGGGTTCGGAAAGCACTCTGCCCGGCATGCGGGATTCGGAGCGCCCTCTACTTGGGATCCTTCGCCCGATCTGCCGTCACGCCTGTTGAACCCCACGCCCGCCCGCATGCCATCCATTTTCCGGATTCCGCCAACGCTTCTCTGGTCTCCGCCGCAATTCCAAACCCGCCCCAACGGCCAAGTTTCTTTCGTTTCTTCTTCCGTGCGCCGTCATCGCGGTTTCTTCCTCAACCGCTTTCCGTGTTTTTCTTACTCCGGATGCTTCTTCAACGGCGTGACCCAGGTCTGCTTCTTCGAACCATTCTTGCCGCTGCTTTCCTTCTCTGGTGCTTTTGATTCTTCTTTTTCCGGCTTCGGGTTCGGCGGAGACTCGCTTGATCTCGGCGACGGCCTCAATTCCCAGGGGCTGACGCAGTGGGAAATGTCCGCGATCCCGCCCACTGCCAATCCATCGGATGACGACACAGCAGAAGGGAATTCGTCGGCGCGCCCCGGAGCCACGCTCGGCGCAGCGACCGAAGACCTGGCTTTGGCCAAGGGAGTCTTCCTGCTGGTGCTGAACAATGGCACCAGCCACGCCGTGACCGACTACTGGGTCGCCGACGGCTATCTCGAATACATCAGCCCCGACGGCACACGCAGCCATATTCTGCTCGAAGCTCTCGACCTGCAAAACACGGTGATCCAAAATGCTCCCCGTGGCCTTCCGTTTGTTCTCCGCTCCGCGCCCGCACAGAATCGTTAGCACCGCCCCAAATCTCCGGAACGACGAGACGCCCGGCCATGAAGCGTATCCGCTCGGCTACTCCTTTTACACAGGAGTCCGCAGACGTTCTGATGGCGGATCAGAGCTATACGCGCTCAGATGCCCGGACGAATCCGGCACGCTCTTGAGCAACTGTCTGGTTATTCCACCATCAGTGGCGGTGGGATATGTGCGCTGATTCTGAACGTAGAGCGTGGGGCAATCCGTAAAATCCAACGATGTCCCAAGCTTCACCACCGTGCCAGGGGTAGCATTACCGACGACCTTGTAGCTCCGCCGCTCCTGCGAAGGGGCGTTTGGAGTAGATGTGCCAGTCGTGTCGGAATAGGGTTCGCAACCAGGCGGAGAAGGCTTTGGGGTGAGCGAGGGGCTTTAGGTTGCCATGGAAGCCAAGCTTGCCCTGCCGGAAGTTGCGGGTTCCGGGCGCTAGAGGAGAGCGTGTGATGCCCCACAAGGACGCCGATCGGCGGAGGGAGTGCATGGCCGCCTGGCATGGCCAAGCACCCGGGGCTACAACACGGCGGCGGCGCGGAAGTGGCGGGTCCCCCTGGTCCCGGCCCAGCATGTTACTCCGGCAGAGGGTCGGCATGCAGAGACGAGGTTTTTCGGTGATGACAGCCCTGCGCTGACGGGCGGAAAACGGGCCCCTACGAGACCTTGAACATCCGCGGCACGAGCCCGAGGAGTTTCCAGAGGCCCCTCAAGCGGCGGCCGAGACTCGTGGCGTACAGCACATCCAGGATTCCCAGAAGTCCCTCGTAGACCCGGCGGCCGTGGGGGTGCCACCAGAGGTCCCTCTTCAACCTGGGCAGGAAGTCGTGGATGATCACCTGGGGTTGGGTCATCTCGTCGAATCCGATGGCCCCGTGGGTCCGGCCCAGACTCGACTGCTTGAAGCCTCCCCAGGGAGTTTCTGGAAGCCCGTGGCTCATCAGGTGGTCGTTGATCGTGACCGCCCCCGCCTGGATTCGGCGAGCCAGGGCATCCGCGCTGGACGAATCGTGGGACCAAACGGAGCCCGTGAGGCCGAGGTTCGAGTCGTTGGCCAGCGCGACGGCCTCGTCCATGTCCTTGACCTTCATGACGCCCACCACCGGCCCGAAGGTCTCCTCACGCATGAGGAGCATGCCGTGATCCACGTTCGTGACCACCATGGCGGGAAGGAAGAGCCCCTTGGAATCCTGGGGTGACTTGGAGGACGCGTAGAGCACGGCGCCCTTGGCGAGGGCGTCCTCAACGTGCCGGCGGACCGTCTCGAGTTGGCGTCGGGTCGTCATGGCGCCTACGTCGACCTCGAAGTCCCGATCCTGGCCGACCCTGAGCGCCTCGACCCTCTGCTTGAGGAGGCGGAGAAATTCTTCGTACACGGCTTCGTGGACGTAGATGCGTTCCACTCCGCCGCAGGACTGCCCGGCGTTCTGCATGCCCGCCCAAAGGGCCCCGGCGGCGGCCCTGTCTAGGTCAGCGTCCTCGCATACGAGCATGGCGTCGTTTCCACCCAGCTCCAGGGAGATGGGGGTCAGCGTCCGCGACGCCTCGGCCATGAGCTCTTGGCCCACAGCAACAGAGCCGGTAAAAAAGAGCTTGTTCACTCCCGCCTCCAGGAGGGCTCTGCCGGCCTGTTTCCCGGGCAAGCTCACGTTGGCGAAGAGACCGCTGGGAAGACCCGCGGCCCCAATGCATGCTTCTAGGGCCTTTCCGACGAGCTGCGTCTCGGTGGCCACCTTGAGGATGACGGCGTTCCCAGCCAGGAGCGCCATGATCACCTCTGAGAACGGGATGCCGAAGGGGTAGTTCCACGGCGAGATGATCCCCACCACGCCCCATGGGACCCGCACGACGCGGCTGCGCTTGTTTGCGAAGAGCAGGCTCCCAATCCCCAGGCGCCTGTCTTTCAGGAACTCCTGGGCCTTGCGGGTGTAGTAGGTGACAGCCAAGGCCGCGGGGATGACCTCCGTGGCCAGCGCATCCACTCGCGTCTTGCCATTGTCCGCCGAGATCGTTGCCGCGAGCTCCTGGGCTCTCTCGACGATGTAGGCCCTAACCTTCAAGAGGAGGTCCGCCCTCTCGGAGATGGGTCTGGTAGCCCATTCACCCTGAGCTTCCCGCGCTCGCGCTACGGCCTCCTTTACGTCCTGAGGCGTGTTCAGGGGGGTACTGCCTATCCGCTCGCCCGTCGCGGGGTTGTAGCTGGACGTGACCTCCGCGACGCTCTCCCTGGTTTCGATCATATCGAACTCCTCTGAACGGATATTTCCCACATTAACTTTGCCCCACCGCCCCGATCCGAGTGCGGATCAACCCCTTGGGGGCTGTCCCGACGCCCTGAACCGGAGCCTCGTCTACTGGAGCTTCCTCTAAATGAGCGCGTCACGGAACGCCTCCTTCCGCCTGACGGGTTAGCTGGCGGGCTCGGGCCGAGGCGGCCCTACGCGGCGCGATTCGCCCCAGAAAACCGGTTCCCCGTCGCCCCGCGCCGGGCGGAGCCTGGGCGCCCCCTTTTTTACTCCTTTTCCATCGAAGCGTCAATCAGGTGTACTCGTCCAGAGCGACTTTTGCTGGACATCTAGCTCACGTCTGGTGGGCAAAGTGCGTGATGAGACCAGCGGGCAGGGAAGTGAGCAGAGCGTTCAATAGACTGTAACAGACTGTGGGACGCTCCTAAGTGATTCAAATTTGGTGCGGAAGGGGGGATTTGAACCCCCACGCCTTTCGGCGCCACCCCCTCAAGATGGTGTGTCTGCCAGTTCCACCACTTCCGCTTTAAAATCAATATTTGCAGACCGTTTGAGGGAAGACCGAAGTCTGCATGGCACAAGCCGGAAGCCCGACGCCAGCCAGTATAGCGTGCCCTAGTCTTTATACACGGTCAAACGAGGCGGTTCAAGCTCGGCAGTGGTCGGA
>JGI12270J11330_10001452_pt1 | contig 17635 bp, 19 predicted proteins | sample PeaSoiMetSII2010_FD_11330 | JGI IMG/M metagenome (IMG submission 11330)
CCCTTTCCAGAATCATGCTCTGCCGATGCAGGGGCGTGTGATTGCAATATTTGCCGACGACCGTCTCGATGACGATCCGGTCACTCGCCAGGCACTTCTCGGTTCTCTACGTGGATGTACCGGATCGCCCTGAATGTCGCTATCTCTTTCTACCGCCGGGAAAATACGAGAACACGCTACGGACTGTCGGACGATGAGCAGCTTCTGAACGCGATCGACGAGACGGCAAACCAGCCGGCAGAGATACAGGCTCTTTGCCAATTCATAGACGGATTGGATTCACTTAACAAGGCACTGGTCCTGCTTTACCTCGACGGCAACAGCTACCTGGAGATCGCGGACGTGCTGGGCATCAGTGAGACAAACGTCGCGACCAAGATCAGCAGATTGAAGCAGACCATGAGGCAGGAATTTCGCGGAACAGTACGCGCTTGAAAAAGGAGCAAACCATGGATCTGGATGAACTGAAGCATCACTGGGCGGAACACGATCGAAAGCTCGATGAGAGCATCCGTTTGAGCCGGCAGCTTTTGAGCGCGACGAACCTGAACGGAGCACGCTCTGCGCTGCAGCGCATGGCCGCGTTTCTAGGCTTGGGGGCGGTCGTTTGGTTTGCCATCGTGATGGCCCTCGGGAGTTTTATTTACGAGCACATTGGGATACTCCAGTTTGCCGTGCCTGCCGCCGCGTCGGGCGTGTTTGCGATCGGGATGCTTATCGCAACGATACGGCAGATTGTTGCGGCCCGGCAGATCGATTACGGTAGGCCCATCGCCTCTATCCAGAAGCAGCTTGAAACACTGCGTGTGTTGCGGATCCGGACGACCCAGTGGGGGTTGCTGGCAGGAGTGATTGTTTGGGCACCGTTCGCCATTGTCGTTGCCAAAGCTTTCTTCGGGCTCGACGCGTATAGCACGGCTTGGCTGTGGGCGAACGTGCTGTTCGGACTCTCGCTGATTCCGCTTGCACTCTGGCTGTCGAAGAAGTTCGGCAATCGTATGGGCCGGTCTCCTTTCATTCAGCGGCTGATGAACGATATTGCCGGACACAACCTGACCGCGGCTAAAGTGTATCTCGCGAGACTCTCCGAATTCGAGGGTGAGAACCCAGATAAGTGATTGTCGGTAGTCATGGCCTGGTCTTCATTCCCCTCCATATAAGGCATTACGGTCGCCAGCCGAGTTTTCGCAGAACCCGTAGACGGAGACCTCCACTACGTCTCCCTGATCCCCATGGTTGAGCGAACGCATCTGCATCCGCGAGTTCAATTCTTCTAGCCGCTTTCGCATCTCATCCCCAGACGTGGCAACTATGGAGAGATGTTCGAGCGCGACCTGGGCTCGGGGTCGGTGATGAAGCTGGCTCGCGGTTTAAACAACCTCTGGACGCAAGGCGGGCTCATGTACGCACTCCCCATCCGCTGAGGTTCTCCTATCAGGGCATCGCTTTAGCGATGCCGAAAGCAGCACCCTCTACAAGCGGCTTAGCCGCTGCGGCGGCGGATCTAATTCGAAGTCTGAACGTGCCGACGAATACGGATAATCTGCGGCCTGTCGTCACCAGGAATCTCGACGCTTTCGTCGCCTTGCTCAAAGGCGTCATTCGGCCAGGCGTGGAGAAGTGGGAAGAGGACCTCTTGCCGTCGGAAAGTTGAAAGTGATCTCGTTACTCATGCGGCACTGCGTTCTGCGTTTGCCATTTTCACGATGGGCAAAGGAATACGGACACGTCTCAACTGCCCAGATTTCTTCTCGATTGCGTCCACAAAAACCAGGTTATCCCCCCCAAAAATTGGCTCGCCAAGCAACTCGAATTCATGCCCGTACAGCTTCATCTGGTTCCCCTGTGTGAAACCCACTTGCTTTAACCTTATGCGAAGACTGACCGGTTTCTCGGTCATTGGAATCCCCTGAGTGTTCCGTAGCTCTACATCCCGCTAGGCGAAAGGAAGGAACCGATTGCCAACCGCACATTGTAGACCATCTGCTGATTAGTTGTGCTGTGACTCCGCTGGCTGCGGTCGCTCCGAGTCTAAATCCGGACTTGTCTTTTTTATCGTCCCGTAACACTCGGGACCTAACATTTAGAGAGAGGCAGACGTGTCCGTCGCGGCTCCATTGGCGCTGCTCGCTGTGGTCGTCATCCTCTTGGCCGCATTGCCGTGGCGTCGTCCCCATCCCAATCATCAGTTCATGTTGGAATTATTGAGGTCCCAACTGGAAGACGAGCAGACGAACTCGCACGACTCGCAGCCGTAGAGTGCAACTTTTCACAAATCCATAATCAACCCGTAACATTCCTGGTTTATTTATTCGGTGTTCCCACCTCTCGATTGTTTCACGTACTTCGACCGTCTTTGGCTTGGAACTTTCAACCGAAACGATTCTTAATTTGGAGGATCACCGTATGAAGATCACTAGTTTCCTTCGCGGCGCGGGTTTTGCGGCCGTTCTGGCCCTGACCAGCTTCGCTTCTGCTCAACTTCTACCGACCGGTGCAACCATCACGCCGAGCGCGGCTCCAGGTGCGGTGTTTGTGCCTTTGAGAACTACTTTGCCGGACTTTCCGTTCTATACGCCGGATGGCGCCGAGACTACAACGATTAGCCCGGATGGAAAAACTTTGCTGATCCTGACCAGCGGCTACAACCTGATGGTGGATGCAAGCGGCAACTACACAGGTACGGATTCCGGTGAGTTTGTTTTTGTTTATGACATTTCCACGCCCGGTACTCCGGTGGAAAAGCAGGTCGTACAGATGTTGAACTATGACCGAACCTTCGACGGGATTGTGTGGGCCCCGAATGGTTCCGCATTTTATGTTGGCGGCGGAGCCGATGACGATGTGCACACCTTCACGCTGCAGGGCGGGCAGTGGGCGGAATTCGGCACACCCATCAACCTTGGTCATGGTGCTTATCCCAAGTGCGATGTGATTTGCCAGGAGACCCAAACCGGTCCGACTACCGCTATTCTCGGTATCACCGCCGATGGCAATACGCTCTTTGTCGCGAACCATGAAACCGATTCCGTCACTTCGGTGGACCTGGTCCACGGCAAAGTCCTGCAGGAGTTCGACCTGCGTCCAGGGATCATCAATCCCGCGCAAACCGGCGTCCCGGGCGGAGAGTTCCCCTACGGAATCGCGNTCGCAGGCAACNGCACCGTTTACGTCTCCAGCGTGCGCGATCGGGAGATCGACGTGCTGAATTTTGCCGGTGGTGTTCTGACCCTTACCACCCGGATTCCGGTCGCCGGCAACCCGGAAAGGATGACTCTCAATGCCGCCCAAACCAAGCTGTTCGTGGTGGCGGCGAACTCCGACGAGTTGATCGTTATTCACACCGCGACCAACAAGGTGCTGAGCCAGGTCAATGCCAGCGCGCCGGCTGGTGTTCTGGGCAACGGACAAACCGTGCCCAAAGGCGCCAATCCCAACAGCGTTACCCTTTCGCCCGACGAGAGCACCGCTTACGTTACGGACGGTGGCACCAACGCGGTGGCAGTCATCAGCCTTACCGGGAAGAAGCCAGTCGTCACCGGCCTCATCCCAACTGGCTGGTACCCCAATTCCGTTAGCGTCAGCCCCGACGGCTCTACGCTTTACGTGGTGAACGGCAAGAGCGTGGAAGCTCCGAATACGCTGAACTGCCGCTACATCAACAATGATCCCGGCGGCGGTTTCGGCTCGGGCTGCGAAACCTATTTCTCGCAGAGCGGCGCCGGTAACCAGTATGCGTGGCAGAACGAATCTTCTGGTTTCCTGACACTGCCTGTGCCCAATGCGGTTCAGCTCGCAGACCTGACTGGCCAGGTCGCGCAAAACAACGGCTTCAACTTCCAGTTGAGCGCGAACGACATTGCGACCATGACGTTCCTGCGCGATCACATTCAACACGTCATCTACATCGTGAAGGAAAATCGTACCTTCGACCAGATTCTCGGCGACCTGACCAACGGTGCTAACGCGGATCCGGCCTTCACCCAGTTCCCGGCTTCCGTCACGCCGAACTTCCACAACCTGGCCAACAGCTTTGTCACCTTCGACAACTTCGACGACAGCTCGATGGTGAGCATGGACGGCTGGCAGTGGTCGCTCGCGGCGCGCGCTCTCGATCTCAACGAGAAGTGCGTTAAGGTCAACTACGGCAAAGGCGGTTGCCAGTACGACAGCGAAGGGACGGCCCGCAACATCAACGTCGCCATCACCGGCGTCGCCGCTCGCCAGAAGGAACAACCGCTCTATCCGCCCGATCCAAATCTGCTTCCCGGGAACGCCAACGAAGTCGAAGCCGACGGTCCCACTGGCGAAGAAGGCACGGGCTATCTTTGGGATGCTGCGCTCAAGGCTGGCCTCACCGTTCGCAACTATGGGTTCTACACCGATCTGGGTGCTCTTGATGTACGTGGCATCTCTCCCTACCTCACCGATCCTTGCTCGATGAAGCCTCCCGTCCAGGTTGCGTGGCCGGCGAAGAAAGAACTGCTCACCCGCACCGATCTTTGTTTCCGTCCTTTCGACCAGAGCTTCCCCGATTTCTTCCGTTACACGGAATGGGCGCGGGAATTCAACAACCAGGTTAAGCACAACAACATGCCCAGTCTCACTCTGCTGCGCTATGACCATGACCACTTCGGCAACTTCGGCACCGCCAGTTTCGGTGTGAACACGCCGGAACTTCAGATTGCCGACGACGACTACGCCGTAGGACTGACGGTCGATAAGATCGCCCACAGCCCCTACGCCAACAACACGCTCATCTTCGTGATCGAAGACGATCCTCAGGATGGCGCCGACCACGTCAGCGGCGACCGCAGTCTTGCTTTCGTCGTTGGACCCTACGTGAAGCAGGGTGCGGTTGTCTCCACTCCCTACTCGACCGTCAGTATGCTCCGAACCATCGAACAGGTCCTGGGCCTGCCTCCACTGAGCGTGCATGACGCGGGTGTTCCGCCCATGACGGACGCCTTCAACATCTCGCAAGCGGGCTGGACCTATTCTGCAATCCCGTCCGCCTTCCTCTACGGCACCACGCTGCCGATTCTGAACAAGTACGTTCAGAATCCCCTCGCCATACCGCATCCGACGCACGACGCGGCCTGGTGGGAAGCGCAAACCAAGGGCATGGACTTCAGCCATGCAGACAACGTCAATCCAGATCAATTCAATCGGATCCTCTGGAAAGGCCTGATGGGGGGCAAGCCCTATCCGACCGCTCCCATGCAGGGTGGTACACCTAAGCCTGGGACAAGAGAATTCAGCAAGACCGGCTCCGAATAGGTCCACAGTCGCACTCCAGCAAATATCCCGGCTGCCCGTTTACAAACGGGGACAGCCGGGAGTATCAATTGATTGAATTCATCGAGAAGCGGTTCTACTACATGCGAATTCTTCGATCTCTGGCGTGGTTTCTGATCTTTTGCTGCTCGGCTTATGGTCAGTCCATATCCCCCCGGCAATCTTCTATGGAACAGGCACCTGATATAGCCCCTGGCCTTGCGCTGCACTCCAGTGTTTATGTTAAAGTGCAACTGGCCAATACTGTGAAGGTTTCGTCTTTAAAGACGGGCGACGTGATTGAGGGGAACATTTCGCAGGACGCATACTCCGGAGACCACGAACTTTTCCCCGCCGGATCCCCGATACATTTGACGGTTGACCAACTGGGGCGCCGACGAAGAGTGCCCAACGATCACTGGCCATGGGTGATCAAAGCCTTCACTCCTCGTCACGAAAACTATCCTATGTTTCAGTCAGCCACCGTGACATTGCCCGATGGCAGGCAGGTCCCGCTGCGGGTTTCTCTGCTCTTCATCAATCGTCAGATTGAAATACGTGCCCACTCGAAGACCGCGAAGACAAAAAAGAGGAACGCGGTTCAACCCGCCGCGAACACAATGACTCAGTCCGCCGACTTGGGAGCTGGGTCGAACCCGTTACCAGCTCATGCCGAATCGAACGATGCAGGTTCCCCTGCATTCTCGAAAAAAACGCGAGGCGCTGTCATCACTTTGGAGGCGGCGAATCCGGCCGAAGCGCTCGTAACGTCAAAAACATCGACAGCAACGTCCGGGGAAAGTTTGTTGAGTACTGGATCGCTCGGCCCAGTAACGCTGGCTGCCGGCACCAGGGCACAAATCATTCTGCTGGGCGGAGTAAGTGCGTCGAAGAGCCGACCGGGCGATTCTTTTCAGGCGCGCTTGGTCGAACCGGTGTTGTTAGATGCGAAGGTGGTGCTGCCCGAGGGCACGTTGGTTGGAGGCAAAGTCGTAAGCAGGACCTCTCCCCGCACGTTGAGCCGGGCAGGATCGATTCTGCTCGTCTTCACGAACATGACTTTGCCTGGCGGGGCGGAGATTCCAATGGTGGCATCCGTCACAGAGGCAGAACTGGATCAAAGATCGCACACACAGATCGACCCAGAAGGCAAGATGCACGGCGATCGGCCAGGCAAAGCTTGGATGGCGATCAATATCGGAGTGACCTCGGGAATCGCCAAAGAGGCGGACGACACAATCCAGCTGATCATCGAAGCCGTTATCTCCACCGCCACCGACGCTTCTACGGCTGGGATCGGCAAGATTGTGGCGACGTGTGCTTCGGGTCTGTTCATGCTCTCGCGCCATGGACGCGACGTGGTTCTGCCCAAGTTCACCGAAATCAACATCGTATTGGATCGGCCTCTGACGCTGCCGGGGTCGTCACTGGCAACGGCTTTGCCGCGAGACGGTGCCCAATCCGGAAGGAGTGCAGGTCTGAGTGTTGCGTCGCCCCCGGCGCATTCCGACTCCGCCGAATAGAAGATCCAGAAACCCGCGCAACCACCACAGAACGTTGGCAAAGTACCAACCGCTCACTCCTCCAATTCGTCGGATGGGTGCAAATGCCGCTGCCGGTGTAACGGGGACCTGCAGCGTATGAGAGTCTACGAGCCGGGTTCCGAAGCGCACGCCGCCCCACGACCGGGTCTTTCCGGCAGAGGGAAAGGGCATCCGACCAAGACGTCTCCGCGAACTCAAGGTTTTCGTTGTGTAAGGCTCTTTCGATCGCATCCTTCAAACCTTTCGGCCTGATATCGAACACCTTCAGCGCTGACGGGTTCCGGACTAGCGTGGGGTTGCGCATGCTATCGACAAGCTTGCGTCCTATGCGGGCATAAATAGGAGTGACCAGGCCCAACCACAAACTCGAGAGGCGAGGCGTTAAGACTGGAACCGGAATCATCCATCGGCGGAGGCCGCATTGCCGCGCGTACTCTTGCATTATTTCGCCATAGCTCACCTGGTCGGCGCCGCCAATCTCGAAGACCGCCGCTTCCCCAACCGGCAATTCAAGCGCCTGCAAGAGGTAAGCGATTACATCATCGACTGCGATCGGCTGAGCCTGCCTACGCTGGCTCCAGGCGCGTGAACGAGAGTTGCTGCCCGCCAGCTACGTGCACGTCGTCTTCAACCTGCCGCGGCAGTCCTCAAGAGCGATTGGTCAATTGGATGGGGCGAATTTAACGGAAAATTAACGCAGACGGGGTACAGTTTAGCTCAGAATCAACGTTCGGGTTCCTTAGCGGCTAAAACGTCATTGGAGACTCCCACGATGACAACTCCAGCCAGTGCCATCAAAGATGAAGTCCGCCTGCTGATTGACGTTCAAATCGAGACATTCGGACAGCCAGCACCCTTAACAAATTCACAACTCCGCGAATATCACTACCGCTCCGAAAAGCTCAGGACGCTTTGCCAGGAACTGGATCGGATTGGCACAAGGAACGTCATGGAACGACAGTTGAAGAGGGCGTCTTAGCGGGGTCGGCGGAAGATGAAAACGGTCACGAAGGCGGTGACAAAAATGCGGGAAGCATCAAGCTTCCCGCATTTACTCCAACACACCCACTTGTTATTTCTGCGTAAACGGCAGCCCCGGTAACGTTTCCGTATGCTCGGACGTCACCGCGTTCAGCAGATTCGGATCTAACCCGAGCGCCTTCACGATCGTCGGAGCAATCTGACGAGTCTCCACTTGGTCTTTAAACGTTGCGGGCTTGTAACTCGGGTTTGAAACAATCAGCAGAACGTTGCGGTCGTCGTAGGCGAAGCCGCCATGCTCGGCAACTTTCTTCTTCCCGCCCGTATAGACGACTCCAACATTCGGAGCCACGATGATGTCCGGAGTCCGGGAATCGGTCAGTGGATCGTTGAATTGCAGCGTGAGCGAGGGACCGGCGAAAATTTCTCCCTGCCCAAAGAGGTTTTCATTCGCGGCTAACGTTGCCGCTGAGCTCTCCGTCTGGCTTTGATAGCTAAGCCAGATCAGCGAGACATCATCCTCGAGCGCTTGCGCCACCGGCAGCCCAGGCCCGACTCCGCCGGGCGAAAGGATCTGCGATGGCGGCTCATCCGAAGGATCGTCCGCCGGAATGCGCAGCACACGATTCGGATCAATCGCCGACTGCCCGTGCTTGGCGGATACGATAATCAGGGTCGAGTCCAGCAGCCCTTGCTTGGTCAACTCCGAAACAAATTGCCCAATCGCGCCATCCACGTATTGGATCTCGGCGAACAGCGAATCGCTCGGTGTTCCCAGCGCGTCCACATAACCGCCCGTCAGGTTGAGTGACGGTTCCACCAGCTTCTGACCCACACTCACCGCCTGGAAGTTCATGCCAAACACGTTCGGCACCGGCGCGGTAGCGCTTCCGTCGTGCGTCTTGCCATCAATCCAATTCAGCACCGCCTGCACCTTGAACTGGTCGTAGCAGCGAATGTTTTGGAAGCTGTCCGTCCAGGCGTTCGTCGACTGCGCAGCCCCGGGGTCGGGAAGCGGATTGCAACCCTGCACCGAAGGTATCGGCACCGGATTCGAGTTGATCTCCGGCGACCACAAATCATCTACGCCATCGCCACTCGGTCCATTCGTAAAGTCATAGGACGGGTGCTTGTCCGACCACGCCGTGTAACCGCCCGCATTCTTCACCACGTTGAAGATCGTGTTCACGCGAAGGTAGTTATGCGGATACACCGGCGCGCAGCCATTCTTCGGATTGCGCGGCAGGTAATCCGGATTGATTCCGTTGATCCCGGAGCTGCCGTTGGGCTTCCCGGAGTCAAGTTTGAGATAGTTGTAGTCGATCTCTTCGTCGAATCCAACCTGCGTGCCAATCACGCTCGGGCAAAGCTTGGCTCCGCCGACAATACCGTAAGGAGTGGTCTTCGCCGGAGGAGACAGCGCGCGATCATAGGTGACGTCGTAGAAAACTCCCGCCGAACGCGGGGTCGCGCCCGTGATCTGAGCCACCAGACCAGGGAAGGAATCGGAAGGTTTCGAAGTCAGTGCTTGCAGGTAATGCACTCCTGTCGACGAAAGCATTGCCAGATGCGGGCAGTAAGTCTGATTCCCGTAAAGCGGAACGCCCTTGGCGCAGTTCGCGAAGTCGAGCGAGTGCATACCGTCGATGCTGATGAGTACAACATGTTGAATCTTGCTGTTTCCTTGTGCAGCGGCCGTTACTGAAAACAGGCTCGCCAGCGCCAAAGTAAGCAGCCCGAGGGGGAGAAAACGACGATCGGACACTTTAGCCTCCTTGGATACAACCGGGAGCTAGAAGTATTCGTCGTGCTTGGCCCGCACTGGTTAACGGGACGTGAATCCTACATTAAGAAACTGTGAACCAAACCTGGAACCTCAGTCTGTGCTCGTCGGGATGGCGCCCTCCGACAACGCAGATCCTCGCTGGAATTCGCTCTACAAAGTTGGTGGCGTGGCTGCCTGGATTGCTGTTCTGATCTTCAGAAGATGGCTCGGGGAAGAATTCCTGTTATTGAGAGCAATCGGGATCATCCGCTTCGGACCCAGGGAGATTCCCAGTTCCGTGATCGACTGTTTGCGCTACTTGATGACGCTCGCTGCGGCCCTCGGCTTCGCAGGGATTACGAGAATGCGATGTTACCCTGAGGAAAGATGGCATGGATAGCAAGAATTCTCGGGGTCTGAACGTGCCCGGGGTTTAGCGAAAGGGTCTACGTTCTTTTGGGCATTGGTTTCGCAGATGGCGCGATTCGTACACGCGGCATCCAGACCAACGACGACGCAAATCGCACGAATTAGACGTTTGGACCCGGCGATCCTTCCGAATTCATTAGCCGAAGTGACGAGGTAATAATGCCGGAAGACCAGAAAGTCAACTCTTATCGTTTCCTGGACGGCCTGTCGCGCCGGATGAGTGGATGTTAATCTCGGCGACAAACTGTGTCTGGTTTTCCGACCCACACGACACACAGGGCATAACTGCCTCCCGAGATTTGAGAGCCGCCTCCTTCGGAATAGACGTTGAGATCGCCACATCTCAGCCGAAAACCCTTGTTCAGCTAATGCGTTCCGGTTGCAGCACTCTCGACCTCAGAAACGGTCGTATAGAACTGAAAGAATTTCTCCACATGAGTGATCTTTAGAGTCGTCCGGACCCGATCATTCACCCCCACCAGCGCGAGGGTTCGCCCGTCTTTCTGGCAGGTCACGTAGGCGCCGACCAGGGCGCCAATACCCGCTGAATCGACGTAGGGCACGTTGCTCATATCGAGGATCAACAGTCGCGAGGCGTCCGCCCGCACAGTAGCTTGAAACTGAAAAAGGTTGGTAAGCATGATTGGTCCTGTCAGGCGCAGGATTCTCTGTCCAGTGGTGTGGCCGGGTTCATCAATGATCTGAAGGGGATCTTGCGGCATAAGCGGTGAGTCTAGCAATTGTTGGCGCCGGCAATGATTAAGGATGCGTGAATTTTGTTAGCCGCGCGGACCCAGCCTGGCCTTATGGTGTGGGGTTGTAGCCGAAGTTTTTTGGAGAGTACTGCCCCTCAAGCGAATGACCCTCGGCAACAGCATTCCTAGAACGCTCTTCGGAACGCTCGAAAACCAATCGGATCGGTTTCAGACGTGCCTTGGCAAGAAAGGTCATTGGCGAAAAATCCCCATATCACTGGAGCAGCCGACAAGGCTGTGAATCTTGTGGGGTGTAAGTCCCCACACCATCAATTGCCTGGGCGGGTGGTTAGCATATCCGATGCATGCGGAGGCAACGAAGCATGTTCAGCTCGGACGTAAAAGCCTCGGCTGCCCTGCGGCGATAAGCTGCAGCGGTAGGAACGATCGGGGAGGCGAGCAAACCTGAGGGCCTGAACATAACGAAATGGCTCAGTCTCGAAAAGGGGATCCGTCATGAAATCGTTTTGACGGGGAAACGCGGGAAGCCGACCTCGAGAGTGTACGGGGGAAGGCCGATGACGTGGAGGAAGAAAGATGCGGGCCGTCCAGCGGCCCACTTTTCGAACGAGAAAAGTGAGGCACCCTCGTTTTCTTCTTTGCTAACGCTAAGAACAATGTGCGCCTTCTGCTAAACTCTTCAGTTCCTTTCGGGGCGCGCGAGGCAATTATGGCGATGCAACTGGTGGGAGTGATTGGGGCGGGCACAATGGGCAATGGGATTGCCCATGTGTTTGCGCGGTGCGGGTTCAACGTGGTGCTGTGCGATGTGGACGAGCGATTTCTGGATCGGGGCCTCGCGACGATTGCGAAGAACCTGGATCGCGAAGTTGCGAAGAACAAGATTACGGCGGGCGACAAGGTCTCCACGCTCGGGCGCATTAAGGCGGTCGTGGACCGGGCGAAGCTGGCGGATTGCGATCTCGCGATCGAGGCGGCGACGGAGAAGTTCGAGATCAAGGCGGAGATTTTCCGCGAGTTGGATCGCCTAATGAAGCCGAAGCCGGAGGTGATTCTGGCCACGAATACGTCTTCGATTTCGATCACTAAGATTGGGGCGCTGACCGGGCGCGCCGACAAGGTTATTGGAATGCACTTCTTTAATCCGGTGCCGGTGATGAAGCTGGTCGAAGTGATTCGAGGCCTCGCGACTTCCGAGGCTACGTTCGAGACGGTGCGCGAACTAGCGGTGAAACTGGAGAAGACGCCAGTGGAGGTGAATGACGCTCCGGGATTTGTTTCTAACCGGGTGCTGATGCCGCTGCTGAATGAGGCGATGTACGCGGTCATGGAGGGCGTGGCTACGGCGGAGGCGGTGGATGAAGTGTTCAAGCTGGGGATGGCGCATCCGATGGGGCCGCTGACCCTGGCGGATTTTATCGGGCTCGACGTGTGTCTGGACATTATGCGGGTGCTGCAGGATGGTTTGGGAGATCCGAAGTACCGGCCTTGTCCGCTGCTGATCAAGATGGTGGACGCGGGCTGGCTGGGACGCAAGAGCGGGCGCGGGTTCTACACTTACTCGTAAATAAGCTGCGAGCTGCGAGCCGCGAGCTTCGAGCAAGCTGTTGTCACGCAGTTCGTAGCTCGAAGCTCGCCGCTCTTGCAACGCGGATTTAGCTCACTATCAGAGATGAAGATATGACGACAGCCTGGGGCGGAATTCTTCCGGAAAGAAAACCGGGCGGCGACGTCTTCTATTATCTGTTGGCGGCGATTTCGGGAGCGCTGGCGGGGTGGTTGGACATCAAAGTCGGTGACCTGCTGCTGACGGCGATGGTGGTGCTGGCGGCGAACATGCTGCTGGGATTCCTGAGCCCGCGCAGCCCCTGGCGCTGGGTGGTCCTGATAGGAGTGTTCGTGCCGGTGGTGGAGTGGCTGGCGTATTTCTTTCTTGCAGAAAAACCGGCGCGGGCGCAGATCTACGAATCGTTTCTCGCGTTCATGCCGGGAATTGCCGGCGCGTACGGGGGAGCGGTGGGACGGGGCGTGGTGGACAATCTGTTTGCGAAGAAGTGAGCGTAAATGAGTTGGGGATGGGAACGGCGACGGACCGCGGAGGACTGATCTGTACAACTAGGACGCCACGCGCAGCGGCCGGTGTCGCCTGGATTTCCCGTTTTTCGATTTGCTCTGATTATCCCAGCCGCCAAGATTGAGCGCGACGGCCATGCAGGCGGCGCGCAATTCGTCTGCAAGAGCACGGTCAACCATGGTACGAGCCACGATCATGCCTCCGATGGACAGGGCAGCTATGCCCTGTGCGGTGGTGCGGCGATGTCGGCCATTCTCGGCCAAGCTCCGCTGCAAGACGCTTACCATTGCTTTGAACACGGTTTCGAAGGCGCGCCTTGCACTTACGCCGCTGCGGGCTACGTCGGTCGGCAATGCGACCATGGGGCAGGAGTTCTCGACGTCCTCGAAATGCTGGCGAGATAGATAGGCGCGGACGACTTGCGACCCAACGTCGGTCGATGACAGATCCACATGCACACCTTCCCAGCAGCTTTTCCAATGCGGGTCGGTGAAGAAGCACCCTAATACCTCGGCATACAGATCGCTCTTGCTTTTGAAATAGCTATAAAATCCACCGTGGGTCAGGCCCACACCGGCCATGATCTGGTCGAGAGAGACACTCTCAAAGCCATGCCGATTGAACAGCTTGCGTGCGCTGTCGATGATATTTTTCTTTACTGCCGCGCGATGACCAGCGGGATAGGGCATAGGACTCTCCTCGTTCTCTAGGCGCTTAAGTATGCCGCGAAGGCGTTTGCCTGCATAGAGAAATATTATCTTGAACATATTTTCGCGCGGTGCTGTTATGCGGGGGACGGTTGGACGCAAAAATTCGGGAGGACGATGACGATGATGAGCGATAGAAGGAATCTGGCAACGCTGGCCAAGCGGCCCACGCGGCGGCAAGCGATGGTCGGTGTTGCGATGACATTCGGTGGTTTAGCCCTGGGCTCAACCAAGGCTTGGGCGGGAGCCGAGGAGGAGATTTCTCATACGGCGGAATCAATTCATCAAGAGGCTGTTTTCAAAGCGAGCCGGAAACGCGTCTACGAAGCGCTCACCGACGCCAAACAGTTCGACAAGGTCGCACAGCTCAGCGGAGTCATGCAGTCCATGCACCTGGGAGACAAGCCCTCGGAGATCAGTCGTGAAGTGGGAGGCGCGTTCGCGCTCTTCGGCGGGTACATCACTGGACGACACGTTGAACTTGAGCCCAACGAGCGAATCGTGCAAGCCTGGCGAACGGGCGGCTGGAATCCAGGCGTATATTCGATTGCCAGGTTCGAGCTCGTGGAGCAGGGCTCCGGGACCAAGATCGTATTTGACCATACGGGCTTTCCCAAGGGCGAGGCGGAACACCTGGCTTCGGGATGGAAAGCCCACTATTGGCAGCCGATGGAGAAACTTCTGGCTTAGGTTCTGCATAGCGCCGGAATGCCTACCAGGCCAGTCCCACCAAAGGTACCGGCCCCCGAAAAACTGTTCCCCCTTCCACAGCCGCTAGGGGTAAGCTACGGCTATGGGAGTGTCGGTTTCGGTGCTGGCGAGCGGCAGCCGTGGGAACTGCTCGCTGGTGGCGACGAGTTCAACGCGCATTCTGGTGGATGCCGGTCTCTCCGGCCGCGAAACCTTCAAGCGGCTGCGGGCTGTCGCCGATCGTAACGGGGAGCGCACCGAGGAAATTTCCGCGATCCTGATTACGCACGAGCACTCCGACCACGTTGCCGGACTGCAGCGGCTAGCCACCAAGCTGAACGTGCCCGTATTCCTGACTGCGCCGACGCATCATGCCTGGAGCCGGGCGGTGCGCGATGAGAAAGGAGTAATCCCCGAGCTTCCGAAGTCGGAACATTTCTCTGCCGGGCGCGGCTTTCGCGTGGGCGACATTGAGGTCATGCCCTTTACCATTCCTCATGACGCCGTCGATCCGGTGGGCTTCACCTTTCGCGCGGAAGGCGTCAAGATCGGTTTCGCCACCGATCTGGGCTACATGCCGGCCAGCGTGCGCGACCATTTGCGGGGCTGCAGCGTGTTGGTGATGGAATCGAATCACGATGTCGAGATGCTGCGTTTGGGGCCCTATCCGTGGTCGGTGAAGCAGCGGGTGATGAGCCGGGTGGGGCATCTGTCGAATGACGCGCTCGCGGAATTTTTCTCCAGCGATTATGATGGAGGGGCCGAGTACGTAATTCTGGCCCATTTGTCTGAGCAGAATAATCATCCCGAAATCGCGCGCGCCGCGGCAGAACAGGCGCTCGGCGGCCGTCAGGGGCTGTGGCATAACCGTGTGCTGCTGGCAACCCAGGCGGAAGTTCTCGAATCCATCCGGTTGTAGCCTCTTCGGTTTTAGCCTCTTATGAGCGAGTGTGTGGAACCGATTGTCGGAAAAATCCTTGCGGGATGGCGGTACGATATTTCCGGCCTGGCTCCGGAGATGCGCGGGGACTACGAGTTACATTTCGCCGATTGCGAGCTCTGCCGCAGCCGCCAGAAACTGAACCGCATCATCGATATTTCTTTGATTGTGCTGGCTTCGGCGTCGGCCGGCGTGTTTCTGCTGGCGTTCGCCGTGATCCGGCATTTTGGACTGCGCCACGCTTTCTGGTTGGAGGTGGGCGCGCTGGCGGGCTTTGCGCTGTCGGCGCTGATCTGGCTGATCGTGGCCGTGGCGACGCCCGCGCCCATGGCGGTGGTGGATGCAGCGAAGCTCGGCGCGCGACATGTGCATGACCGGCTGCCGGCGGAGATCCGCGAGAAGCTACCGGAAGAGCTGCGGATGAAGATCACGGGGTCGTGAGCGCTCAGTCGTGACGGTTCAGCGATGAAGTTCGGGTTCAAGGTCGCCGGCGCTGGCCCTCGCCTGATTCAAGCCTTTTCATGATTCAAGCCTCTTAAATAGCGCGATGCTCGTCCTCATCTTCCCGCCAATGGCTATCTGCATTGGCCTGATGGTCATGTCCTATAAGAGGCGCTACCTGTTCGGCGGGCAATGTAACTCCAAACGCAAGTCCGACCGTAGGTCCGAATCTGGTCCGAATCTGGACGAGTAACGGCTGTTCACTGATCTTCTGTCCATGTAGTCCCGAGTCATCTTATCGGGGTGGTCCTCTGTATAGGAGCGTGACTTGCGGCTTGAAGTACCGCCCAAAACTGGATTTCATCCGATACGGGAAATTGGCGCCAGTTAACCAGCCTCTCCCGCGGGAACTGCCTTGATATCCAACTTACAAGTGATTACAATCCCGTAATGCCAAAGACACTAATTCAGTCAGTAGTCAAACAACTTCAGCAGGAACGTGCGCGACTTGAGAGCGAACTCCGCAGCGTGACCGCTGCACTGACCACCTTCGGGAAAACCTTCTTCCAAGGAAGCAAGCGAGGCCCCGTCGCAACTCGCAAGAAGCGAACGATTTCGGCTGCGGGACGCAGGAGAATAGCAGCCGCGCAGCGGGCACGATGGGCAAAGGTTAGGGCAGCAGCCAAGAAAAAATAAGTACGCCCGTCTTCCGCCGGGAGAGCCCACGAGGCGGAAAATCCGATCCTCCCCCTGCGCGCCCAACTTAGACGCGCCCAACGCGGGGGCGCGTCAGTTCGGGAGATCTCTTAACGGAGATCTCTCAACACGGCGGCCACAAACTCGGTAAACTCCCCTATGTCTGCTTCGGTCGTGTCGAACGAGCACATCCACCGCACCACCGACTCCTCTTCGCTCCACACATAGAAGAAGTACCGCTCCTGTATCTTCTTAATCGCTTCCCGCGGAATTTGCGCAAATACTCCATTCGCCTCCACGGGATACACAACCTTGACTCGCGGAATTTTCTTCACTTCCTGTTCCAGCAGTCGCGCCATCCGGTTCGCGTGCTCCGCATTTCGCCGCCAAAGATCGTCCGTCAGCAGCGCCTCCATCTGCACCGACAGGTAGCGCATCTTCGACGCCAATTGCATTCCCTGCTTGCGCACAAACAAAAAATCCTCCGCCAGTTCCGGACGAAAAAACACGACCGCCTCTACGCCCATCAGCCCGTTCTTCGTACCGCCAAACGAAAGCACGTCCACTCCTAAATCGCGCGTCGCTTGGCATAGCGTTAGTCGCTGCGCCGCCGCGGCGTTTGCAATTCGCGCCCCGTCCACGTGCAAGAACATTCCCCGCTCGTGGGCAAACCGCGCCAGCGCCTCGATTTCCGCCGGCTTGTACGCCGTGCCCATCTCGGTCGCTTGCGTAATCGAAATCACCCGCGGCTGCACATGATGCTGGTCGCCAATTCCGTGATACGCATGCGCCACCGTTTCCACCGTCAACTTCCCGTCCGGCGCGGCCAGAGGCACGAGTTTGCAGCCCGTAAACTTTTCCGGTGCGCCACATTCGTCCGTATAAATATGGGACAGCTCCGGACACAGCACCGCATGAAACGGCCGTGTCAGCGCCTGCAAGCTCAGTACATTCGCCGCCGTCCCATTGAAAACAAAAAAGACCGCCACATCGGCTCCAAACTGCTCCCGGAATTTTCCGACCGCCGATTCGGTGTACGGATCATCCCCATACCCCACCACATGCCCCTGGTTCGCGCGCCGTATCGCCTCCAGCACCTCGGGATGCACCGCGGCATTGTTGTCGCTCGCAAAACTTCGGCTCGGTTTCATGACAAAACAATTTAGCAGAAGGGAAAATTCTTCGGTGCCCCGCGCCCTTACTGCGAATCTATATTGTTTGATCTAATATTGGTGCGACCTATGTACTGAGAGTAGCGCCGCCGTCCCGGCGGCTATGCAGCCGGGCGTCCCTTCGACTTCGCTCAGGGCAGGCTCTCGCCCGCCGCGCCGAGGGCGAGACGCCCTCGGGACAGCCGGCAAGATGCCGGCGCTAC
>JGI12270J11330_10001455_pt1 | contig 17631 bp, 16 predicted proteins | sample PeaSoiMetSII2010_FD_11330 | JGI IMG/M metagenome (IMG submission 11330)
GCTTTACGTAGCGGCTGGCGCCGGAATCGTAAAGCCGACGGTCGCTGTATTTCTTGATCACCAGTTTGGGATTGGCGTCATCGCTGGGGGGCTTTCGCGGGCTGGAGGTGTTTTTCATACTGCAATGCAGCGTGACATGGTCGGGGAACAAAGTCAAGTCCACCCGCAGGGTGGCGCATGCGTCACGACGCTTTTTGTCGTGATGTATACGCCTCTTTGAATGACAGGCAAGGGCCGAGACATGCCAAAAGGCGGCACGCCTGCGCCACGCGCGGTAATCCCACTGAGCGGGCAGTATGGCCGAGGCCTCAATTTCCATTGAAATCCCGTAAAATATTTTGCTTGACAGGGGGACGACGTTGGTCTAAATTTATACTGCATCGCAGTAGCTGCGGCGCAGTATAAACGTCGCCCAAGGAGAAAAATCATGCCCGAAAAAAACAAAGAGACCCGAGCTGCCCACTCGCCGACTGATCAACTGGTGGGTTGGGCTCGTCAAGGGATCGAGAGCTTCATGGCTGCCCAGAAGATTTTGTTGGATCTTACTGCCCAGCAGAATTCACTCCTTATCGGAATGGTGCGGGAGCAGATGAGCAAGCCGCGGTTCCGGCCAGGCCCGGCGATCGCCAAAGTCGCCGATAAAGGCGTCGAGAACATAACTGCCGCCGGGAAGATCCTGCTGGATTTGGCTGCCGGGGAAACTGCACTGGTGGTGGATGGATTGAAAGAGGTGGTACCGCTTCCCCGGGTTGCGGGGACCGTGGCTAATGTGGTCCGCCACCGAGTGGCCACGATTATCGACATGCAGAAACGCTTGCTGGATGCGGCTGCCGAGCAGACGCATACGGTGGCGGAGGATTATCGCGAGGGCAAAGGACTGCTGGGGGCCGGCGCGAGCGCTGTCGAACTGGCGCGACGAGGAATCGAGACGTTGGTGGAGACCGAGAAGAAATTCCTCGACTTGGCCGCCCACGAGGTGGCTAGCGCGACCAAGAGTGACGGAGAAGGCCGCAAGCCCGCCCGGGCAAGGTACAAGGTCCTGACAGAACTGGCGCGGGAAGGGAGCGAGAAATATATCGAGGCCCAGAAGAAACTCTTCAATTTGGCCATCGAGCAAATGGAGTCCGGGGGCCAAGTGGCCGAGGAGCGCCTCGAAGCCGCCCAAACTGAGGCGCGCGCCTCATGGGGCAGCCTGACTGAAAAGAGCGTTCGGAATCTCGTAACGGCCCAGAAATCGCTCATGGACCTCATCGTCAAGCCTGCGAAGGCCTCGCCCACGGAAAAGAAGCGGAAGCCTATCCGCCTACAGCCAAAGCGGAAGGTCGAGCATGTCGAGTTAAAGCAGCAGGCTGCTTCTTAGTCTCCCTTCACGTGGCGCGTCCCTTAAGGTAGACTGGAGACAGATGAGACGTGACGGCCCACCTCGGCGAGAGGAGTATGAATCTGCAGCGTTACCGATATGGAGCGAGCTATTAGCCGGAGTTGAACTCGGGTTTCTCTGGATCTCGCCGGTCATTCTAGGGTACGGCATCCCTCGCGGGGATGGTTCTGGTGTGGTGCTGGTTCCAGGGTTCTTGGGTACGGATTTCTATTTGACTCAGTTCCGTGCTTGGCTGCGGCGGATCGGTTACCAGCCCCACTACTCGGGGATTCGCTTGAACGCCGAGTGCCCGAACCTGTTGATCCAGCAGTACCTTCAGACGGCCATCGAGGCGGCCTATAAGTCTACCAAGCGAAAGATCCATGTTGTTGGCCACAGCCTGGGTGGCACGATGGCTCGCGCCGCCGCCGCGCAATCGCCTGATCGCGTCGCTTCCGTGATCACGCTGGGAGCGCCGATCCAAGGACTCGTGGGCCACCCGGCGGTTATGCGAACTGCCGAACTGGTACGGAATCAGATTTTGAAGCGGCATGGTCCCGGCGTATTGCCAGGTTGTTACACCGCGCGCTGCACCTGCAATTTCATCGAGTCGTTGATGGGGAAGTTCCCGAAATCGGTCCGCCAGACTGCGATCTACTCGAAGAGCGACGGAATAATGGACTGGCGGGTCTGCCGAACGGGCGACCCCCGCGTCGACGTTGAGGTTTCATCAACCCACCTGGGGTTTGTATGCAGCCCGCTCGTCTACAAGGTTGTCGCTGAGCGATTGGCCGGTTGCGGGCCTTCCACCCCTGTAGTCCCCTGATTTGACTGAAGGTTACAACCCCCCGGGCCGGCCGATGAGGATGCGTTGTGGATTACCGGCTGAAGATTGAGAACGAGCAGTTACGCCAGGCGCTGGACCCGTTTCTGCACAGTCATCGAACCACTGAGGAGAGGAGAACCGCCGTGGAAGCGGCCCTCAGCGGTGAGGGCGGCAAGGTCTGGCGCGATGAATTGGCAAAGTGGACAGTTCAAGTAGTGCCCGTGGAAACCCTGGTGCTCGAAGCGTACGCTCAATGGCGTCCGCTGGTTCGGGACTCGATGATGTTCGTAGTCTCGCACTTGTCGCCTTCCCGGCTGGCCCCCAAAGTCGTGGAGCAAATGGAGGTGGCAGCGGACACAGCTCCCGAAGTGCGCCTGCTGCGATTCATTGCCCAGGTACCTGGGCTTCAGAAGATCGGTCAAGTCCTGGCGCGGAACCGGAACCTTGATCCAAAGATACGCGGCGCCCTTACCGAACTGGAGAACGGGATCTCCGACGTCAGTATGAGCGAGATTCGTGCCACCATTCTGCGGGAAATAGGGTCGCAATTTGGAACTTACGCCGTGCAGCTCGATTCGACCATCCTTTCCGAGGCGAGTGTTAGCGCGGTTGTGGGTTTTACCTGGCGAAATCCTGAGACCCGGCGGCGCGAGCAAGGCGTCTTTAAGGTTCTGAAGCCGCACATCCCCGGCTGCTATGCGGAGGACATGAAGATCCTTCAGCAGCTCGCCGTGTTTCTGGCTCGCAAATATCGGGCAGAAGGCGTTCGTCTGGCCGGCGTGGCGGAGACCCTCACGGAAATTCGCCTCTTACTCGAACGCGAGGTGGATTTTCCCGGCGAACAGGCCACTCTTCTCAGCGCTTTGGACGCCTATCGCACTATACCCGGAGTTCGCATCCCACGACTGATTCGACCGCTCTCGACGGCAGCCGTAACGGCGCTGACGCGCGAGAGGGGAGTGAAGGTTACGGAGGCCGTTGCGCGTGCGAAGAAGCTGCGGGCCCGTGTGGCGGAGAGACTGGCCGAAGCGGTGATCGCCGTGCCCGCGCTTACCCGTGAGAAGGACATGATCTTTCATGCCGATCCTCACGCGGGCAATCTCCTGTATGACAAACGGCGAGGCGAGCTGGTCATCGTGGACTGGGCCCTGACTGGCCACCTCACTCTTGAACAGCGCAGGTGCGTATTCATGCTCGTGCTGATGACGATGTTGCGGGACGCGGACGGCATGACTGGCGCGATCGAGCGCCTGCGCCTTCACAGCCCCGGCGATGACGGCCGTCAGACTCTCTTCATACGTGAGCGCGTAACCCGCCTGCTGGACGGCCTGCCGTGGCTCCGCTTGCCGGGTCCGATGGATGCCATGCGTGTGTTGGATGACATAGCCCTGAACGGAATACGCTTTCCGGCAGGCCTGCTGATGTTCCGCAAGGCCTGGTTCACGCTGGAGGGCGTCCTGGAAGACATCTCGAGATCCAGCGTGAGGATGGATACAGCGATCGTGCGCTTTGCCTTGGCGCACTGGGCCCGCGCCGGCGCTGCCCTCTTCTCCATGCTCTCGCCCCGCGACTGGCTCTCCCTCGATTGGAGCACGCTGACGTTGGCTTCCCGCTTGCCGTTCCAGGCGTTGTCCCGTTCCTGGCGAAAGCTCCTGAGATTACTGCCTCGACCGGCGGACGCAACGCAACAGCCGGCGCTTTAGAGCGTAGATTCCCGAACAAAGCTCGGGCATTCACCAAGGATCGGCTGGCATGCCGCGTTCGGACCCTGTCCGTTGTCGGGCTTGGGTTTGGCGGCGTAATGGCGGAATTGGGCTGTCTCGGTTGAACCTTCGAGCGCCGTGGTCGAGGCCGTTCCGCTCGCGATCACCTGCTGCACAGCGTCGAAATATCCTGTTCCCACAAATTGCTGATGTTTTACGGCCTCGTAGCCGTAATCGCGTTCGCGGCTGAATTCTTTTTCTTGCAAGCGGGAATACGCGGCCATGCCGTTCAGACGGTAGGCTCGCGCCAACTCGAACATGGACAGGTTCAGAGCGTGGAAGCCTGCCAGGGTTATGAACTGGAACTTATAACCCATGGCCGCCAGTTCCCACTGGAAGCGCGTAATCGTGCCGTCATCCAGGTTCTTCTTCCAGTTAAACGAAGGCGAGCAGTTGTATGCAAGCAGTTTGCCGGGATGACGGGCCAGGATTGCTTCCGCGAAGCGCCGCGCTTCTTCGAGATCCGGCTTGGAAGTTTCGCACCAAATCAACTCGGCGTAGGGCGCGTAGGCGATGCCGCGCGCAATGGCGGCCTCGAGCCCGCCACGAACGCGGAAGAAGCCTTCCGGCGTGCGCTCGCCGGTGACGAACTCGCCGTCGCGAGGATCGATGTCGCTGGTCAGGAGATGAGCGCTGTCGGCGCCGGTGCGCGCCATGATCAGGGCCGGAACACCTATCACGCCGGCCGCCAGGCGCGCTGCCACCAGTTTCTGGATGGCTTCGCTGGTGGGCACCAGCACTTTGCCTCCCAGGTGGCCGCACTTCTTGGCTGAGGACAACTGGTCTTCAAAGTGCACGCACGCCACACCCTCTTCGATCATTGCCTTCATGAGTTCGAAGGCGTTCAAGGCGCCCCCGAAACCCGCCTCGAAGGCCAGGACTACGTATGGGAGGACCTTCAACTGCTACGAAGGAAGCTCCTCAAGACGGGAAGCACGGACGCCGTGCTCCGTCAATGGTCGCAGGGGATCGTGGGCGATAAGACATTCCAACAGATCAGCGAGGAGTTTGCAGCCATTGTGATACCTAAAGTGTGGAAGCGTGAGGGGCGCAAGATCTCGCGCGTGGCGGCACGATTGTCCATCTCGCCGAAAAAGGTGCGCCGCATTCTCTCCCAGACGGGGGTGATCGGAGAGCGTGCATCGCGCTGAGCCGTAGGAGTGGTCCCCGCCGGCCGCTCGGGGGCGACCATTTGCAGGTTGGCACATTTACACCGATTTCCCGTCAATTGGCGGATTCCACTTGACATAAGCTTAATCAAGGGGCAGACTGTTTTCACCTGCCGAAACCTCGCCACTCTAAGGAGTGCTGCCCAAATAATTAACCAGAAGACGCGATGACCCAATTGTCTTTGGAAAGGTAGGGTACCTCAATGGCGATAGGGGCGGTTCCGAAACCTGACGTTGACCAACTTCTTCTCGACCCCCAGGGGGAAACTCCTGCTTTCGGCTTCACAGCTAACGAAACCGACATAATCGCTTTTAGACTCTGGCAGCGCGCAAGCGATGTCATCACCGTTGCCGACGATTGCGGGTGCTGCTAGGGAGAAGCGCAACAATGCTACGCCGCTTGCCGCTAAGTACGACTTCAAGTCAGAGCAGAAAGGCAATTCGAGCCGGCGTGGACATGGCTCCTCCATCTCTCGCAGAGGACAAGCGCGCGGCCATCAACCACCGGACGTATTCTCGTGAGAAGCGTGCCTTACGCTTGCCGAAGGGCGGGACTCCGGAGGTTCCCAGCCGTACTTTGTCCTCGGCCGACGCCGCCTTTCTCTACCTTGAGCGTAAGGAAATCCCTTTAGCTATCGCGTGCGTTACGATTTTTGACGGCCCCATCCCCTTCGACGACTTCGTCGCAAAGGTTGCCTCCAAACTAGCCCAGGTCCCCCGTTACCAACAAGTAGTGGTGATGCCGTCACTGAACATGGGCTTGCCCACCTGGGAAGACGATCGGCACTTTGACATCCACCGCCACGTTTTCCGAGTGGTCCTTGACCCTCCCGGAAGAGAGGCGGAACTCGAAGCGTTGGCCGGGCGTATTTTCAGCCAAACCCTCGATCGCAGCAAGCCGTTGTGGGAAATCTACGTGGTGGATGGTCTCAAGGACGATCGCAACGCAGTGATTTGGCGATTGCATCATGCGTTGGCCGACGGCGTATCTGCCAACCGACTGCTGGAACTATTCTTAGATACGACACCTGAAGGCTCCCCTGCACATATCACACCGCGCCTGAGGCGGCAGGTGGCATCGGATTCCACCCCTACGGGCGGACTCGCTGGCGTCGTCCACACCGCCGTCGACGGCCTGATCTCAACCGAAAGAGGGCTGCTGGGTTTTGCTCAGGCGCTGCTGGGCGATCCGAAGCGAGATGGGTCCACGAACCTCTGGCGTTTACTGCCGGAACTTCTGATGTCGGTGGAGAGGCTGCCATTCAATAAACCTTGCGGGAAACACCGGAAGTTCTGCTGGACGGAGTTTGATATGGCCGACGTGAAGGCCATTCGCGAGGCCGTGGGCGGGAGGGTCAACGATGTTATCCTGGCTGTGTTGACCCGTGCGCTGGCGCGCTACGTGAAGTTGCACGGGCAGAGCACGGTCAACCGGTTCGTGCGCATTGTGTGTCCGGTCAATTTGCGCAAGCCTGGGCAGGAGGAGAGTCTAGGCAATCAGATCTCGTTCATGCCTGTGGCTCTTCCGATGGGCGTGCGCGACCCCGTCGAATTGTTACGAGCCGTGGCGGCCAGAACGGAGACCATGAAAAGTTCCGGGGCCGCGGCTCTCCTCGGCCTAGTGGCGGCCTCCATTGCCAAGGCGCCGCCACCCTTGCAGGCGCTTTTTTGGTGGTGGCTTCCCGAAGTCATCTTTCCCGTGCCAGTTCTCAACATGATCTGCACCAATGTGCCCGGTCCGCCGGTGCCTCTTTATGCGCTGGGGAGGCGGGTGATTGCCGCGTATCCGCAGGTGCCGACGGGCTACGAATTAGGCATCAACGTCGCGGTGGCGAGTTACGACGGAAAGCTCTTTTTCGGCCTCATCGCGGATGCTGAGGTGGCCCCGGACGTAAATCGTCTGCGTGACTACTTGTCTGTATCTTTTCAGGAACTGAATCGGGCCGCGCGGAAGTTAGGGACGGTTCGCACACCGGCCGTGCTGAAAGAAACCCGCCGGCGACAAAGAAAAGTGCCCAAGCGAACTCGCCTCGCGCGCTCGCAGCCAACGAAGCCGGCGGAATCCGCGCCGCCAGAACCTGAGATGGGAAGCGCTGCGCCGGCGACCTCCGCGGCGGCGCCAGGGGCAGAAGTCACCAGTGCGGCTTGATCGCCGCGCCGCTCCGGAGTTCTGCCCCTGGTCCCTACTCTCTGAGGAGGCGTCAGGGCGCGGCGAGGATGGAAGCAAAAAACGTGACAGAGAAGATCGCAAACCTCAGTGAAGATCGGATTGCCTACTTGGAAGGTCTGGTCGGTCAAGCGAGAGCCGCGGCAGCGGTTTTTACGCAATACACACAAGACGACGTGGATCGCATTGTCAAAGCGATGGTGTCTGCGGGGATGGAACAGGCTCAACACCTGGCCCGCCTGGCCTTCGAGGAAACCAAAATCGGCGTGCTCGAAGACAAGGCCATAAAGAACATGGTGGCCACGGAATTCGTCTACAACTATATTAAAGACAAACCTACTGTCGGAACGATTCGCGAGTTTCCAGAACGAGGTATCTCGGAGGTGGCTGAACCCATCGGGGTCATCTTCTCGATTACACCGATTACGAACCCCACCGCGACGGTGCTTTTTAAGTGCATCGTCGCGATCAAGACCCGAAACGCGACGGTGTTCAGTCCTCACCCGAAAGCCTGGCGCTGTTGCTACGAAGCTGTAAGGATCATGTATGAGACGGCGCTGAAACACGGAGCGCCGGAGGGCGTTTTCACTTGCGTTGAAGCTCCCACCCTGGCAGACAACGCCTACCTCATGCACCACAAAGATGTCAGCTTGATAGATGCCACCGGCGGACGCGGCGCGGTGAAAGCCGCCTATAGTTCCGGCAAACCGGCCTTGGGCGTCGGGCCGGGCAATACGCCGGTTTATTTGGAGAAGACCGCGGATCTAGGCATGGCGGTCGTGGATATCATCACTTCCAAAACGTTCGATAACGGGACGATTTGCGCATCCGAGCAGACTGTAGTGATCGATGATGAGATTTATGATCTCGCACTGAAGAAGTTCGCCGAACTGGGCGCGCACATCTGCAATGAGCAAGAGACTGCGCTTCTGGGCTGCACGGTGATCGATCCCGAGACGGGATTTATGCGGCCGATGGCGGTAGGACAGAAAGCCACGGATATTGCCCGCTTCATCGGGCTTCCAGTCGAGCCGAATACTAAACTGCTGATTGCTCCGATCCAAGGCGTAGGTCCCGAAAATCCGCTCTCGGTGGAAAAACTCTTTCCGGTCCTGTCGGTCTATCGGGCGAAATCTGTGGACGAGGCGCTCAAGGTATGCATCGACGTCAATCACGCCGGCGGGATCGGACATACGGCGGTGGTGTTTTCGCGCAATGACGAGATCATCCGAAAGTTCAGCCAGGTGATCAACTCCGGGCGGATTATCGTGAATTCGCCGGGATCCATCGGAGCCATCGGCGGTGTTTACAATGACATGGTGCCCACCGTTTCATTCGGATGCGGGACCGGTGGCGGCTATAGCACGATGGATAACGTCAATGTGTATAATTACCTTAATATTAAACGCGTGGCTCGAAGGACCCAATCGCCTATGTGGTTCCGCGTACCCAACCAGATTTACTTCAATATGAACGCGGTGGAATGTCTGCGCCAATTCCCATCGCGCTCGACCATCATCGTGACCAATCCGGTTCTGGAGCAAATCGGCCACGTCGACATTGTGCGGCGGCACCTTCCGCTGCAAACCCCCGTCCACGTCACCGTCATCCCCGAGGCGGAACCGGAAGTCAAAACCGTCATGCAAGGACTGGAGGCACTCAATTTCTATAAGGCGGACCAAATCATTGCGCTGGGCGGCGGGTCCGTGATCGATGCGGCAAAGATCATGAAGCTCAAGTACGAATCGCCGCAGGCTGATTTGGAGGAACTGGGCGCTCCGTTCCTGGATATACGCAAGCGCGTGGCCCAGTACCCCACCGAAAAAACGAAGCGGGCGCCGTTGATCGCAATTTCCACAACCAGCGGAACCGGGAGTGAGGTCACGCCGTTCGCCGTCTTGTTTGACAGAGAGCGCGGGCGCAAGGTGACGCTCGCCGACTATTCGCTGAGTCCGGACGTGGCGATCGTCGACCCGCAGTTTGTCATGTCGATGCCGAAGGCCCTCACCGCCGATACCGGCATCGATTGTTTGACTCACGCGTTGGAAGCTGGAGTTTCGGTATATGCGTCGCCTTACACCGACGCCAATGCCATGCAAGCCATTCGACTGGTGTTCAAGTTCCTGCCCATCGCTTATGAGCATCCGGACGATGAAGAGGCACGCACCATGATGCACAATGCCGCTTGCATAGCGGGGCTGGCATTTTCCAACGCGTCGGTGGGCGTATGTCACGCCCTGGCCCATGCTTTCGGCGCGCGGTTCGGCATCGCGCACGGCCGGGCCAATGCGCTTATGCTGCCGCACGTCATTGCCTATAATGCGTCCGTGCCCGCCAAGTTCATGCCCTCACCACACCAGCGGGCCTATAACGCGCACAAAAAATACGCTACGGTGGCGGACTTGCTGGGCCTGGGCGGGCAAACGATCGGGGAGAAGGTGAAGAACCTCCTGCTGGCGACGGAACAGTTGCTCGATCGATTGGAGATTCCGCGTTCGATCTCCGCTCTGGGGATCTCGAAAGAAGCCTTCGAACGAGCGGTGCCTGACTTGGCCACCCTGGCGTTTGATGATCCTTCGTGGCGCCCAACCAACCCTCGTATGCCGCTCCTCAGTGAGTTGTCTGATCTGCTTTGGAGCGCTTACCAGGGACGGAGCCAGGCAAAGGCGGTTGTCGCCGCCTGACGAGACTTGACGGATGGTTGCTCATATGGCAAGTGATGTCGTTCGGCTGTCGGTTACAGGAGAGCATGTCGCGCAGGCCTTGCATGAGGCCCGTAAGATGCTGGAAAGCGCGCAAGACGAAGTGGTATTGGATTTCGCGGCCGTGCATCGTATCGATTCCGGCGCGCTCCGAGCATTACATGATTTGGCGGATACTGCAGGCGGTAATGGAACGCAACTGGTATTGAGTAATGTGAGCGTCGATATTTACAAAGTGCTTAAGCTGATGGGGTTGACGCAGCGTTTCTCCTTCCGGGCCTGAGTTGAGACGCCTTAGGGAATCCGCAGGCCGCACGCGGCTTCAGCCCTGACCTCGTCGCCTGCGCGGTGGGCAAGGAATGGGACACCGTAACCGAGTCCGTGGCCACAGCCTTTCCTCCCATCGATGCCGCGCTGAAGAATCCGACTTGCGAGCGCCTCATATTATTGGGTCATTCGCAAGCCACGATCCTCTCTGCCGTGATTCTCGATCTGCTGAAAGGACTGCACCCTCCAATTTACGGCAGGTGGGCTAAGGTACCAGTGGTCACGCAGGAACGAGCCGTCGCGTGAAAGCTGGCCAAGCGATGGGATTTCGAGCGAATCATGCGCACGGCGCAGACAGGAAAAGACCCGCGGCCCGCCCCTTCGGGAAACAAGGTGCTCATGAAAGCGCTTGGCGTGTAGCCGTGAGAGTGCTGATTAGCGATTGCCTAGGAAGTCTTCGGACGATCGGTTCGATAATCCATTTCAGTCCGGTGGGTACGTCGCGTGTGAGCGAAATGGCTCGAACCTCGACGCATACACCGCCGTCACGCTCTTCGAATCGCCAATAAGAATCGAGACGCCATAAGAACCCGTAACCCGTATCTGGGGGCGATACTTTCTCGTTCGGCTTCCCGGCGTTTTCGACCTCGGAAATTCTGGTGGTATAAGAGCGGCAGAACCAGCGCCCGTGGCCTAAGAGGGAGTAGTGCACGTCGTGATGAGTATCGAGTACGACCGTGATGATTTTCTTCTTGAGAAGCCGCAGGTAGATTTTGAAATCGTCACCTTGACGACTCAACAGCTTTGAGTCGATGACGTCGGGCTTGTAGACATGCTTGTGGTTGTCGTAGTCCTGGACCAACAACAATGTTTCCTTCACGGTCGTGCCAGGGATCCATGCGGCGCCGACCCAGTCATGAATCAGACCGTCTGGCACTCGGACAAGCCCTTTGCCCGTCCAGAGTTGCGCCACGATGTGTCCCTTGCGAAGCTGCTGCGCTCTCTCGGGAATGAAATCTGACCATAGAAAGGGTTTGCTCCCCTCCAGCCCCGGCGTCATTTTGGCTTCGGCTTCGTGGATATATGCTTCGAAAGCATCCGTCGTCTGATGCTTCAACTGCACTGGGCCGGCAGTTTGCGCCATGAGATTGCGGCCTTTCCTCGCGTGGGTTCACTAACGACGATTATACCTCTTCACGGCAAACTGAGACCGGAGGATTACTAGGGAGTCTGATGCACGATCTGGTGAGTATGAGGCTTATGGCCAGAGTTGGCACCTCTCCGGGCAGACGGACAAGCGGCCGAGGCCTGTGAGGGCGAGCCGGCAGGGTTACCATACGGTGCCGTATTGACGGCGGCGATTCCACATGATAACATACGGTACCGTATGGACAAGACCCTGGGCAGAAACGACTGGCTGAAAGCGGCGCGCATAGCCCTATTGAAGGGTGGTGTGGAGGCGGTGAGGGTCGAGAAGCTGGCGAGGACACTGCACGTGACCAAGGGCAGTTTCTACTGGCACTTCAAGGATCGAGATGAGTTACTCGATCTGTTGTTGCAGGAATGGGAAGGCGAAATGACGGAGATTGTCCCCCGTCTCGGCCGAGGGTCAGCGCGGGAAACTTTGCTGATGCTCTTACGTCTCCTGGTTGAGCGCGCGCGGCTGAGCGAAGAGGGAGACGTGCCTTCCGATGCCGCGATCTTCGCGTGGGCCATGGTGTCTCCCGACGTGGCAAGGAGGGTGGACCGGGCGGAGCAAAAGAGGATCAACTTGCTGAAGCTGGTCAGCGGGCAACGAGACCGAATTGAACTCTTCTACCTGACGTGGCTTGGTTTTGTGGCGCGTGCGCAGCGTGCGCCGGCGTTTCGAAAGAAGTTTCCCAGAATTGCAAAGATGATGCTGAAACTGCTGCTTCCGCCGGAATCGAAGGGCAAGGGAACAGCCGCAAGTCGGAGACAGTCCCCGCCCCGCGGACCCGGTCGGAAGCTGGAAGCGGATTGGCTGACGGAAGAGGCGGCCAGTTCCGCTGGATTGGAGTAGAAACGAGTTATGCGGCGATGGCTGAAGAAGGTTGGTCTTGGGCTGCTGACGCTCCTGTTCCTGGCAGTCGGTTTCGTTGCGATTCTGACGGTGAGGACGAAATTGCCGGGCGAAGAAGTCTCGCCGGCAGGTTTTCGCCAAAGCAGCTCGGTGTACGTAACGATGCACGATGGCGTGGAGATTGCGGTGACGGTGCTGCTGCCACCTGATTTGAAGCCGGACGAACGGGTCCCGGTGCTGATGCGGACGACACGGTATTGGCGAGCGCCCAAGCTGGGTTGGGGACTGCGCTTGCTGGTGGCGCTGCACCAGTTGAGCCGAGAGAATCTGGTGGACAAGCAACGAGCCTATTTCAATCAGCGACGCTTCGCGGTGATTGTCGTGGATGCTCGGGGAAGCGGCGCATCGGGCGGGCGCCGAGCGGTTGAATATTCGCCCGCGGAAGTAGCGGACATGGGGGAAGTGGCCGCGTGGGCGTCGGCGCAGCCGTGGTCGAACGGGCGGATCGGGACTTTCGGTGTTTCCTACGACGGCAATACCGCCGAACTGGCGGCGGTGCCGAACCAGCCGGCGATTCGCGCGGTCATGCCGCTCTACGATGACTTTGACGCGCAGGCACTGGTCCAGCCGGGAGGAGTTCCGTTGCGGGGATTCGTGCGAGAGTGGAGCGATCTGGTGGCGGCGATGGACGCGAATGACGTATGCGCTGTGGATGGAGTGCACGGATGGAGCTGCTGGAAGGATCGGCAAGTGATTCCGGGTGTGCGGCCGGTGGACGCGGACCTGCACAGCAAGCACCTGTCGGAACTGGTGAAGGAGCACCACAACCTCAATGTTGCGAAAAGTCTCGGGAGCGTCGAGTTCCGAGATGACGTCCTGATCACGCCCGAGGGTCAGTTCCGATTTCAGGACATAAGCCCCTATGGCCTGCGCAAGCAAATCGAGGGTTCGGGAGTGCCGATGATGGTGTGGTGTGGCTGGCTGGATGCCAACCCCTGCGAAGGGGCGCTCATCCGGTACCGGACGTTTTCGAATCCTCAGGTGGTGGTCATCGGGCCGCTTTCGCACGGAGGCAGCTTCAACGTCGATCCCTTTGCCGCTTCGCACCTGCCGCCTGTGCCATCGAGGGATGAGCAATTCAAGATGGAGGCAGACTTTTTTGAACGTGTGCTCGGCCAGCAGCCGCTCGACAAACTTGAGTCGTCGATCCACTATTACACGATGGGAGAAAGGGCGTGGCACACGACGAAAGCCTGGCCTCCGGAGGGGCTTACGGCTGAGCGCTTTTATTTCTCCGAAGGTAACACGCTGAGCGTGTCGGCGCCGACGACCCAAAGCGGCCGCGACCCCTACACGGTGGACTTCACGGCGTCGAGTGGCAAGCAGACGCGCTGGCATACGCAGTTGGGTGGAGGGGATGTGGTCTATCCGGATCGGGCGGCGGAAGACAAGAAGCTGCTGGCCTACACAAGCTCGCCGCTCGATACCGGCTTGGAGATCACAGGATCGCCCGTGCTCACACTGGAGATGACGTCGACGGCGAGTGACGGTGCGATTCATGCCTATCTGGAAGATGTGTCGCCGGAGGGTCGAGTGACTTACCTCGACGAAGGCGTCTTCCGGCTCATCCACCGCAAGGAAGTGGACCCTAAGAGCCTACCCTACGAGCCGCTGGGGCCGGCGCACAGCTTCTTACGCGCTGATGCCGAGCCGTTGACGCCGGGCGAGCCGGCGACGATCCGGTTCTCTTTCTTTCCCACCTCGGTCTTGTTGCAAAAGGGGCACAGAATCCGCTTGGCACTGGCAGGAGCAGATGCGAGCCTGTTTCAACGCTTTCCAGCCGAAGGAACACCCACCTGGAACGTCTATCGCGAGGCGCATCGGGCATCGTTTGTAATGCTTCCCGGAAAGAGAAGGGCACCCTGAAGATGCCTCCTCTGAGGACGGTTTCCGGTTTGAAGCAAACTGGCAGGGCAGTTCAGGTGCCTCCTCGTCGGTTTATGAATCCCAAGCGAGCGCATTTTCCGTCGCCGTCCTAGCCATCTCGCAACGTCTTTGCAGGATCGATTCTGGCAATTCGCAAAGTCGGCACAGTGGCAGAAATGAGGGTCACCGATGCGATCACCAAGACGACTGTGAGGAACGTGGGCAGGTCGTACACGCCTACGCCGTAGAGCACGCTGCGCATCACTCGCAGCGCTCCCGCACAGAGGACCCCTCCCAGAAAAAGGCCCAGGACCGCGGCGCCCACGCCGGAGCGGCCGATCTCGACCATAGCCCTGCCGACGGGCGAGCCCAGCGCCATGCGGATGCCGATCTCGCGCGTCCTTTGGGCCACCAGGTTAGCAACCAGCGCGAAAATGCCGACCGCGCTCAGCAGCAGAGCCAGGGCCGCCATCGCGCCCAGGAGCGCCACTTCGACACGCTGTGTGGCGAGCGTCTTCGCCAGCAGGTCGTGCATACCGTAGAAGCCCGAGAAGGGCACGCTGGGATCGGCACTCGCGAGCGCCCGTTGCATCTCGGCGGTCAATCCCTCCACCCGGCCGCCTGTACGCACAATCCAACTTGGCTGGACAAAGACGTGGATTATCGAAAGCAACCGGGCATCCACTTGCGCGGCAGGAATATACATCGTTTGTTCGCCGGTAAGAGGCGCCACAGGATCCACTCCCGGCACGATGGGCACATCTTCAACAACCCCGACTATCATCGTGTTCTTATTCACGAGACGGCCGACCGGATTTGCCCCGTGGAAAAATTTGCGCGCGAAGGTCCGGTTGACGATAGCCACGTGTTGCGCATCCGGGCCGTCTTGTTCGGTGAAGGAGCGCCCTATCAGGACAGGGATCTGCAATGCCTCGAAATACCCGGGCGTGATGTACAGCTCATCCGTTTCGATTTGTTGCCCTGCTTCTTTGCCGTCGCTGATGGTCAGCGCTCCGTTAACCATGGTCCGCTCATAGGGCAGAGTCAAGCCGACCGCGGCATGTTGCACACCGGGAATTTGCCGCATGGCGGCCGTGCTATCGTCCAGTAACTTTCTGAAGGCCGCGGGATCGTGGAAGCGGACGTCGTCAAGCGACGCCTTGGCGGTCATGACCCCGTTGGGATTGAATCCTGGCGGCAGCGTCTCCAAATGGACCAGGGTGCGGATGAGCAGGCCGGAAGCAGCCAGCAGCACGACGGTAAGGGCGACCTCACCCGCAATCAGCCCTTGACGCAGCCCCACGCCGCCGACTCCAGCCACGGCGCGCCCGGCCATCGACGAGCGCAGGTCCATTTTCTGCGTGGCGAATGCCGGGAGCATGCCGAACAGAATACTGGTCACGAGCGAGAGAACCAATGTGAAAGCCATCACCCGGCCGTCGAGTGGGACGCGAGCGACGGGGAGAAAGTGTTCAGGCAACAGCAGCAGGAGGCTGCGCAGGGCGAGAAAGCCCACACCCATGCCCACCGCTCCGCCCACCAGCGCCAGCAGCAGGTTTTCGATCCAGAACTGCTTCTGGATTTGCCAGCCGGAGGCTCCCAGCGCCAGCCGCGTGGCTACTTCCGGGGTTCGACGCAGCACCCGCACAAGCGTCAACCCGGCGAGATTGGCGCAAGCGATGAGCAGGATGAAGCCGGCGGCCAGCATCAGCGCCAGCACCGGCGGACCGAGCGTGGCGGTTTCGCCCTTCTGGAGCGGCACGGAATAGTACGTCACCTGCGCGCCGGGGTTTTCCGTTAATTCATAGCGATTGGCGCGGAGTGACCAGGCGCGGTTGATCTCGGCATTCGCCCGCTGCCAGGTCGCGCCGTCGCGGAGCCGCGTGATGCAACCAAAATTCGTTCCGCTTCCTTCGCCTTCCCGGCTCGGCTGAAGGGCCGTATAGAGGTCGGCGTTCAACGGAGTGGATACGCCTTCCGGTAGCACCCCGATGATCGGGTACGTCTCGCCTCTCAACTGAACCGATTGCCCCAGGATATTGGGATTCGAGCCGAAGGCGGTTTGCCACAAACGGTAACTCAGGATGACGGCTTTGGGACCGTGCGGACGGTCCTCGTCCTCGGAGAAATTGCGCCCCATGATTGGCTGAACCGCCAGCACGTCAAGGTAGTGGGCCGAGACGCGCCCCCCCTGCACGTACGCCACGTGCGAACCCGCCTTGAGATTCACGCCCGAGGTTACGCGACTTGAAAGGGCCGAGATCAGGGAGGGGACATTGTCACGAAGCAGCTCCCATTGCTCGCCATTTAGACCGTGCCGCTCATCGGAGGCCCTGAGGCCGGTGACCCGTGTGTAAATCGTACCCATCCGTTCGGGATGCGAATAGGGCAGGCTCTTCAGCATGAGCGCATTCACCATGGAAAAAATCGCGGTGTTGGCGCCGATCGAAAGCGCCAGCGTAAGGATCACCGTCGCGGTGAAACCGGGATTGCGTCGCAACTGGCGCGCGGCAAACTTAAGGTTGTGAACTAAGGTGGCCATCGATGATTCTCCTGTCGAAACAGCAGGGATTTCCCCGGGCAGATACCATCTACCTTAGTGTCATACGCTCACGTGCCGGAGGAGGTTCCGTTGCAGGCCCGGTGGAGGAAAGAAGTTCAGATACGATCGTCGCGAAGTGCGTGCGCGCGGTCTGGAATCCCTGCGCCCAGAAACGAGAACGGGGAACCGCTTTCGGCTCCCCGTCTCAGGTATTCGTCGTTAGTGCCGTGGCAGCGTCCGCGGGGCGTTGCCAACGGTGCGCACCGCAAGAGCGGTGTGATTTATCGACTAACCTCTGCGTGCCCGGCGGAGTCTTAGCTCCTTCGGTCAGCATGTTTCCTTGATACGCTTGTGCGCAACGAATTGCAAGACACTAAAGTACCGCCCGCCCCGGGGGTGGCGCATACGTCACGACGCGTTTTGTCGTGATGGATGCGCCCCTCTGAATCGCAGGGGCGCAAAACCAAATGCGGATTCTTCGCTTCGCTCAAAATGACGTGTCATCCTGAGCGAAGCGAAGGATCTGCTTTTCTACGCGCGCCGCCAACAAACTAACCCTTAGTAGTTCAAGGAGCCCGGCGATCGGCCGTAGTCGAGTTGGAGGTTCTATTTCCTGGGGCACGCTTCACTGCTGGCGGTGGGCAGCGTGCCGTGAGAAGCGGGCGGGGGCCTGAACGGCCCGCGCTTGTACAGGCCCGGAGGGCCGGTAGAGAGTAGCCCACGGCGTAAGGAGGTGTGAAAAAATCGACGTTTGTCATCCTGAGCGAAGCGAAGGATCTCTGCAGTTGTTCGTAAGTCGTTGAGCCATAGAAAACTGCGGCGATCCTTCGCTTCGCTCAGGATGACAGACGGCTAATTGTTTCACATC
>JGI12270J11330_10001456_pt1 | contig 17622 bp, 20 predicted proteins | sample PeaSoiMetSII2010_FD_11330 | JGI IMG/M metagenome (IMG submission 11330)
GCCCGATGGCGAGCGAGTGACAATGACGGTCTGCAGAGGGGAGGAATATGAAAATCCTACTTGCGGTCGATGGCTCCAAATTCTCGGACGCGGCCGTGCAATCCGTGATCGAGCAAGTTCCACCGCAAGGGACGGAGGTGCGAGTATTGCATGTGGTGGAACCGCCCTCTAAGGGGCTTGAGTTTGCTGTAGCGGCTGCCGAACAAGTGGCGGGCTGCGCGTTGAGTCTCGCTCCGGAGGTGGAAGCGGAATTGAAGCGAGCTGACGCACTGGTCGCGAAGAGCGCTGAATTGCTCCGCTCAAAGGGTCTGACGGCAATCGGCGCGGTTGAACAGGGCGATCCCAAGTCCAAGATCATCGAAAATGCGGACAAATGGCGCGCCGACTTGATCGTCGTAGGATCGCATGGCCGCAAGGGCTTGGAACACTTTCTACTGGGAAGCGTTTCCGAAGCTGTAGCTCGCCACGCCGAATGTTCCGTCGAGATCGTTCGGATTCTATCAGGGCGCTGAACGAGCGGCCCAGTTTGCAACGAATGATCAGTAGCCGATTATAAGTGCGAAGGCCGTGCGAAGCCGACGTCATCAAACGCTTGTTACTTTTTCAGGCTTACGAAACGATGCAATGTAGGAACGCCCTTTTGCGCACGGATGCCTGCTCTGCCGAGAGCGAGTCGTGAAAATCTTGCTCGCTATTGACGACTCTAGATTCTCGGAGGCAGCCACCCAGGCCATTATTGAACAGATCAAAGCAGAAGATGCCGAGGTCCGCGTCTTGACAGTCGTGGACCTCATAAACTATTTCACGAGCGAAAAAGCCGCTGAAGCTTACATTCCCAACATCACGGAAATAAGACTTGCTCGTCTGCACCGTGCGTCGGAATTGGTCGAGCGAGCAGCTCGTCTGCTCAGAGCTGCGGGTTTCAAGACAACCGTCGGGGTCGCCGAAGGCGACCCGAAGACCGGGATCGTTGAATGCGCTGAGGAATGGGACGCTGACTTGATCGTGCTGGGCTCCCACGGACGGAAAGACTTCGACCGCGCTTTGCTCGGAAGTGTGTCGGAAGCGGTGGCTCGTTATGCTAAATGTTCAGTGGAGATCGTGCGAATTCGACCTGGGCAGTGAATAGTTACAACTTATCGAGAAGAGCGTTGCTTCGGCACTGTTGAAGGCATTTTCTCAGGAAACCCTGGCCTAGCTTTTCGGGAGGAAGTCTAATGGCCCAACCTCAACGAGCTCGGAACCCAAAGCCCATGTCTGAACCAGGGTCCACAAGCGACTTGGTCACGGCGTCGCTCGAATCCGTAGAGTCTCAGTTGAGAGTTTCTTCGGCGGGCATCAGTGACTCCGAAGCCCAAGCCCGGCTTGGCAAGTACGGCTACAACGAGTTGCCCGAGAAGAAGGCAAATCCCTTTCTGAAATTCCTCTCCTATTTCTGGGGCCCGATTCCCTGGATGATTGAAGTGGCTGCGATTCTGTCGGCCATCCTGCGGCATTGGACTGATTTTGGAATCATCCTCGCACTGTTATTGATGAACGCCGGAGTCGGAATACCAGGCGGGGAACGCGATCGCCGCGCTCAAGGCCAAGCTGGCGCTGCACGCTCGAATCAAACGCGACGGAACATGGACGACAATCCCCGCGCGGGAGCTGGTGCCTGGCGACTTGATGCGAATTCGTATCGGCGAGATCGTTCCCGCAGACGCCCGGTTGCTGGAAGGGGACCCGATCGAAGTGGATCAGTCCGCTCTGACTGGAGAATCGTTGCCGGTTGAGCGCAAGCCGCGCGAGGCGGTCTATTCAGGCTCCATCATCAAGCAAGGAGAGGTCAACGCTCTAGTTTACGCCATAGGACAGAGCACCTACTTTGGCAAGACGGCGCATCTGGTCGAGACTGCCCACACCGTCAGCCATTTTCAACGCGCGGTCCTGAAAATCGGCGACTTTCTCATTGTCATCGCCCTTGCTCTCGTCATTCTAATTCTTGGAGTGGCCTTGTTCCGCGGCGACAAAATGCTTACAACGTTGCAGTTCGCGCTGGTTTTGACTGTTGCCGCAGTTCCCGTTGCTATGCCCGCCGTTCTCTCCGTAACGTCGGGAGCTCCTGGTGATGCGCAAGCAAATGAAATGACAATTCGGCTTGCCGTGCGTCGTCGCCAGCGACTTTTGACAGGCGCGAACCCGCGCGCTCGTACCCTAAAGTAAAGACGCACTTAACAGGTTGGACTTGTGACGTAGCCGCAGAAGATGGCAAAGTACCGTGGGCTTCGCGTTGGCATCTCGATGGGAGGTCTGAAATGAATTGCGAGCGGCTTCGGCTAGGTTGCGGGGGTATTGCTTCTTGTCGCGAATGCGTTGCTCTTCGCTGCGCGCACACCGGCGCAGGATGACGTGACGAGTCTTTACAAGGCAAGGTGCGTAGCTTACCATGGCGCCGACGGCAAGGGGGATACTCCCGCAGCCAAAAGTCTCGGGGCGCGCGATTTTGCTTCGCCGGAAGTAAGCAAGGAAACCGATGAGCAGCTCATCAACATCACGGCAAACGGCAAGAACAAGATGCCCGGATACGCGACAAGCTTGAAGGACTCGCAAATCAAGGACCTCGTCGCCTATATCCGCGAGCTAACAAGAAAGAAGAAATAACGCTCCGACGAGAAATCGCGACTGGTCGAATCCAAATCCCCGAAATGCTCGGACAACTCGGAATGAAGTGAGTCATGGCCTGGCAGGTCAGCCATTCCTGCCTTTCTTGGTTTTCGACAGAGTGGAGCGAACATGCGTTGGACTCTAGCCGCCATATTTTTCCTCGGTTTCGCCGTCTCAGGAGTTCGCGCGCAGCAAAATGTTGAGTGCCTCTCCTGCCACAGCCAGAACGGCTTGCAAGACCAAGCGGGCCACAGTGTGCAGGTGGATGGAGCGAAGCAAAAGGCCAGCGTTCACGGCAGCCTGCGCTGCACTGGTTGTCACGTCGAAATCAAAGGCTATCCGCATACTGAACATCCCGCCGCCGTCAACTGCGGCACCTGCCACAGTGACGAAGCCAAAGACATGGCCGAAAGCGTCCATGCGAACGCTACTGCACACCCTTGTGTGGCTTGCCACGGGGACCCGCACTCAATTTTGCCCGGGAAGGATCCTCAATCTCCTGTTTTCGCGCTAAACATACCCAAGACTTGTGGATCGTGTCATGGAAATCCGGAGACGGCGCGGAAATTTGGCGTTCCCAATGTCTATTCTTTGTACATGGATTCCATCCACGGCTTCGCGCTGACCAAGGACGGTCTGCTCGTTGCAGCTTCCTGTTCCAGTTGTCACGGAACACACAAAATTCTTAGCCACACGAATCCCGACAGCCGGACGTACCGAACGAACATCCCTGCGGCCTGCGGCTCTTGCCACGGCGGCCCTGAAGCCGAGTATTTCGCGGGCATCCATGGCAGACAATTGGAAGCCGGCAACCCGAGAGTGCCGGTATGTGTCGACTGTCACATGGCTCACCAGATCGCAGAGGTGCAAAACGTCTCCTGGCAAATGAAAAGTTCGGCGACCTGCGGAAACTGCCACCAAAAACAGCTCGCTACCTATCTCGACACCTTCCATGCCCAAGTCTCAGCCCTTGGATATGCGGAGACGGCTCGCTGCTGGAGCTGCCATCGAGAGCACGACATCCTTCCGGCGTCGGATCCGAAGTCCTCGGTTGCTCCCGGCAATCTAGTGGCGACGTGCGGCCAGTGCCACACGGGCGCGACGGTGAGCTTCGTCAGCTACCATCCACATGCCGACCCCCATCATCGAAAATCCTATCCAGCGCTCTACTTCGCCGCATTGTTCATGGATCTGCTGTTGCTTAGCATTTTTAGCTTCTTCGGCTTGCACACGATTCTATGGTTCGTTCGCTCCTTCTTTGATCGTCCTAAGGGGGGCCCCCGAGCAGAGGGCGGTTAGCGCGAGGCAAATTATGAACCAGAACAACACGAACGACCGTTACTATACCCGGTTCTCGCTTGGCCAGCGGTACCTTCACGCCGTCTTGATGGCGACCTTTATCGTCCTGGCCTTGACCGGCATGACACTGCGGTTCAGCCACACCGTTTGGGCGGCGGCGTTTGCGCACGCGGTCGGCGGCTTTAGCGCCATTTTGTTCTGTCACAAGTTCTGCGCGGCGCTGCTAACACTGGCTTTCTTGATTCACGTCGGGGATATTGCCTATCTTGGCCTCGTCAAGGGGCAAAGAGGCGTTTTCTGGGGACCGAATTCAATGGTACCCCGGCTCAAGGATCTCCAGGATCTTTACGGTCACACGCGCTGGTTTTTGTGGCTTGGACCACGCCCGAAGTTCGACCGGTTCGCCTACTGGGAAAAATTCGATTATTGGGGGGTCTTCTGGGGCATGGCTATCATCGGAATCTCGGGATATGCCATGTGGTTCGCTCCCTTCTTCGCGAGGTTCTTCCCGGGTTCCTGGCTCAACATTGCCCTCCTGATCCATGGAGAGGAGGCGCTCCTCGCTGCCTGGTTCATCTTTGCCATCCATTTTTTCAATACGCATCTGAGGCCGGGAAGCTTTCCCATGGATTTGGTGATCTTCACGGGACGGGAAACCGAGAAAGAGCTAAAAGAAAGACATCCGGCAGAGTACGAGCGCATGCTCGAGGAAGGCCAATTGCAAGCCGCACAAACAACTGCGCCGCAGCGATGGCTCAAGATTTTCGGGAGAGTGGTTGGCATAGTGGTCATTTCGAGTGGTTTTGTGTTGCTTATCCTGACGCTCGATGCCTTCTTCGGGGGAAAGTGACGGGAGCGCCTGCTGGGACTACCCGGACGCGAGCGACCGACAGTCGCCTTGAGAACGCCCTGACCGGTCGTTCAAACGAGAATGTCGACGTGCTACCGCGCTGAGGTCTGTCGTATCGAGGAGAATTTCGAGGCCCATGATGGCTTGCGTCCGCTCCAATCAGATATTACAGTTGCACCGCGGCAACGATGCCGCACACGATGTCGCCGAGCTCGACCGTGAGAGAATCTGGAGGCCTTGGCAATGAAACTCACCGAAGTTGGAAGGCCAGCGGCTGTTGCGAATCGCATGCCGCCTCATCGTCCTCGGACTGATCCTCGAGCTCATTAGTCTCTTCTGGTTTCACCCGCTGTCGCTTGATCTCTTCGTGTATTTCAGCGCTCCGCTCATCGGCCTAGGCACGCTCATTTTCTTGGTGTGGCTGGTGCTCTCCCTCTACATGACACGACGCTCGGTGTCCCGGACCTAGTGTCCTTGCCAAAAACTGCATCCGCTGACTCTGGACTGCGGGCGACTCCGCAAAACGGCCCCAGTCGATCAGACTCTCAAGCGGGGCATTTTGGGAGGCCGGATTGAGCACTGTGAGCAGCACAGAGGAATCGCTACGAGAACCGAGAGCGAGGAGAAGGGCGAGGCGCTTCTACCCGTTGAAAAGGCACGGGAGCGGCTTAGGAAAAAGAACGCGGAACGAGCTTGTTGGACAACGTTCGGTCTTGCAGTTGCCGCACCGTCTAGGGATGGGCTCGCACTGGGTATGAACGCTCGAACGAAGGTGATGCCGGTGGCTCAATAAAACGAGTTCCTTCTTCTCGCGCGAGGATTGGATGCCCACCAAGACACTCGCCCGACTTTGGACATTTCGTGCAGCGAGCGGAAGGCAGCGATTCCGGGTTCAAGCGGGGCTCGGCGCCCAGCCAGTAAAGGCCGTTTGCCATCACACAATAACCGGTTGCGGAGAACCACACCATTGCGCCGCCAACGAAGGCCGTAAACAGAGTCACCCATGAGCTGTAAACAAGCACCAGCACGGAGGCGACGGAGATATTGATTCCAACCGCAAGATAGATGCGGCGCCCAAGGTACCATCTGTCCGTCTGCATGAAGTACAGGTTCCAGCGCGTTGTTTTGCCTGACCCCAGCATCGGACTGAAACCAAGCAGGCGCAGCACATTGCCAACGGGGCAAAAGCCAGTAAAGGCGACGTTGATGGAAACGAGCCCCGCAGCGATGACTCCCAAGATCCACAGCCGATTCACCAACAATGCCATCGCAGTGCTCGCTAGCAAAACTAATCCAGCGATCAACCAGACGGTCCGTTCGATGTACCATCGGTTGATCGGGACGATATAAACGCCTGAGCGAAGCGCCATGACCGGAAATGTACCACCAAACAAAAATCATGCAAGCCATCCGTGCAGCGTACCTCTATCGCGTCCAAAACGTCCCGAGGTTTCTCCGGATAAGAGAATCCGCTTCCGATTATGTCGAGGAGAGTAATTGGAGTCAGAGCGAGATTCTCGAGCCGTCGCTGCCCAAGTCAATATTCTCTCGCACATCGAGTACGGGGTTACGACACTCTACTCGGGCCTATGGAAAACGTGAGCTCACTGTTTTATGAGAAAGTGCTCAAAGTTGGCGTTCCTACAGATGAGCCCCCTACCGCCACGCCTTGTTTCATCTGATGGTCTCGCAGACGAGCTGTTACCGCTATTGGGGACAGGGCCAGTGGGTCGACTATGGCCGCGAGATCTGCCGGAGAGCTAGCGACACCCTTGTCCATGATTTCTGAGCGGACATGCACTGTCGGCTCCGAGCGACCAGACCTCCAGGCAACCTTACGGGAATGACGCATGGCTGGAAGGAGAGCGTGAGGATCTGAGGACACGGTGGGGAGTGGCGCGATTCGACCACGGATCTTTGCCAAGTAGCAAAGAGTCGAAACGGAAATTCGAGTGTACTTCGGAAGTGAGGCAGGCATGAAAATCTTGCTGGCTGTCGACGAGTTCAAATTCTCAGAGGCCGCCGTGCGAGCCGTGATTGAGCAGTACCCGACGCCCGATCCAGAAATAAGCGTGTTGCACGTGGCAGAACCAACTGAATGTTTTGGCTATCCGGTCCCTAAGTCGCAGAAACAAAGGCAGCAGGCATAAGAGTTGGTGAATCGGGTCTCACAGACGCTTCGCGCCGACGGGCGACTGTGCGAGTTTTGTTTAGAGATGCCTGCGACGCCGGAGATTTCGGGATCAATACGACGAGGACTGCTGCCTCTATGCGACTGATCCCGACTGGGAATCAGAACAAATACTTGGCCAATTGAAGTGCCCCCTTTTTCCAAGGCACGCGATGGGAGATTCCGGTCTTTCCCCGATATTCGTCGCGGTGAAGTACGTACCAATCATAGTTGCGAATTAGGGCATCCTGATTAGAGTAGCGCGGCGCGAAGCCGAGGCTTCGTTCCATTCGTTCGATGGAGACAAAGCTCTCCTGAGCCGCGGTGTCATAGATCCACTCGTAAATCGGAGAAAGGTGCAGCTGCTCCAAGAATTTCAACGTCCAAATCACCGGCAGAGCCGGCAAACTGATGACATGCTTTCCATGACCGGCCCGGTCGAGCACGGCCTGGAAATTCTCGCGCATGGTTCCGAACTTCTTCGCGCCGACATTGAAGGTGTTATTAACCCGAGTGGGATCAAGTGTCGCGCAGAGATAAATTGCTTCGCATAGGTCCTCGACATCCAGGAGTTGATAGAGATTGTCGCCGGATCCAAGCACAGGGAAGTTCCGGCCTTCATAAGCCCAGTCGTAAAGCAGTTCGAACACCCCGAGCCTTTCGGGTCCGACGAAACTCTTTGGCCGTAAGACAGGAACGCAGTGTCCAGCGGCGCGGAAAGAGAGGCAGTGTTTCTCAGCTGCAATCTTCGCCTCGCCGTACGGGCCCACGCCTTGCAGTCGGTCTTCCTCCAGCAGTGGATGGTGGTCGGGAACCCCATAGACCGAGGTGGATGACGTAAAAATTAGGCGCGATACGCCACGGCTAAAGGCGGTTTCTAGGACTATACGTGTGCCCTCCGAGTCGGTTGAAAGGATGTCTTCTCTTCGACTTAAAGGAAGAGCTGCCGCTGCATGAACGACGATCTCCGCGCCTTCCATCGCGGAGGCGACAGCATCGCGATTGCGGACGTCGCCGACGATAGCATCGACGTCGCTACGTTCTGGGTAATCAAACGGCGCAATATCCAGAGATCGCACCCTCTGTCCACGCGCCAGCAGATAACGGCACAGATTTATGCCAAGAAACCCTGAGCCTCCCGTGATCAGAAATGAAGACACCGCCATTGCACTCCGATGAGAATTAGAAAGCACCGACCTCGATATCAGGTGGCCATACAGCCAAGCCGCACGTGCGGCGCCAGCGCACGCGAGAAAATCGATTTTCGCAGCGTTTACCTCGTCTCGAAAACATGCCAGCGCTGCTTCACCGTGGTGAACAGAGTAATCATTTCGCGCTTGAATGCGGGCAGGTCGGAAGGCTGCCGGCTGCTGACCCAGTTTCGGTCAACAACCACTTCACGATCCGCCCAGTCACCCCCGTATTCTTAGTTTTTCGGTCTCAGAACTGCAGTGATGCGTGTCACCCAATCTGAAGAAACCCCATCTTTGCGAGCCACGCGCACGCGATCTTTTTCAGGGACCTTAAAAAGATATGGAATCCAAGCGTTGCTGCAGATGATCGGGCATAGTAGACTGTTATGAGTGAAAGACGTTTTACTGGCAGAAGGGCACCTTACTTGGGGGTTCTACACTGCACGCCAGCACACAACTTAAGCTTGCTGCCGTTCTTATTTGCTCGGTTGTTCTTCCGTACATTGCCAGTCCGAGTGGGGTATCGTCCACGACCGTTCGGGTCGAGGAGCTAAGCCGGAGCATTCCAGCGAGAGCTGGCCAGGATCTCACCGGATCACAGTTTGCGCAGTACGTCGCGAAAATGAATCCGCAGCAAAGGGAACAGGCTATACAGGACGAGATCCTGAAGGGAAATCTTCCCCAATTTCTCAGGAAACTGGTGCCTGTCGAACTCCGCTGCGGACTGCCGAACGGCGAGCGCCTCACCGCCACAATCTTTGTTGCGCCCGACTATCTGGCCATCGGCTCAGACGACGACTTCTTGCGAATCCCGATGAATCTCCATACGGCGGTGACAATCGCCGAGCGCTTTGGATTTATCTTGCCGACTAAAAAGATGGTCGACGCCATATATCTTCAGTCCCGCTATCATCTGATCCCCCAACCCTTGCCGGCGGGGCCCGAGATGAGATCCACGGAATACTATTGGGCACACAATCAGATGATCGAAGAGCAAGCTCGCACTCTCGGCGTGCGGTTAGGTGAGCTCGTTTCCGGTGACAAGAAAGATGTCGTGATGACGAACTTGCTGTCCAGTAGGGTGGGGAGAATTGCGATCTATGGCTGGCATCGGGGGCCGGGGGACCCGATTCAACCTTTGAGTACAGTTCATGGCGCCAATTACGCCGATTACAGCCACGGAATTCGCCTCATCAGTGACATGGCGCTGATCGGCGGGAAACTTCGATTGGTATATGACATTTTGCGGGATCCATCCGCAGCTACAGTTCTTAGCGATGAAGGTCCCATCCGCAACATCTGGGAGTCCCTCTCAGCCCGCCAGGACCCGTCAGCAATTGTAATGGCAGCGAGCAACTGAGCATGGAAAGTCGACGCTACTGAAACCGCGAAGTATCCTAAGACCAGTCTCTAATCAACGCTCATTCGAGACTTTTGCAACAGCGAAAACCCAAATGATAGTTCTCATGACTGTGCTCATCCATAACGCGCGATCCATGCCAGAACGGCGCGCGCCAGCGGCACCAGTCCTCATGAGCCCTGTACGTGTCGAAAATAAACCAGCTACCTTTCATCTCCGTGTAGCCTAGCTCGGTGCTGCCTAGGCTCGACATCTGACCTTCGTTAAGCGGCAGATTCATGTGCTCCGCTACGTTGCCGTTGAGATCGTAGATGTCCAGAGAACTGCGGCATGCGGGGAAGGATCCAGTCGGATAGGTGTTGGACCCGCACCCTGTCCAACTTCCTCCGTTGCAACCTGCCGTCTTCTTGCTTCCGGTCGCGCAAATTCCTTTTTGGTAGGTCGGGCCATAACTCCAAGACTTGGTGGCGCTGTAAGCCTGGTTGTGGGCGATGCGCATTCGACGGATGCCCTCTTCAGGGCTCACACCCTTCGCGAGGTCGAAGCGGTAATCCGGCGGTTCAAGCTCTCCAGCGCAGGCGCCCTCCCATTCATGGGCGTCACATAGGCGCTTACCCTCGGCCCAGCAGATCTCTGCCGCTTCACGGGCCCTTACCCAAACCACTGGATACGTGAAGGGGATGTCGGGAAATTCAAATTGATCGATGCAGGCTTTTGCATCCTCTGGCTTTTCCTTCGAAGGGTCATACAGGGGAGCCATGTACTTATCCTTACAGATTTTCTCAAATTCGGGATTTTCGTAGTGCACTCCCATGTTATTCACTTTTGCTTGACTCTCTTCCGGCGTCATCGGGTGCCGGGTTATCGTTGGATTCCCTTGGCCGATATAGCCGGACTTCGCGAATATTTTCCGGATGGCATTGATTTGATCGTCGGATAGTCCGTGGACGCGTTGCAATTGCCGGAAGAGAATTTCATTTTGCTGTTGCAACGATTGTGGTGAAGCAACGGCGAAACCGACGAGGCCCAAGAGGACCAGCAAACCCGAAGCCAGTACACGTCTCACTTTCATCGCTTATCCTCCTTGTCATTAATCGCGCCTCATTAGATAAAAGAAATCCCTATTGTCCGGATAGCCCAGAAAACGCGGAACGGGTCCGCTCGGACCGGATTTATCCACTTGACTCATTCCATTTATAAGGTAATCGACGAATAGTTGCGACCCGGCCCGCCGATAAAGTGCGAGGTATGTGTGTTCCAGGGCGTTCATGTCCAGGAGCATGCCGTAACGGCATTGGTACGCGTGAAATACGCGAGCCATTGCAGAAGGCGTCGCATCAGAAAACACGGCGTAAATCAGGAAGCGCTTTTTGCCATTCCACTGTAGAGCGGCGCCAGAGCGTATCGTGCGTAGTTTCATATCTTCCGAACCGGACCAGTTCCCAGGTCCCCAACTGTTTACCAACCGACCTGGAACTATTGACTGTGACCGTTCATCGAACTCAACAAGAGGGACGCCATTTTGCCGCGCATATTTGATCTTGGCTAGGATCTGATCATCCTGGGCTTCCCAGGTCTTCATCTGTATCGATCCGTCGTCCAGCACAAAGACCGTCGCCAAGCCCGGTTGAAGCTTGCTGAACACCACGCCATCTTCCAGAAACCCGTAGTGGCTGCCGTAATTCTTCGAAGCGAACTCTCCAAACTTGAAGGCTCCATGGATGCGCTTAAAGCCGCCGGTAAAGGTCGCCACGGTTCTCCGGGCATTTTCCGGACTGATCAGGCCAGTCGAGACAAGTGGGGAAATGTTTCCGACGCCATCCGGACCCGGAAGCTTCGGGTTCTTGATTCCGGGTTGGATGTGATCGGACCAGTCCACCGCGGGATGCTCCGTACCGAGCGCATAGGCAAGATCGAAGCGATCAAGGTCAAAAGCAACTAGGTAGCAAAGCGCCGAAGCCTCGACACTGTCGAGCTTGTTGACCGTTGCTTTGTGATTTTCCAGGATCGCTGCGTCGATTAACTCTGGCTCGATGATGCTGACGTAGATGCCCGGATTCCCGCTTGCGGAATACCATGCTCCGGGGCGCATGCCGGCATGCTCCGAAGTTTCTACAGCGAGCCCGAGGTCAGTGGGCGTTATGACACGGTTTGCGTATTTCGAATCGATCATGGCAGGAATCGGTAGAGCGGCTTGCATTTCTCTGCTTACGGCACCCGCACTGCTCTGTTCCTTGGTATGCATTTCCCCGGTTTCGCGGTATCTATTTTCCAAGAGATGATGAAACAGTATGATCACCTTCTCTCCACCCCAGACTTGGTTGCGCAAGAAATCGGCCGCAGCCTCCAAGCTCGTACGATGTCCCCTGGCCGGGTTTCTGAGGTAAAGATGGGTATCACATAGCGGCGCGTAGATCAGTTGCGAGTTTCTCGCCTGCTCCAAGGAGTTCGTTGACCCGCCGCCACTGAGATCGCAGGGATATCGAGCTTTTCCTTCCACAATCTCGACTCCCAGCGGATATTCCGGGTCTAGAATCAATCTTCGAGAACGTGGTTCGGGGTTCTCCAAATGATAGGAGAATTCGGAGCCGCCCTGCCAAGCGACATTGAGCAGGTACCAGGCATTGATTGTGGGATTGAGATTGACGAGCGTAGCCATTCCCACGGCGCCTTGGTCCGATCTGATCGGGATTGAACTCGTCTCTCGAAACTGCTGTAGCTCCACGACGGTCTTAGGTACCGCAGCTTCGTATTCTGCTGCTTGCTTCCTGCTTGGGACGGCTTCCTGGCTGATGACGCCCCGTTCTCTGGCCGCGAGCAGCATACCAAGGCTTGCAATCGCCGCCGGGACAAGAAAAAGCAGCCCGAGTTTACAACTGGCTCCTGCGATGTTCTTACTTCTTGCAAGACATAAGAAGCTTCGTGGCATTAAACGAGAACCCGCAAAGTTGCCGAGGCGGTTGGGAGGCTCAGGCGTGCCGTTTCGTCTCCTCATCCGCATATCCAGTCTCTCGGCAAGTTACATGGCTAATAGCACCGTGCCCAACATCAACAAGATCAGAATTCGGCTCGTCCGGTCGCGCAGCGCGAATACCACCGGATCGTCATGCATTTTCCCGCGATGTGCCACCAGCCAGATGTGGCCCACCCAATAGAGCAGCAACGGACACAGAAACCACAGGAATTTGTGTCTTCCGTAAAGGGCCTTGGCCGCACCACTCGTGATGTATAGCGCGAGCACTAAAACCGCGATATACCCACTGGCTGTTCCCTTGGACGCTAGCAACTCTGCATCACTAATTTCATAGCCTCGTGCCGTGGCGCGATCCCCATCGACTTTGCGCATGACTACAAGTTCGTCATAGCGCTTCACCAGCGCCAGGCTGAGAAACAGGAACATGGAAAATGCCACCAACCACTGTGATGGCCAGATCGCTACCGCCGCCGAGCCTGCCATGATCCGCAACGTATAGAGGCCGGCAAGGACGATGACGTCCAGGAGGACCACCTGCTTTATATAGAGAGAGTACGTAATGGCCAACGCGAAGTAGAGCAGCAACATTCCGAACAAAAACCGCGAAACGAACATGCCCAGCACGCAGCCCAGCACAACCAGAACAGGAATCATGGCGAGGGCGTAAGAAAGTGGCAATCGCCCCGCCGCGAATGGCCGCAGGCGCTTCTGTGGGTGGCGGCGATCAGCCGACAAATCGAACAGATCGTTGAAGAGATAACCGCTCGATGCACAAAGGCAGAAGGCTATGAAAGCAAGGAGAGCCTTTCCGAACAGCGCAGGTTCATTGAAACGGTGGGCCCCAAAGAGAGGTACAAACACAAGGAGATTCTTCAGCCAGTGCGGAGGGCGCAGAGCATTCAAATACTCACTGGGGCCGGCGCGACAATCATCGAATACGCTTTGAACCTGCGTCACTCTTGCAACAGCCCGCACGAATTTCTGGTTCGGGTTGAGCACGACTGCTTTCCTGGCCGAAGACCACACCGCCATGTCACGACTTCCGCTGGCGACGTAGTCGAAGCCTCTCTCTCCGAATTCATTCACGAGACGCTCTCGTTTGCGTTCCCCAGAGAGATTGGTATTCCCATCACTGGCCAGAACTGAATCGAAAAGCTTCAGATGATCCACCACCTGCTGGGCGAGTCGCTCGTCGCTGGCCGTTGCGAGAACAATCGAGCGTCCCTTTTCATGCTCGGCCCGGAGGTGTTCGAGAACGACTGTGCGATACGGGAGCAATGCGACTTCGAGCCGGACGCGGCGGGCAATTTCGCGCTTTAGATGTGCTCGCCCCTTGAGTAGCCAGAGCGGCAGAGCGAATAAGGATAGCGGTTCTTGCCGCAGCAACCTAAAGAGGGACTCGATTAACAGATCGGTCTTAACAAGTGTGCCATCGAGATCCACGACGAGCGGGACCAATAGACTGGATGGCGCGGGAAGTGTTGTCCTTCGTTGTTCGGAGGCGGACGTTGAAGTGTCGGGGTTCATGATGTTGCCTGGCGTAGTCGGAGCACACCGCAAACATCATACTCTCCCATCGAAGTGAACTGCTGTGCGCTTCGTCACAAAGGAGTGCATTTCATCCGGGAAGAGAGAAAAGAACCGATGACGTGAGCCGTTTTCCTATATAGCATGAAAGAGTTTCCCCACTCGGTCTGGAGCGTTTGCCTAACGCGGCGGCACGCAGTTGCACCAAGTTTGGCGCCTGTGCCTGCAAGCCGCAGACTTCTGTTAGCATGGCCGAGATGATCTCCGCGTCTAGCTCGTCACCGGTTCCAAGCCAATCCTGCACCCAACATTAGTCACTACGCGGATGTGCGAAAGTACCTTAGATCCGGTTCTGCCGCTTGTGGTGCTCAACGCTTATCACGGCGGACTTTCTAAAGGCGAGTCGTATGGCTTGGGTCTCCCCAGTGAGCGTCTGCCTTCTAAGTCTTGCTGCCCGAAGAATCGATAATTTAGCGGGAGTGAGCGCGACGTAGCTCCAGATGAGCGAAAGAAAACAAGTCAGAGCACCAAGGGACTCAGTCTGTCCGTCTAGCTTGTTCGGGCGAGTTCAGGGGTGGGCACAAAACTGGGCGCAGCGAAAGGCGCTCCGGAAACCTCAGTCCCAACCGCTTCGAGGTTAAGCAATGCGTCGCGCTATGCTGCTGGCTCGCAATGAGCAAGCTCGGGGCGGCGGCGATCTATCGCAGCGAATTAGTTAGCAGGATAGGTAACCGGCCTTCCGGCTCTTCAGCAGTGAGCGACGAGGCCGGTCCCTATTGTGCAAACTGGCGGCTCTCTTTATGCCGCTTTTATGTCGCCGCCGCGAGCGCGGATACATCGAACCCCGGCGGATCTTCAGGCTGCGAGTTGGCGGTGGCTTAACTGGGGATGAACATCCGCACGGCTGCCAAGCCCATGATCGCCGTCGCGATCCAGCCAAGGATGATGACCGGCCGACTCGCGGTGAAAGCTCCCATCACAGCCCTCCTCGAAACCAGCACGATGATAACAACCATTAGGGGCACGGCGACGACCCCGTTGATGACTGCGCTCCAGAATAAAGCTTTCATCGGACTGATCGGCGAATACTGGATGACGAGTGCAGCGAGCACGCTGACGGCTATGACGCCGTAGAACCCGCGCGCATCGGTCGCCTTGCGTTCGAGGCCCCAGCTCCAACCCATAGCCTCGCAAAGAGCGTATGCGGCGGAGCCTGCCAGTACCGGCACGCCAATCAAGCCGACACCGAAAATGCCAAGGGCGAAGAGTATATAAGCGAAATTGCCGGCGAGCGGACGAAGTGCGCTAGCCGCCTTCGCCGCGGTATCGATGTCCGTAATTCCCGCCACGTTGAGAGTGACGCCGGTCGCCAGGATGATGAAATATGCCGCGATGTCGGAGTAGAACATGCCGCTCCAGGTGTCCCATCTGATGCGGCGAAGTTCCGAGCTCGCCGTAGGCGCATCGTGCACGAGCGGCCCAGCACCTCGTCTTGCCTGCATGTCCTCGACCTCTTCGGATGCCTGCCAGAAGAACAGGTAGGGACTAATGGTCGTGCCGAAGACGCCGACAACCATGGTGGCGGTATTCGAATTTGGTGTGAGCCTGGGCCAGACCGTGCGCAGCGCCACCTGACCCCAGGGGACGTGAACCGTGAACAGGACTGCGGCATAGGCCAACAGGGAAAGGGTCAGCCACTTCAGGAAGAAGACGTACCGATGATAGGGGATGAACACCTGGAGCAGCAGCGTTCCGAACACGAAGAACACCGTCATGAGATAGCGATTGAAGCCGGTAACGAGCTCCGCGACTTCTCCCATGGCCGCAAGGTCGGCGGCAATGTTGAGAGTATTGGCGACCAGCAGCAGCAGTACGACACCCTGAAGGACAGTCGGCGGGAACGTGGCCTTGATGTTGGCGGCGAGTCCTTTCCCTGTGACCCGGCCGATGCTCGCGCACATGTATTGAACCGCCGCCATCAAAGGGAATGCCAGCGGCATCGTCCAGAGCATGTTGAGGCCGAATTGCGCGCCCGCCTGGGAGTAGGTGGCTATGCCGCTTGGGTCGTCGTCAGCCACACCGGTGATAAGCCCAGGCCCGACCCGCGACAGAGGGTGCTCTTTCAGGCGGCTCCAAAAAACGCGAAAGGCGTTCACGCGCTGCGATCCATTGATGCCATCCTGAAAGAGCTGCAAGCACTCACATGGCTAATCGAAGACAAGAACCGCAGATTAACATATCGGTCCACGGCAACACGGGTTGGCTTCTGCGCCTAAGCAATCGCAACACTCTTGACCGAAGCGATCAAGGCCCGAATGGTCGCCTACCCGAAAATTATGTCGAACCGATAACTAGCTAACCGCCTACTGCCTGACAAACGCGGTAACCGGAAAAGTGAAGCATTACTTCAAGTGTCCGCTAATCCGATTTATCAAGGACTCAATCTCAAGGGGGCATTAGCGCCTGTGGAATTCCTGTGAAAACTTAACGCGGGAGTAAGAACATTTGTGTTGACGCCATCAATCGCTAGGTCTAAAGGTTAGTAGTAATGTTATCGATAGCCATGGGAGTAAATATGGATAACAACTATGAACTCTTTAAGGAAGATGAAATAGGCACGCCCACTTGGGTAGAGACAGTGGGCGAGGCCCAACTCAAGAACCGCCTGATGAAGCTCACCGCCTTGAAACCCGGCAAATATCTAATTTACGACCCCAGGACGGGTGAGTTTGTGGAGCCTTTCAAAAAGTCGGCTTAGTTCTAACCGTTGTTTCTTGCGCGAGCATAGTACGGGCCGTGATCCGGATCACATACACGGATGTTCTGCAGATATACAAGTGAACGAGAGGAGGCAAACATGCAAGAGCCTACCTTCTACATCTTGTCGGGCATTCCCGACAAGAATCCCAAGTGGTTGGAATCGGTATCAGGGCTTACGAACGCGCGAAAACGCATGGAAGAGCTTGCCGCAGAAATTCCAGGACAATACTTCATCTTCAACGCGTGGAACGGTTGTGTCCTAGTTCAGGTAGACACGCAGGCGAAGCCTGTTTCGGCGTCCAAGGCAAAAGTTGCCAGCGCCGCGTAGCAAATCGCCGCCAGCGATTACCCGAACGTTTCGCTGGGGCAAGACCGGGGAGCGCCCCTGATCATCGGGATGTCAGATTGTCTCTCGGCCCGTTATCACGGCGACATTGTCTGGAGATCATCGTGTTAGCGACGGCCATCGAAGTCCACCTGCCTCCGAGTGTTTGCTCAAAGGAATATTCCACGGCTCAAGATGTTGGAGGTATCATGCTGGCGTCGGGCTCGGAAATTATGAAGGTGGCACGTCCTCGACGGATATGTGGTTCTTGAGCGCCAGCATCGACACCCCACCTAGCCACAGAGACACACGAGCCTCGCTGGGCACGAGCCGCCGGTGGCGGCTGGCGGCGGCCATTTTGACCCTTGGCCTGACGCCCAGTATCACCGGTACAGCCGGGCAGAAACCACAGGACAGCAGCAGCCAGGGGCTCTTTCTGGTGGCCCGCCGCGGTTTGTCCGACCCCCTGTTTGCAAAGTCCGTCGTGCTGATGCTGCCGATAAAGGGGACGCCGCTAC
>JGI12270J11330_10001461_pt1 | contig 17590 bp, 9 predicted proteins | sample PeaSoiMetSII2010_FD_11330 | JGI IMG/M metagenome (IMG submission 11330)
CTTTGAGCGTGGCATAAAGGTCTTTGAAGAGAAGGACGACTTGCTGCCTTTCGAAGAAGCCAAGCTGTACGGGCACAACTCGACCCATGCGCTTGCCGCCTACGTCGGCGCTATGCGCGGTGTGCAGCGAATCGCCGATCTCAACCAGTACCCCGACATCTTCGGGTTCCTCCGCGCCGCCTTCATTCAAGAATCGGGAGAAGCCTTGGTGCGCAAGCACGCGGGCCGGGACCGGCTCTTCACTCACGACGGCTATCGCGAATACGCGGACGACCTTCTCGCCCGGATGGCCAATCCTTTCCTGAACGATACCGTCGAGAGAGTCGGCCGCGATCCGCAGCGCAAAATGGGGTGGGACGACCGCTTGGTGGGCACCCTGCGCGTGGCGCTGGAGCAAGGCATCAAGCCGTCACGTTTCGCCTTCGGGGCAGCGGCTGCCCTGGCCGCATTGGACCGGAACACACTTGAAACGGATGCCCCGCTCGCAAACTGGCTGGGCCCATTGTGGCAATCGGCATCTCCAGATAAACTTGAAGAAGAGAGCGTCCTCAGGCTGATTGAAGAAGGCCGCAATCGGCTCCGGCAGTGGCGGGCTTCGGGCTTTCAAAACCTCGAGGCGTTGTTTTCGACATAGCTGGGTGAAGGTTTCCGGAAAAGGACTGAGTCGAATTGGTTTGGCATTATCTCATCGAAGGACCTTGGATCGTCTTTTGCGTCTATTGGGCCCTGGGCGCGCTGAAGACGCGCAGGACTGTGACCACAGAGTCGTTTGTCGCGCGTACCCGCCACCTTTTTCTGGAAATCACCGGCTTCGTCCTGCTGTTTGGCGGCTTCATGGACATCGGCGCGCTTGGTGAGCGCGTCTTCCATAATACTTACGCGATAGCGGCTGCGGGTGTCGCTCTCACTTGGATTGGAATCGCGCTTGCCATATGGGCCCGCTGGCACCTGGGGCAGTATTGGAGCGGCAGAATCACCCTCAAGGAGGATCATAAGCTCATCCGGACCGGCCCCTACGCTCATTTCCGGCACCCGATCTACTCAGGGATCATTCTCGCCGCGATCGGCGGAGCTCTGGCGACTGCCGAATGGCGATGCGTTGCCGGAGTCGCCGCCATCGTCCTTGCTTACTTGATTAAGGGAAAGAAAGAGGAATCGGTTCTGGCCGCGCAATTCGGGGAAGAGTTCAAGGAGCACTGCCGGCACACCGGATTTCTGATTCCGAAGTTTTGACTTGATATGACTTCTCTGTGGTTTGGACCGTCAGGAACTGCGGAGATTCTTCGCTTCGCTCAGAATGACAAGTCGCCAGCGGACTGGGTTGCAGGGGCTGCCCTTGGGCAGCCCCGGGCAACCACAAGGGTGCCGCCACTATTACTCTTCGCGCAAGGCGCGCATCGGGTCTACGCGGCTCGCACGCCAGGCGGGCAGATAGCTTGCGGCCAGAGCGGCAGCGACGAGCACGCAAATCATCAGGGCAAAAGTGAGTGGATCAATGGAGCGAACACCGGTTACCAGGTGCTCCAAAAGCCGCGCTGCAACGAGGGCGGCAATCACGCCCAGACCAACGCCGGCGAGAATCATTGAGAGGCTCTGCCGCAGCACAAGCCGCATGACGTCGCGGCGGCTGGCGCCGAACGCCATGCGTACGCCGATTTCGGGCACCCGCCGGCTGGTGACGTAAGCCAATACCCCGTAAATGCCGATACAAGCAAGCAATAGCGCCAAGCCGGCGAATATGCCGAACAGGAGCAAAAGGAAACGCTGTTCGCCGAGCGACCTGCTCGCGAGCTGCTGCATCGTATAAATTTCGTAGAGAACTTGATCTCCTGTGGCGCCCCGCGCTTCCCGCCGCAACTGCCCGAGCAGATTCAACGGTGGGATCTTGGTGCGAACGACGATCGACATCAGCTCCGACCAGCGAGGCAGAAAAGGCTCCGCGACCTGAGCGAACGGGTAATAGAACTGCTCGCGGACGCGCGCCTGATCGTCGCCGGCGAGCCCCCAGTAGCGCACGTGACCCACTACACCCACGACTTCGTAGGGATCGGTGCAGTCATAGAAGGTTTCACCTTTAGGTCCGACACAAGGCATATCGGGAATCCAAAGGTGCTTCCCGATCGGGTCTTGTTTGCCGAAGGCGTGCAGCGCCATCACCTCATCAATCACGATGACGAGCTTGCTGCCCATGCGGTCGTGCTCATCGAAGGAGCGGCCCTCGCGTAGTGGGATGCCCATCACTTTCAGATAATCTGGCGTCACGCTGCTGGAAAGCGCCAGAGGCATCTGGTGCTTCTCCGGGAGAGCCGCTGAGGTCCAGTAGCCAACCTGGTTGTTCCCTTCACGCATCGGGACCGTATCGACCACGGTAGCGGCCTGCACGCCCGGCACGCGACGCATGCCATCCAGCAGTTCCTGCCACGCCGCCGGGATCCGAGCCGGATTTGCGAGTATGGAGGGCGCAAGCGCAGCCCGAGCGACAAGCAGGTTCCGCATGTCGATGCCGGGGTTAAGGGACGACAACCGCCAGAGCGTCCGGCCGAGTATGCCGGCGGCAACCAACAGCACCACCGCTAGCCCGATCTCAGTAACCACAAAACTGCTGTGCAGGCGGCGTGAGCTTGTGGCGACAGTGCGCGCTCCGGCGCGGAGAATCTGCTCCAGATCGCGCGTAGGCGCGCGCAGGGCGGGCGCGAGGCCGAAAAGAATGCCGCACAATAGGGAGAGGCCGAGCGCAAACAGCAGCACATGCCAATCGAGTTGAACCTCTTCAGCGCGCGGCAAACTGCCTGGCCAGAGGGCCACAAACGGGCGGCTGCCCATGGCCGCGAGCCAAACCCCCAGAGCACCCCCGGAAAGCCCCAACAGCGCGCTCTCCGTCAGACATTGGCGCACCAACCGGCCCCGGGTCGCTCCCAGCGCCACACGCATTGCAAGTTCCCGCTCGCGGGAAACGGCGCGCGCCAGCAGCAAGCTGGCGACGTTGACGCACGCAATCAGCAGCACCAAGCCAACCGCACCCAGCAGCAACCAGAGCATGTCGCGGTCGCCTCCGACCTGCTCCACCACCAATTCCTGACGAAGTGGCCGGGCCACGAAGCCGCGCCCTTCGTTGGTTTTCGGGTACTGCGCCGCCAGTCGCCGGCCGATTACCGCAAGCTCCTCCTGTGCTTGCCCCAGTGTCGCGCCGGGCCGGAGTCGCGCCCAAACATCAATGCCTGGATGCGCGTCACGCCTCTGCATGATCACGCTGGTGTTCTGGCCAATCGGAGTAAAGATTTCGGCATCCAGAGATAACCTGAGACCCGGAGGTGCGACCCCGACAACGGTGTAAGACTTTCCCTCAAAAACCACCGGTTTGCCGATTGCTGCCGTGCTTCCACCGTAGTGGCGCTGCCATAACGCGTAGCTAATGATCGCCACGGGCGAAGCTCCGGGCCGATCATCTTCCGGCAGGAAGGCGCGCCCGCGCGCGAGGGTCAGGCCCAGGACAGGGAAAAGTTCCGACGACATCTCGATGCCGTCAACGTGTTCGGCTTCCCCCGGTGCGCTCACTGTGCCCCCGTTGTAGCGCCACGCCGACATTTCCAAAGCGCGGCTTTCAAGTTTGCAGTCGAGATAGTTGGGGTAGGAATACGCCCAGAGATCGCCCCATCGGTAGTCGCTGATCCCTTTCGTCTGCTCGTTGAGAGTGAACAACCGGTCAGGATCAGGGAAGTGCAGAGGTTTGAAAAGCACACCATTGATGACGGTGAACATGACGGTGGTCGCTCCGATGCCGAGGGCGAGGGTCAACAGGGCGACAGCCGCAAAACCGGGCCTCTGCCGCAGGGTGCGAAGTGCATAGAGAAAGTCTTGCGCCAGGTCTTCCAACCAACGTGTCCCACGGGCGTCGCGACACTCCTCCTTCACCTGCTCCGGCCCGCCCAGCGCCAGCCTGGCTTGCCGCCGCGCTTCCTCCGGCGCGTAGCCGCGCGCGATCAAATCAGCGGTATGTTCTTCCAGATGGAAAAGCAACTCCCTATCGAGTTGTTCTTCCATTTGCTTTCGGCGCCACAGCCGATGCCACCAGGTCATTCCCCACCTCCCTCAGACAGACGGAGGATTAGACCGACGGCTTCAGTCAATCGCTCCCAGCTCTCGGCCTCCTTCTCAAGTTGGGCGCGCCCTTTCCGCGTCAGGCGGTAGAACTTGGCCTCCCGCCCCGTCTCGGTCTCCTTCCAGCCGGCAGCCAAAAGGCCGCGGTTTTCGAGGCGGTGCAGCGCTGGGTACAGCGACCCTTGCGGAACGCGGACGACGAACCGCGAAACTTGTTGAAGACGTTGCGCAATGGCATATCCATGCACAGGTCCCAGAGCTACAACTTTAAGAACCAACAGTTCGAGGGTGCCTTGGGGGAGATCCGATTTGACGGTCATGCTCATACCTCCAGCTTCTACAGGTTAGCGCATGATGTGTAGAAGGTCAAGGTATTCCGTCTTAGTCTTTAGGTGGTGAGGCTCAGGCTTCAGAGCCTGATGAAGATGCGCTTCTTATACAGCCAGAAGCAAAGCAGCCAGAGCATGCCCCAGACCACAAGGCTGGTGACAATCGCGGCATGGAGGGGACCGGCCCAGGCAAACAGGCCCATGGCGAAAGGTTTGGCAATCCTATTGAACCACCACGCGCCGCCTGTCATTGCGAAGAGATATATAAGGAGTGGATTCATGCCCACGATGTTGAAGAACACTGTCCACTTCTTCAGTTTCTTGACGTCGATCAGCCAGTAACAGAGCGCCAGGGCCAGCAAGCACCACCCGCCGCTCACGATCACGAATGAGGTACTGGCGATGCGTTTAATGATCGGAGTCCAGGGGTTGAGGGCGTAACCGACCACAACTCCGATCAGGCCGGGAATGACGAGCAGGCGAATCTTCTGCACGGAGGTGCGGCTGCTCATCAGGACTTGTCCGGCAAGCACTCCCCACATCGTGTGCGCGGCGGTCGGCACGGCGTTAAACGCCACCCAATGGTCAGAGTCAAGCGTGTGCATAAGCACCAGATCCATCCAGGATCCGAAATTGTGGTCCGGCACGAACGGCAGGTTAAACCCAGCCACCGGCCATAGCCGATAGAGGAGTTCGGTTGCGATCAGAAACAGGAAGGTGACGCCAATCTGAACACGCGCCGGCTTGCGCATGCAGAGAAAAGCTACAAGGTACGTGAAGGAGAGCTGGGCCAGCACATTCCAAAGTTCAAAGGTCAGTTTTCCAGGCACAATGCAATAGAGAGCCCACCCGAACAGCAGCAGCAGGCCCGATCGGACCAGGGCATGATGAAGGGTTTTGCTCCAACTGTCGCCTCGCTGCCAGCGCTTGGCGAATGAGAAGGGCATCGCGACACCAACGATGAACATGAAGGACGGCTGGATCAGGTCCCAGAAGTGCAGCCCATTCCAGGGATGATGCTCCAACTGCCAGCCGATAGTGCTTACCAGTGTGCCATTAAAAGCCGGCGCCCTGAGCAATTCGTAGAGGCCGGTGGCCTCTCCCACCAGAAGGAACATCGTCAGTCCGCGATAGAAGTCGAGTGAGGTCAGCCTGCCCTCGGCGAGCAGAGACGCCCCGGGTTTCTGGTTTGTAGCGGTCTGCGGCAATGCACTGGTGAGGCTCGATTCCATGGTCGGACTTAGACCTCCGGTCGCCGAACTCGCGTTTCAAGGCAGAATGTTTTTAGCAGGAATAACCGCGGGCGTCGAGCAGTTTCTTTTCGCCGGACGCGCTTGGAGAGGCACGTGGTCACTCCATGTCGTCGGCGAGGGTGAGCGCCTTTCGAAGGAATTCACGGCGCGCCTCCGTCGAGAGGTTGCGCGATGCTTGAAATTCCGGATGGGCCGCGGTTAAGCCTTCCTGCTGCGGGTATATTCGCGCCTCCATTTCCAGAGTCTCTCGGGCCTTTTCATCTTGTCCAGTCTGAAGATAGAGCATTTCAAGCGTTGTATAGCCACCGCGCCATTCCGGCATCAACTCCAACGCTCTGCGGAGATAAGACTCAGCGCGATCGTTTGCGCCCTCGAGAACGGACAAAACCCCCAGCCCCCAAACTATTGCCCCCGAATTCGGAGTTTGCTGCAAGCCGCGCTTGAGAACCTGGGCCGCGGCGACGGTCTCCCCTGCGCGTAATTTGGTCAGGGCAAGAGAGAGATAACCCTGATCGTTGTCGGGGTTCTTGGCGATGGCTTTTTCGAAAGCGTCCGCCGCCTCCGAGGTTCTCCCCAAGTGCGCGTAGATATCTCCCAGCAAGGATAGAGTGGCGCCGTCCTGCTCACCCTCGCGCGCGGAGGGCAGGATAGCGTCCAAGGCGCGGCCGTAGTCCTGCAACTGGAAATACGCATTGGCCACGTTATATTTGGCATCACTCGAGGTTGGGTCGGCCTCTTCCGCAGCCTGAAAGTGCTGCACGGCATCAGAGAACAATCCGTATCGAGCCAGCAGGGTCCCAACCCCCAATTCGGTTCTCACGTCTTTTCCGCTTGCGTCATCAAGCTGGGAGACTCTCCTGCGAGCCTCCTCGACGTCCCCCAGTTTCAAATAGGTTTCAATGAGCAGGTAGAGAGTCCTCGGATCATTAGGGTTTCGGGCGTCCATGCGAAGAAGTTCCTGGAGGTCGATCTCCGCCTTCTGCCGGGGCGGGAGGGACACGCGCTGGTCCAAGGCCTCCAGGAAATGATGAAACGGATACGGCGCGTTCACCTCGTCCTTCGAGAGCGTCTCAAAGACCTTCATATCTCGCGCGGCGGCGGCGTCCTCGTGGGCGTGCCGCTCGGCATTGGCGAGATTGTAATAGACTTGCGCCTTCTTTGAAGCGAGTGCCGTACACTTTCGGAGCAGGGGAATGGCCTCGTCATACTTCCTCTCTGCCATCTTGACCTTCCCGAGTTCGTAGTAGGCGTCGCTGTAATCGGGGCTGGACCTTAACGATTCTTCCAGGAACTTTTCCGCCTCCGGATATTTCCCCTGTTTACTTTCAATATACCCCAGATTAAACAGACAGATGCCGTTGTGCGGGTCCTTTTTCAACCCTGCTTCAAAGTATTTCCGGGCGTCATCGAACCTGTTGAGGTGGCGGTAACACAGCCCCATGAAGGCATAGGATGAAGCGGACGGATCAATCTCGATTAGTTTTTTGAATTCCTCAGTAGCTTTGGGAATCTTCCCGGCACTGAAATAGCTTTCCCCGAGAGCCGCGCGCATGTCCGACCGGCGTGGATCGAGCTTCACGCCTTCTTCGAGGATCTGTATCGCGTCCTCATAATACGCCTGCAACATGCTGAGCCGGCCGATCAGGAAAATCACATCGGTGTTATCAGGAGCCAGCTTGCGCGCGCGCATCAGAAGTTCGAGTGCCTGCAAATCCTTTTGCTTCGCGGCGTAGACCTCGGCGAGGACATAGAGGGTATCCGGCGAGTTAGGGCTGAGCGACAGGGCGCGATCCAAGGCCTCTTCCGCTTTGTCGTAGTCTTTCTTCCGGAAGTATGCCTGCCCGAGATTGTGGAGGATCTCCGGCGTCCGCGGGCTGAGCGAGTCTGCCAACTCCAGCTCATGGACCGCCGCATCGTATTCCTTTTCACGAGCCAGGAGTATTCCAAGCGAGAAGTGCGGAGGGACGTCGTTTTTAGCCTGCTGCGAAACTGCGCGGCCCAGTGCGAGTGCTTCGTCGCGACGATGCGCTTTGAAGTATGCCTGGACGAGTGCGATTTGAGTGCTGACATCCGGCGGGCGGATTTCTTTCAAAACGAGGATAGCATGCTCCGCGTCGCCCCGCGCCAGAAGTACCATCCCCAGGTTATAGTTTGCGTCGCGATCCTGCGGGTTGTCGCGCAAGGCGGCGCGAAACTCTTTTTCGGAAAGAGCCAGCTTGCCCAGCGCAAAATAACTCGTTCCCAGATTAATGTGGGTCCTGGCGGAATGGGGATCGATCTCAAGCGCCCGCTCGAGCGCGGCCACGGCTTGGGTGAAATCCTGTTGCTGATGGTAAGCGAGCCCGAGGAGGTTCCAGCCTGCAAGGTTCTTAGGTGCGATCTTCAACCCTTCACGGACCGCGACAATAGCCTTTCCAGCATCGCCTTGGCGTAGATACCGCTCAGCCTGTTGAAATAACAACTGAGCCCGCGCGGAGGGGTTCTCACCGGGCGTCCCTTGGGCCGCCGTTCGGGGCAACAGGGGCTGTGCTTGAGAGGTTAGAATCGCTCCCGACAACAAGCCAATACACAACATCCGGGCGAAGAGTTGCGCCGATGGCCGCCTTACCGGATTGCAAAATCGATAGCGATTACGCCGCATCGCCCATCTCACCCATCAAGACAGATCCTAACAAAAAGGGCGCCCCGAGGGCGCCCAAAAAGATGATTCTGCCTGTGGAGTGGCTGTCAGAAATAAAACTTGAACGCAAACTGAATCTCCCGCTGGTCGTTTTGCAAGTCGCGTGTCGAAGCAATTTTCCCGAATGTCGTCGGCGAAGTGTAATCCAGCGAGCCGGGTGCTGCTTGTACGCCGTTCCCACTAAACCCAGGCGGGGAGAAGTTAGGATGGTTGGTGATATTGAAGATTTCCGCCCGGAACTCCAAATGAGTCTTTTCCGTAGTCCGAAACTCTTTAAAGAACGAGGCGTCCATGCGGTGAAAACCCGGTCCCAGGAACTGCGATGGCGCGCCACCCAGAGGCGCGTAATCGCTCTGGCCGACAGATGTGGCTAGCGGCGGTGTCGCGAAGGCATTGGGGTTGATCCAGTGGTCTACGTCGTGCGGGCCGGCGTAAACATTCTGGCCCGGGACCAGCAACGCATAGCAACCGAAGGTGGCCGTTGTTTCGCTTGCGCACGGGACCGTCATGGGCTGGCCGTCTTGGAGCGTCAGGATCCAGTTGGTCCGCCAGCCGCCCAAGACAGCGTTGGTGATCCCATGAGCAGAGTTCAAAAACCGTTTGCCATTCCCCACCGGTAACTCGTAAATGCCGCTGGCGTGGACAACGTGGGGAATCTGAAAGTCACACAGGCCATAATCCCCTTGGATGCCGAAACCGGGCAAGAGCGGGGCGCGGAATCCGCCATGGGCCGTGCCGTTCAGCACGTCCACCGCGTCCGTGCGGCATTGGGCCCAGGTGAAGTTCGCCAGCATCTGGAGGCCTTGGCTGAACCGCCGCTCGTAGTTCAACTGCATGGAATTGTAATAGCTGTCGCTCGCCATGCTCGTATACGTGGTGCCAAGGGAAAAATCAGGATAGGGATAATAGGGGAGCGGGTTAGCGAAACTGGGAGGCAAGATTACGCTGGGCTGATTCTCGTTGACGTAACTGCCCAAGTGTCGCACCGTGTTTCCCACATATCCCAGCGAGACGGTTTGATTCGCTGTCAGTTCGTACTGGAGCGTCAGGTTGTAGCCCTGCGTATACGGCGTCTTCACGTGATAGTCATTGCCGGTAAACGAGACCAAGCCCGGGGCCACAGCGTTCGGGGTTAATGGGATGGAAGAGAATCCGTTGCCGATAGTCGCGACATTCGTGGGCGACGGCGTGGTATCGCTGGTTACGATGATCGGCTGGTTCGTAACTACCGTTCCGTATTGGAGCGTGTATTGGAATGGGAAATCGACGTAAGTTTCCACGACGGAGTTTTCAAAACCGCCGTAGAAAATCCCGTAGCCCCCGCGCGCCACCAGTCTGGGACTGAACCGGTAGGCGAATCCCACTCGCGGCGCAAAGTTCGTGTTCTGCGAGTGGCCGAGTCCTGGAACGCCGGAGCAAACGTAGTTGACGTTATCCAATGCCAGTGCGGCCTGGAACGGTGACGAGGCGGAAGTGGAGTCGCAGCGGGACTTGGGCACTATAAACTGCGAAGGCGCTGAGGCGCTCGCGGGCAGCCAATTCGATTGGGCGCCATATCTCTCCACGATTTGGCCGAAGTACTCCCAGCGCAGTCCAAGGTTCACGGTCAACTTGGGCGTAACTTTCCAGTCGTCTTGAACATAGCTGGCGTAATAGGAGCGTCCCATGTCCGTATTGGCAAAATTCGACGCGGCCACGAAATCTGCGCCGCCAATGTAGTCTCCGGCCCCCGGAGCCGCCGGAACCGTGCTGGGAACAGGCGTCAGGAGGAGTTGGGCCGCGCCAGTGTTCCCGGAAGGCAAATCCGGTGCGTCGGTGTAAGTTCCGTCGAAGTTCCATTCACCGCGGCCCCAAGGAGGTTGGAAAATCGTGAAGCGGATGTGTTGACCTTCGAACCCGGCTTTGAAGGTGTGTTTTCCGCGGATGTGGGTGAGATTTTCAGTGAGCTGGCTTGTGGAGTTGACCTCCACAGAAGGCAGGAACCCGTTGCTTCCCAGTTGGCCCAGTCCCCCGATGATGATGGTGGGCAGCCCGCCGTTCAAAGGCAATTGGGGGATTCCCTGAATGCCGTATTGTGCCGGAATGTTCGAGGTGTCGCTGGCAAAGGGCTGATTGCGCGACGCGCCGATCCGGGTGAAACCCAATCGCGCTTCGTTGATGGTGGTCGGAGAAAAGGTATGAGTCTCGCTCAGCGCGAAATTGACGGAGACGGCCGTCTGAGAGCCTTGCGCAAATGCCCCGCCGTCGGCGATTCCTGTGAAGGGACCTGGAAGATACTGCGGGTTGTCGGAATAGCTGGCCCGGGCAAACATCGTGTCGTGATCGCTGAAGTTTTCGTCCCCGCGAATGTCAAACTGATCGACCTTGTTCCTGATGACGGGATTACTCGCGAAATTGTTAAACAGGCCGGGCACGTTCTGGGTCGGATAGAGGTTTAAAAGTTTGATGGAATTGGCATCGAGGCGCCCTGCCGGAAGCTGATTGAGGTAACAATCGCTGGCGCTCGAGCAGGCGCTTGTGAAGTCCGTGGTGCCGGCAATCAGTGGGCCGCCCGCGGCGACAAACGGATCGCGCACGAAGCCGGTTCCGGTAGCAGTCAGCCCTGTGACCGGGTCGACGGTGCCCGCTGCAACACTGCGCGTCGTCGCCGGATCGAAGATGGTTCCCAGGGGGAACGTCCGATTGAGGTAGTCGGGCGTCATGGGAGTCCCCTGGCCGACGATCAAGTCGGCAAAATCCGTATACCCGCTGGAACGTTCCAAATCGGTCGGAACGGTAGTAAGCCAGGGGAAAGCCTGGCGAATCCGAGTCCCTTCATAATCGCCGAAGATAAATGTCTTGTTCTTACGCAGGGGGCCTCCAAGCGAGCCGCCGAATTGGTTCAGCCGATACTCGCCCTTCTGCTCATTGCCGGCATTTTCAAAGAAATTGGCGGCATCGAACTTATCGTTGCGGACGAATTCGTAGACGTCGCCGTGGAATTGGTTTGTGCCTGACTTGATCGTGGCGTTCATCACCGCGCCGGCAGATCGCCCCACATCTGCGCTGTAGTCGTTCGTCTGGATCTTGAATTCCTGGATGGCATCGATCGGCGGAAGAACCACGAAGGCCGTGCCGTTGAGGAAGTCTACGAGTCCCGCATTGTTGTCGATTCCATCGAGGAGATAGTTGTTTTGGGCCGGCCGCTCGCCATTCGCTGAAAAGCTTCCCGTCGCACCCAGGCCACGCGTATCCTCCTGGCCCTGGGTCACGCCCGCAGAGAGCTGCGCCAGGAAGGTGAAATTCCTTCCGTTGAGAGGCAGGTCATTGACTTCCCGCGTCCCCACGACTTGTCCAACCGAAGCGTCCTGGGTCTGAAGGGCAGGAGGCGCGCCAGTCACTTCCACGGATTGAGTGAGCTGGCCGGGGAGCAAAGTGAGGTCGACAACCACCTGTTGCTGGACATCAACTCGCACGTCCTGTTGTTCGGTTTTGCGGAAACCTTGAAATTCGGCCGCTACCGAGTAGGTTCCGATCCTCACCGGCCTGAAGACGTAGCTTCCGTCGGCGCCCGCTTTTTCCGTTCGGGAAATGCCCGTCCCCGTATTGGTCAGTGTCACTAGGGCGCCCGGGATCACGCCGCCGCTCTGGTCCTTGACGATACCCAGTATCGCCCCAGTATCAACCTGGCCGTAGAGTGCGGTTGAGATTAAGATCAGAAGGCTTACAAGCACTGCGCAAAACGCAAAGCGACGAGAAAAGCAATTCATAGCGTCCATCTCGAACACCTCCGTATTTGACACCGCTGCTTCGGACGTCGCAGCAGGAACACTCCTCAGTGATCGGTGCAAACGCAACAGTGAAGCTCTGACTCCCTGGACCTCTGACCCGTAACCAAACGCAAGCGCCCGAAACCAAAGGGCACAAAAATCAACTTGCGGTTAGTATAGCATAATCCACAAAGTCAAATCCGCGAAAGCAAACGCTGGTCGTGTTTCGGTTTGAACTTGCCGCGGCGATCCCGCGTCCGCGGGGGCGCCACGTGACCTTGCAAAGCCGCCTCTACGCCCAACTGAGACACTCCCGAGCCATGGCACGGAGTGTTCGAGATTCGAAAAGAAAGCGGCAGCTCCGCCGCCGCACTCCCCACCCAGGCCCTTCGCCCTCGTACAGGAGTTTCCGACAGCGGTCCGCTGTAGCCGACTATTTGTCATTTTCCCGGCCTCGCCTTGCCGCTCGGAAACTTTGGCTCGTTTGCGCAAAATGTGCTGTTTTTGCTCCTTTCAGCGCATAATTTGTGCTAATTTGCGCGCAAAACGCGCATAATTTGCAGCACTCAAAACAGTGATGTCATTTGTTTTCAGGTACTTCGTTGAGTTCGTTCCCACTATTTTTCATTTTTTGTAGTTCCCTACAATCCCCCGTAGTCAGGACCCTTCCGCTTTCCGTTGCGCCCCGGCCCGCCGAGGCGTTAGTCTGCGACAATGTGTCCACAACAACACCACCATTGTAGGCTATCACAAGTCCCTAAAGTTGTCAAGTGAAAAATGCAAAAAAGTGAGCGAACCTTCCCGAATTTCCTCGCCCTGCCCGGCCAGACCACGACAAGATGAGTGACTACGACGAAATGTCGTTTGGCACCGTGACCGTGGCCGGAAAATGGGAACCTGCCCCCTCTCCTGCACGCCGTTTGTCGCCCCCAGATCACATCTACCGTTTGCCGTACCGTCAGGTGAAGTGTGATCGGCAAGCCCTACGGCATCAGGGAGCCCCTATTCGGCGATTGGTTGTGGAAAGGGCTGTGCTCACCGGCTAAAAGGCGCCCAAAGAACAATTATGTCACTATCCAGGATGGCGGCTTCCCAGGCCAAATCCTGAGTGCGATCCCAACTGTCCCGCTTGTAGCGATTTGCAACCAATCGGGCCAGACGCCGAGTTCTGCGGGGAATCGGATAATAGCCAGGAAGTTTAACTTGGTCGGTTCTCCGGATCACTGCCCCTTCAAACGTGCAGTCCAGCCGGTGATCAACGTGAGTGGGGAGGAGGTGCTGGAGGGGAATGAGTTGATCAGGAAGCGACCATCGGGAGCGACGGCGTACTGAAACCAGCCGAACATGGCTGTGGTGATGCGAGTCTGAGCAACAACTTGCGGCGGGCTGGCCGAAGTTTTTGTAGGGTTGAAGGCCACAACCATTAACTTTCGATCCGGCTGGACAAAGAATATCTTCCTGCCGTCATGGCTCCAACGTGGCTGCGCGGACCCGGGTACATTTGAGATTTGGACATGAGCGCCGGGGCCGGGAAAGGGCTGAACAAGAATCTCACGCTGGGGCATTCCGACGTAGGCGATCCATTTCCCGTCTGGGGAGAATTGAGGTTCCGCACCGAAGTTCATGAATCGCCTGGGTTTGTGATCCAACGGAGAGTAGACGTCCAGACTCGGGAACGCGCCTCCTTCCAAACTCATATAGATCAAATGGCCATCTTGAGACCAGTCGCAAGGGATGATGTTGGTCCCGGTCACGAGTGGCCGTGGAGGACCCGAGGCGTCGGCGGGAACTTCTTCGATGTTCATGGAAGTGTCGCGAAAGGCAATAGATTTCCCATCGGGGGACCATACGGGGTTGCTCTCATTCCCACCGTCGGTAAGGCGGGTGCTGATTCCGCGTTGGAGGTCATAGATACGGATAAAGTGCTTGCCGTTGTGTTCATCATCCGAGTAGACCGCTAGCGACCGACCGTCCGGAGAAAACTGGGGACCCTCATAACCAATCTCGGGGAGCTGACCGAGCTCCTTCCAGGTGGAGTCGTACCAGACAAGCCGCGAGGGGGCATCGGCGGCGGACTGGAAAACCAGCTTGCCCTCCTGTGAAGCAGAAAAGCCGGACTGCCAGAAGTCGAAGAACTTATCCACTTCCTGTTGTGTCAGCGGAAGTGGCGGTCCGGTGGTTTGGAGGCGGCTGGTATCGAAAGGTTGGGCCATGACGTTGCGGTCGCGGACATAGACCAGATTGCCCGAGGCAAAAAGCACGTTGCCGATGATATCAGCGGAGACCTGTTTGCGTGTGTCGGTCCCGAGCGAGGCCACGTAAAGGCCATTGCGCTGGAGGTTGGTGGAGTCGCTCCAATTCACGAAATACAGGAAGTGTTTGCCGTCGGGCAGGAAAGAAGGCCAATGTTGAGACTCGGTGCTATTCGGGGGAAGCTTGGTGACTGCCTCGGGTACACCGCCAGCGGCGGGGACACGGTAAAGAGAGCCCGTGATTCCGGGAGCGAACACGATGACGCCGTCTTGGTTCCAAGTACCGCCGAAACCCGGTGCGGCATCACAGATGGTCTGAACCGCAGAATTTGCGAGATCGATGGTCCTGAGTTGTCCCTGGGCGAAGAAACCAACACGGAGACTATCAGGTGACCAGAAAGGATAGATTGCACCCTCTGTGCCTGCGAGTTGCTGTACGTTGGAAGAGGATAGCCCCCGCACCCAAAGAGCAGTTTTGCCGTCCGGCCCAAGGGCGACGAAGGCCAAGCGCCTGCCGTCCGGAGAAATTGCGAAGTTGTACGGAAGGAAGGACGCGTATGGAGGTGGCATCAAGGAAGACCGTACCAGGTCCGGCTGCAGCCTCGGGAGGTGGTAATAGCTCAAGGCTAGCAGTAACAAGGAGAGTAGGGCCGCAGCCGCCCACCCAACATATTGGCGCTTTCTCCGGCGTACAGTGACCTTCGCCGGAACGCCCGCCCCCGTGCCACCCTCCAGGACCCCCTGAAGCTGAAGCTTCACGTCATGTGCCGCCTGCCAACGCTCGTCGGGGTCTTTGGCGAGACACAACTTCACCAGACGCTCGAGGGCCACTGGCGCCAATGGCTGCACCGCCGTGAGCGGTTGCGGTTCCCGTTCCAGCACCGAGGCCATCACGCTCACCGGGTTCGTCCCCTCGAAAGCTCTGCATCCCGCGGCCATTTCGTAAAGAACCGCACCCAGGGCGAAGATGTCCGAGCGCGAGTCGGCATCGCTGCCCCCCAGTTGCTCTGGCGACATGTACGGGAAAGTCCCAATCAGGGTTCCTTGCTCCGTCAGTGGATTACTCGCGGTGGGCAGGGTTTGGTAGGACTCTTGGCCCTCCCGCATAAGCCCAAAGGACCGCTTTGGGTGTATGGCCTTCGCCAGGCCGAAATCGAGCAGTTTCGCGCCCGACGCGGTCAGCATGATATTTCCCGGTTTGAGATCGCGGTGAACGACGCCTTGGCGGTGGGCTTTCTCGAGCGCGTCGGCGATCTGAATTCCATAGCGCAGCACTTGTTCGGTGGGCAGCGGTCCGCGCTTGAGGCGTTCCGCCAGCGTCTGGCCCTCGAGGTACTCCAAAACCAAATAGTCCGTCTGATCCTGTCGGCCGAAATCGTACAGCGTGCAGATGTGCGGATGATTGAGGCTGGAAATCGTCCGGGCCTCGCGCTCGAGGCGCCGTCGTAGGTCCGCGTCGGCGGAAAGTTCAGTGGGCAGGACCTTGATGGCGACGGTACGGTCCAAGCGTGTGTCGCGACCGCGATACACCTCGCCCATACCGCCCGAACCGATCAGCGAAACCACCTCGTATGGTCCGAGTTTTGTGCCTGGTGTGAGTTGCATGGCTAGCCCTGATTATACCTGCAACCCCTGGGATCAAGTGAGGGAATGCGGGCCATGAGTCTGGTAGTCGTGCGCTGCGAAACCGTTTGGCTTCCGGCATACTTGCTTCGAGACATCTTCAGCCTCGCGAATTCATAGTGCTTATAAGTATACCAAAAGCGTGCCGAGCAATATTGCGGTGACTTTTCTTTGCCGCGCCGTCTATGCCAAGTTAATTCAGTAGCTCACCGGATAGCTATTGAGAAAGCCCTTCGCGCGACCTAAACGGGTATGGAACGAAACGCCCTTTGCGGACACCAAAAGGGCGCGTCCTGGACCCCAACGGTGGACCTGCGCTGGTGCGCGCGGGGCGCTTGGAGTACAATCCGCACAGTTCGGCTCGCCGCTCGCCGCGGACCAACCGCCATGGCGTGGCCGGTACGGACCAAGCCGTCCCGGAGGTCCTATCTTGGAGACCCAAGGCGTCTACATTCAGGATGTGATTCTCCCCCAGGGCCTTGTGGTGGTGCTGACGCGCCGGGAGATCGCCAACCAGGAAATCGAGACTTTCATCATGTAGCAAAAGGCGCAGGAGCAGCGCGTCGCTACGGAAGCCACCACCGGCAAGGCCGATATGCAGCGAGATTTGGCCAAGTCCTCCATCGGAATCGAGATCAACAAGAACAACGCCGATGCGCGCGTGCAGCAGGCGCGCGGCGAGTCGGAGTATATCAAGCAGACTGGCACGGCGCAGGCCGATGTGATCCGCGCCCAGGGCACGGCCCAGGCCGACGTGATTCGCGCCCAAGGACTAGCCAAAGCGGAGGGTTTCAGCGCTCAGAACGCGGCCATCGGGGCCACCAGCACGACTCTCGTGAACATCGCCACGGTTTTGGCCGAAAAGGGCGCCCAGTTTATGCCCCAAATCCTGGCGGTCGGCGGCAGCAGCTCGATTGATGGCCTCGCCGCCACGTTGACCAAGGTTCTGGCAGGCCAAGCGAACTTGCCTTCCCCGCCCAGCCTGGCGGCTGCCCCGGAGAAGACCCAAGGATAGGTTCGCTTGCCAGGGAAATGCGCGAAGCGCCTTGGAGTGCGGCGGCTTGACGCCGCCTTCGGACGGAACCAGCCGGGCTTTTTGGCGAGAAGATCTCGAAAGGGTAAGCCCGACACGTTGTGCAGTTCCGCGCTTTGCTGTAATTGCAAGGCGGCGTCAAGCCGCCGCACTCCAAGGTGCCTTCGGCACTCATACTTTCAAAGCAGCGTTTGAGTTTTATGTTTGACGCGTCTGGTCTCGCACTCAGCCCAATAGACAGGTAAAATTGAAGTGAATGGCTTTGTTCAATCTAGATCCGGACATTACCCGCCAACCGCCGTCCGGTGTGGAACCGGGGCGGCCAGAAGGCAGGTCCCAGGTTTGGGTCTGGTTGCTTCTAGTGTTGCTGGCTGTGCTGGTCTTTTTCTTCGTGCGCGCTCTAAGGCAGGTGCGGATGGAAGTCGCGCAACTGGCGCGGCAAACGGAAGAAATGAACCGGCGCCTGAGCGAGGTCGAGCAGCGATCGCATACCGAGGCGCAGCAAGCGGCGCAGGCGGCGCAAAGCGCACAAGCAGCCGCTCAACAAAGAGATCAGGCGGATGCGGCTCGAGC
>JGI12270J11330_10001472_pt1 | contig 17476 bp, 16 predicted proteins | sample PeaSoiMetSII2010_FD_11330 | JGI IMG/M metagenome (IMG submission 11330)
AGAGGATCCACTCGCCTCGCGCCTCGGCCAAGGCGGCATTGCGCGCCGCGGCGAAATCGTTCCGCCACGGGAATTCGATTAGCCTTGCGCCATGAGCGTGCGCGATCTCGCGGCTGCGATCGGTAGAGCCAGTGTCGGCGATGACGATCTCGTCGACGACCGGCTCGATGGACGCCAGGCAATCCTCAAGGACGGATTCCTCGTCCTTGACGATCATCACGGCGCTCAGGAAAGCTCCGGACGGTTCCTCAGTCATACCATCGGGACGGATCGGGCCTTCACCGGGCCGGGCGGGAAAATAGCCGCCTATTTTGGTGCAGAGCCGTTAGTCGGCAACGCTTCGGCATTCACGATGTTTGCCATGGAAAACGATGCGACCAGCGGGGCGACAAAGGCGCCCGTGCCGATCAGCTTGCCGATGAACTGGCGCTTTTCGGGATCGACATTGTCGAGGATCGATTCCTCCGGCTGCGGCTTTGACATCCTTGCCCCCATATTGTCGCTCCCGCCACCGGGCCGGGCGGGGGAATTGCCGCCTATAGCTTAGAACTGTTTACCGGCTGCGCTTCGGCATTCACGATGTTCGCCATCGAAAACGAGGCGACGAGCGGGGCGACGAAGGCGCCCGTGCCGATCAGCTTGCCGATGAACTGGCGCTTTTCGGGATCGACATAGTCGAGAAGTGGCATGTCTGGCTGTGGCTCTGACATCCTCATCCCCAATTGGCAGACTCTTCAGCCGGATCGAACGGTGGCCGGCGGTTCAAACAGTCAGGAATCGAATCTGCCACTTAAGTCTTAGAGCTGTTCGCCGCTTGCGCGTCGGCAGCGACGAGATTCTGCATGGCGAAAGATGCGACGAGTGGAGCGATGAAGGTGCCCGTGCCGATCAGCTTGCCGATGAACTCGCGCTTCTCCGGATCGACATTGTCGAGGATCGATTTGTCCCGCTGCGGCTTTGACATCTTGGCCCCCAGTGTCCCAATCCCGCAACCTCGACTATCCGGCGGCGGGCAGTTCGCGCAGTTTGGATAGCAGAAGATCGGCCGCGCTGTCCAGGCTGCCGAGAACGAGCCGGCCGCAATAGGCGCGATCGAATTGCCGGCACAAGGCGGCGATCCATCCCCGATTGGCCCGGTCGATCAAGCGAAGTTGCGGAACCGCAAGCTGCATCATCCGATGACGCGGCATGTCCAGGATCCTCGATTGCCCGCCATGGTTGGGATCGAGAAAGAAAACGGCATCGATCCCGGCATGGCGGATATGCCAGGGGAAGCCCCAATCGGATGGGGCGAAAGCATAGACGAAAGTGCCGTTGCCGTTGTCGTGGGAGGGCAGCCGATGGATCTCCTCGGTGAGCCAAGGGAAGTGGCCGAGCCCGAAACTCTTGATGTGAAACCGGCGCGGCAAAGCCGACAGACGGTCGCCCTCCAGCAGCACCAGCTCATCGCCCTCTCCCAGCACGCCGGCGGTCAGAAGCCGCGTGATCAAAGTCGTCTTGCCGGCGCCGCTTTCCCCCAGAAGCAGGAACCGGCGGCCCTCATAGCTGCCGCAGGCCGCATGCAGGAACAGACCAGTGCTGGGCAGCAGCTTGTAAGCCCGCTCGTAGCTGCGCATGTGGAGATGACCCAAAGCCATGGCGGAATCGGCTTCGGCCCGCGGCTCCGCGCCTGACTCGCTGATCCGATATCCGTCGGCGTGGCGCAGGACTTCCAGGCGGATCTCGTCGGTCACGGGGTAGTCCTGGCGGGCGTCCTGCACCAGATACTCGAGCTTTTGGTGCAGGATCGGGCAGTCGGTGGCGATTCGCACGTCCAGCGCAAGCAGCTGGAAGCGGTGCCCGCGGAGGCCGGCCGTGCCCGTCACCACCGCATAGGACATCAGGTGATGAGGCCTTCCGCGCGAAGCTGACTTAGGCAGCCCATCACCTCTTCCAGCGGCATCGCTGGAAGTTCATAGGCCGATTGCAGCAGGCTCGCGATCTTCGCCGTGTCGTTCTTGCCGTTGCAGAGCTCGAGCACGATGGTGGCCGTCTGGTTCAGGTAATGCACGCGGTCGCGCGCTGGCTGATAGACGACGTACCCGTCGGCGACCTGGTTGACCTCGACTCCCTCGGCATGTTTTGGGCATTCGGTCATCTTGCTGCGGCTCTGGCTGAATGAAAGGGCTGTATTCTACAGTCAATCATGCCCGCCCGCGTTCGGGCAAGAGCCGCGCTCGCTGAGGCCAGGCCTTTATCTCGATGCTACCCATGGAGGATTTCCAGATCGGGCAGGCCCCAGCATTGGGCACCCATGTCGCGGGCCATGATGCCGAGACCTTCGGTCTCGATCTCGCCGGCCGCGCGTCCCAGGAGCGGATGGCGCCGTCGGATGGTGCTGCTGCCGGCGCCGTAGAAGAAGGGCGGAAAGATCAGGCCGTCGCGATGCAGGTCGGCCGCCACAAGAAGCATGGTGCCGCCGACCGAATCGAGCCGCACCAGCCCGGGCCCGCCGCGCTGCTTGTCCATGTGCAGGGTGCCGTCCTGCGACCAGGCATTGAGGTCGAAGGTCGGGCCTCCCGGCCGGCACACGCAGTGAGGCTGCAGGATCGGCTTGTCGTATGCAAGAAGGCGCTCGACGATGTCGGGCGGATAGTCGATCAGGTCGACGTCGATCCACAATACCCACGCTTCGTCGTCCAGCGCGCGCATCAACAGATGATTGCGGCTCTTGGCCAGAATGGTCCGGCGCGGAATCTGGAGATGGGGTGCCCAGCGGTGCTGGTTCTTGGGAAGGTGGAACCCGAAGTCCCGTTGCCAGACTCCGGTCCGGCGCCAGCGGCTTTCGCGGAGTGCGAGGCGCTCGCGCACCGCCTCGATGGTATTGTCGGTCGAATCGCTGTCCAGCATGCCCAGCGACAGCCGATCGCCCGGGTAGGTCAACCGATCGAGAAGTTCGAAGTAGCGGTCAAGATGGGCGGTCGCGTCCTTGACCGGCGTGAGTATCAGGACGAGGGGCCGGTTCATCGCAGGCGCTCGTAGTTCTTGGAAAGGGACGGACGACCGTCGCCGTATCGGTGACCGCGGCGCTGCGCAACGCCGCTCGCCCTGTGTTCCGCCGTTGCGGCCAGCGCAGCGGCGAGACATCGCAACACGGGACCGTCTCGATCGCCGGCGCCGGCCAGCCTTTCGGTCATGGCGGCCGCGAAGCCAGGCTCCTCGGCGGCGAGCAGGCGCAGAGCGCCGGCCAGATCGCGGAGCGCTTCCTGGTCGGCCGACCGCTTCTCGACCGCCGCCAGAAGCCTTGCCAGCAAGCCTCTTGCTGCTTCCGGCACCTTCTCGACAGTCGACGACGCCTTGGCACCGGGCGAGCGTGCCGGGCTCCTCGCCGGCCGCAGTTCTATCTCCATTGCCGTCGCCCCCTGCGAGCGGCCAGACCAGGATCCCTGTGGACCTGGACGCAGGCGGCATTCGATCTGCCGCCGACCTTCCAGCCCCAGGACAACGCCTTCGGCATCTTCGGCTGCCCACCAATAGAACGCGTCGTCGCCCCGTCCCTCGCCAATCTGGTTGGCGGTCAGGAACTCCAGGCGCCGAGGTCCATCGCCGATCTTCTGGTAGTCGAACCAGCGAACTTCCAGCAATGCCGCGGTCAGCCCGAGGGATTCGGCCGAAGCTGGGGGCGGGCGGAACACGACGCCGTTCCAGAGCTCCTGCAGTTCATCCAGCAGCGCCAAACAGGCCTCTTCATGCTGGAAATTGAGCACGCGTGGGTTCTTCCCGCCATAGGCCCACTTTGCGCAATTGCGATGCTGAAACACCGTGCGGCCCTGGATATCCTTCTGATAGAGCCCCTCGGTGAAACGGGTCGGGAGATGGGGTGTCATGGCAAAGGGCTGGCCGAGGCGGAGCCAGGCCATGAAGAACGTATCCTTGTCGCCATGGACATGGCGGTAATAGAAATCGGAGTGCTCGTTCATGAACAGCGTCAGCTGCAAGGCTTGCCAGCAGCGCTGCTTGTCGACCAGGACCTGCCCCGATTCGAATGTCGGCGCGCTGCGATAGGGCACGCCGCAGGCTTCCCAGATTGGATTGTCGGCCCTGAGGCGAATAACATCCGGCCAGAACACCGCGCCGGTGCTGGCGTATTCCGGCCAGTCGAACAGAGCGGCCGGATCTATGGTCGGCACATTGTCGGCGTCGATCAGGATCACCTCGCGGAAGCGCGAGTGGATGATCGCATAGGGTTTCATCTCCCATCCGCCTAAGTTGCGCATGGGATGGCGCAAGGCCACCGCATGGGCGTCGACCACCTCCACGCCCGCTTCTTCGAGCAGCGCCTGCATGGGCGGCCCGATCTCCTCGGCCCCCAAATGCCAGACCTGAATCGGAAGCTTGCAGCCGACGACGCGGCGCAAGATCCCGATCAGAACCCAGGCGCAGGTGAAGAGGCGCGCCCCGCCGGCGCAAATGACGATCCCGCGCCCTTCGTAGCGCGCGACCGGATAGGGCTGGCGGCGGGTCGCGGCGGCCTCGAACAGCGCCCGATGGTCGAGCGAGGTCATGGGCGGAAATTAGCACATGCTGGCTGGAGGCGCGCCAGAGCCCGAACTTCCCGGAGGCGGCGCTGTCCCAAGCTCCCCCGTCTGCACGGTTCACACACGGGGAGCCGGCAGGGGGTCGTCGGCTCCGTCGATCAGCATATGAGCGAGGCGCGGGCCGTAGCTTCGCAGCAAGTCCCTGAGCGCCATGAGACGCGCGCGCCAGAGCATCCAGCGTCCGCTGGACGCCTCTGGGTAGTAACCCTTGCGCCGCAGGTACCACTCGGACATGGCCTGGCGGAACTTGTGCGCCAGCATGCTGACACGGCGCAACGTCCGCGGATGGCTGATATTGCGACGGCAACGGCGGACCTGGCGGCGCGCCGCAGGCGAGTCGGCGAAGCCTTCAGGCAGACGGGCGCCGAAGAACTCTCGCGCGGCGAGCAGATGGGCCTCGACCGGTCGGGCCAGCGGGGTTCCCGCGAGCGCCGCCAGCACCGACCAGTCGCAAGCGGGATCCTGAGAGAGCACCGCGCTCTCGTGCAGATAGCGCAGCGCCCAGTCTCCGGCGGCATAGTTGAGGTCGGCGATTTCCGTATGGATGATGCCTTGCACCAGGCTCTCCGCCGCCGGCAGCAGGCGATAGGTGAGGCCATCCTCGGCGATGGTCTTCGCGCGCTGCCAGAATCCCTCAACGGTCAGATAGGCCGGAAGAGCCAACGGCTCGTGCAGCGACAGCGGCGCGGCATGCAAGTCGATTTCAGCCGGTCCCCCCGGACCGACGAGGGCCGCGCCCTGCTGCGGATGGGCAAAGTCGCCCTGCGCCGGACGATAGCCGATGGCTTGCAAGGCCGCTGTCCCGGCCGCCCAGTCGGCGGGCGCCAAGAGCAGATCGATATCGCGCAAGGTCCGGCCGGCGACATAGTGCCAGTCGCCGGCGAGAAGCAGCCGCGCACCCTTGATCAACCCCGGCAGGACGCCGGCTGCGTTCAACGCTCTGATGATCTCCACGAGTTGGGCTTTGATCGCCTGGTTGCGGGCGGCATTGGCATTGAAGCTGCCTTCCAGCAGCAGGAAGACGTTCTGCTCGTCGTCCGCTGACGCCCGGCAGCGTTCGGCCATGAATTGGCGCAGGGCGGCGGGAATCGGCTGCACCAGTTTCTTGCCGACGAGCGCCGGCCAAAGGGCGGGCAAGAGCAGATGAAACCCAGCCAGCGCTGCCGTCGCGGCCCAGGCGAGCCGCCCCTCCATCATCGCTGCGCGAAGGTCCTTCGTCCGCTCCAGGTCGCTGTCGAGCCGGAGGATCGCGCTCAGGGTCTCCAAGGCTTGGCGAGGGCTTGCTTGTCGACTTGGCGCACCTCTCTTTCGCTTTGGCACCGCCGGCCTGGCGGCGCTCCCGCCCAATTGCCGCATGTCCCGCCCTGCCTCTTGCGAGGCAGTCGTGCAAGCAGGATTCGCAGCCTGTCCCAGCACGCGCTGGTTGCGATCGCCGCCCGCACGGATGTAGTCCAGGGTTATGCCGCGTGCTTGATGCGGAAGGCTGACGAACACGTCCTCGAAGCAGGCGACGAACCGCTCTTGCCCTGCGCTGAGCGCGTTTACGACCTGCCTCAGGCTCGGCCATTGGGCCTGGTCGTAACCCGCGGGCGGCGGGCTGAGGAAGAGGCAGGCATCGTCGACCAGAACGAAGGCTTGCTCCCAGCAGGGCGCCAACGCGGCGATCTCGTCCAGCAATGGGCACTGAAGCTCGCGCCCGATCCGTTCGCCTTGGCCCCAATGGGCGTCGAGCCAGAAGATCGCGGGAGGAAGGGATCGCGCGAGCTCGGCCAGGATCAGAGGCGAGCTGCCGAGCAGCTGCCGGACATTGGCGTGGCCGGCCAAGCGGACGGAAGCCCGATGATACCGCGCCTCGGACAATTCGACGGTGATGACCTGCTTGAAATGCCGCGCGGCCCAGGCCGCCGTCCCGCCTTCGGACGTGCCGGTCTCGACGAAGCAGTCGATACCGAAGCGCTGCTTCAGGGACAGCACGTACTCGGCCGGCACTCCGTATGTGATCACGCCCATCGATCGAATTCCATGCGGCGACGGTGGCCGCTGCGCGCCATGGGGTCAAGCTCGTCCTCGGATTGGACTTCGGCGGGACCCGGGCGCCCGATGCGATAGCGCGACGGCGCTTCGGTTGACGGTCCGGGGCGGCGGTCCTAACGTCGCCGCAAACAAAGGTCCGGGAGGCGCGCCATGGCCGGCACATACAAGGGCAAAGGCAAATACATCAAGCTAACGAGCTTTGACGGCAAGGCCTTCCGCGGCTATCTCGCCTCGCCCGCCGGTCGCAAGGGGCCCGGCATCCTGCTCTGCCAGGAGATCTTCGGCATCAACGACCACATCCGCGAAATCGCCGACCAATATGCGGAGGAGGGCTACTTCGTCCTCGCCCCCGACCTCTTCCATCGGCTCGAAGCCGATGTCGAACTCGGCTACGGCGAAGAGGACATGAAGCGGGCCTTCGGTTTCTATCAGCGGTTCGACGAGGACAAGGGCGCCCGCGACATCAAGTCCGCGGTGGGCGCGCTGCGTCACGTGAAGGGATTCAGCGGCAAGGTCGCCGCGCTCGGCTATTGCCTGGGCGGCAAGCTCGCCTATCTCGCCGCCGCCCGCGCCGGCGTCGATGCGGCCATCGGCTACTACGGCGTCTACATCGAGAAGAACCTGCACGAAGCGAAGAAGATCAAAGGCCCGCTCCTGCTGCATTTCGCGGGCAACGACCGGTTCGTGCCGCCGGCGGCGGTGACGAAGATCCGCAAAGGCCTGGCCAAGCTCGCCGAATTCGAGAGCTACGTCTATCCGGGCGCCGACCATGCGTTCAACTGCAAGGAGCGGTCCGCCTATGACAAGCCGGCGGCGAGCATGGCCTATTCGCGGACCATCGCCTTCCTGCGCCGGCATCTCGGCCCGCGCTACGATCTATCCGGGTTATGGGACGAGCACACCCGGCAGGAGTTCGCCACCCGCGACGTGGACGCCACCATGAAGACCATGGTGGCCAGCCCCTACGTCAACCACATCCCGACCATGACCGGCGGCGTGGGCCATGACGAGCTCGCCCGTTTCTATCGCAACCACTTCATCCCGAAGACGCCCAAGGACACCAGGCTGGTGCCGATCTCGCGCACCGTCGGCGCCGACCGGGTGGTGGACGAGATGCTGTTTTGCTTCACCCACGACATGGAGATCGATTGGATGCTGCCCGGCATCCCGCCAACCGGCAGATATGTCGAAATCCCCCTGGTGGCCATCGTCAACTTCCGCGGCCCCAAGCTCTATCACGAGCATATCTATTGGGATCAGGCCTCGGTCCTGGTGCAGATCGGCAAGCTCGACGCGGCGGGCTTGCCCGTGGCCGGCGTCGAGACGGCGAAGAAGCTCCTCGACGAGACCTTGCCGTCCAACGGCCTGATGAAGCGTTGGGCGGAGAGCAAAGGCAGGTAGGAAAGGCTGCCTAAGGCCGTTTGCTGGCCCAGATCGCGCCCATGACCGCGCCCTTGACGAAGGGCAGGATGCCGAGGGTCAGCAGCAGGGTGATCGGCAGCAAGAAGGATAGCTCGAGCCAGGTGGGCGGCGAGGCGAGTTGCTCGGAGATCAGCACCCCTGGGGCAATGATGTGCCCGACGATCAGGATGGTGAAGTAAGGGGCAACGTCGTCGGAGCGGATCGTCTCGAACTCGAGGCCGCAGCGCCGGCAGCGCTCGGCCGCCTTCAGATAGCCCATGAACATGCCGGGCTCCCCGCAACGGGGGCAGCACCGGCGAAACCCGCGGCGCATGGCGGTCAGCCACCCATCGTTCCTGCCAGGCATCACCATTCCTTCTTTGCGATCGGTTCGCAGTATATGAGCGTTGCCGCCTGTCGCCGCCCTGCGGCGCGATGCCGCGCCGATCAGCTCCGCGGCATCTTGAAGGGCTGGTGCTTCTCGTAGGCTCTCGCCGCCGCCAGCACGAGCTGATCGCCATAGCTTGGGCCGACGATCTGCAAGCCCACGGGCAGGCCGCCGGAGGTGAAGCCGCAGGGCACGGTCGCCGCCGGCTGGCGCGTCAGGTTGAAGGGGTAGGTGAAGGGCGTCCAGTCGGTCCAGCGCGCACCTTCGCCGGGGAACGGAGTCTCGACGCCGGCCTCGAAGGCGGGGTAGGGCAAGGTGGGCGTCAGCAGCAGATCCCAGCTCCGGTGGAACAGGTTCATGCGCACGCCCAGATTTTCGCGCTCCCGGACCGCCTCCAGATAGTCGAGCAGCTTGATCTCGGCGCCCTCCTTGGCGACCTCGACCAGGCCCGGATCCATCATCGCCCGTTTGTCCGGACCGTAGGCGGACAAGGCATTGGCCGCGCCCGCGTACCAGTGGTTCATGAATACGATACGCAGATCGCGTCCCGTGGGCGGATCGACCTCTTCCACGACGGCGCCAATCTCCTGGAAGACATGCACCGCCTGGACCACCAGATCCGCCACCTCCGGATCGACCGGATGGCCGCCTAGGGATGGGCTGAAGGCGACCCGGCACCGGAGCACGCCGCGATTCAGATCCTCGAGATAGCCGCGGCCCGTATCGGGCAGGGCATACCAATCGCGCGCATCGTGGCGCGAAATGACGGTCAGCATCAGGGCCGAATCGGCCACCGTGCGAGTCAGCGGTCCGACATGGGCCAGCGTTCCGAAGGGGCTCGGCGGATAGGCCGGCACACGCCCGAAACTCTGCTTGAAGCCGAAGGTCCCGGTGAAGGCGGCGGGAATGCGAATCGAGCCGCCGCCATCGGTGCCCAGATGCAACGCTCCCATGCCGCAGGCGGCTGCCACCGCCGCTCCGCCGCTCGAGCCGCCGGGCGTCAAGGCCGGGTTCCAGGGGTTGCGGGTGACGCCGGTGAGCGGCGAATCCGTGACGCCCTTCCAGCCGAACTCGGGCGTCGTAGTCTTGCCCAGCAGGACAGCGCCCGCTTCGCGGAGCCTGGCGACGGCAGGGGCATCCTCCTCCCATTTCTGATTCGGATCGATGGCCCTGGATCCGCGCAGCGTCGGCCAGCCCTTGGTAAGGAGCAGGTCCTTCACCGTCGCCGGGATGCCGTCGAGTTTCCCAAGAGGCTCACCGCGGTGCCAGCGTGCCTCCGAGGCGTGGGCGGCCACCAACGCCCCTTCCTCGTCCACCATCCGGAAGGCGTTGAGGCGCGGATTCAGCCTGGCGATGCGATACAGGCAGGCGCGCGTCGCCTCCACCGGCGACAGACTCCGGGCACGATAGTGGTCGAGCAACTCCGTTGCCGACAATAGGGCCGGATCTTGATCCAAGTCGAGGCTCCCGTATTGTGCCGGTCTATTCGCAATACCCCTTGCGTCCGGACCGGCCCGACGCGGCTCCCCGCAGCCACGCCAGCATCAGCATCCGTCCTTCGAGGCGCATTGTCGAGATGGAGTCGGGGAAGGTAGATTGCCGGCCGTCGAGGGGGGGCCCATGGCCGGCAGTTCCTTCACCGCGGGCCAAAGGCGCCTCAGCCTGCTGGTGATCTATCTCTCCATATTCGGGGCCGGCGTGGCCTGGGGCGCGCTCATGCCCTTGATGGCCCTTCGCCTTGCCCGCCAGGGCGTCGACGCAAGCATGATCGGCCTCAATACGGCCATGTCTCCCCTGGCGATCCTGGCGGTCGGGCCTTTTCTGCCGCGTCTGATCGCGCGCCTCGGTACCCTCGCCTCGATCTGCTACGGGCTTTCCGCAGCGGCCATCACCGTGCTGTTGCTGCCCGCCTTGCCGAGCCTGCCCGCCTGGTTCGTGCTTCGCTTTCTCGGCGGGGCGGCGGCCTCGGTCGAGTGGGTGGTGAGCGAGACCTGGCTCAACCTGGTGGCGAGCGAGCGCGACCGTGGGCGGATCATGGGCCTCTACGCGACCATCCTGGCCCTGGGCTTCGCCATAGGCCCCACCCTTGTCGGGTTCGTGGGCATCGACGGGTGGACGCCGTTCCTGCTAGTCGTGTTGGCGATCCTGCTTTCGGCATCCCCGCTGCCCTTTGCCGGCGGCCTGGCACCCGCGATGCCAGCCCATCAGGAAGTGCCGCTCACGCGCCTGGTGAGGGCTCAACCGCTGGTCATGGCCTGCGCGCTCTTGGGCGGGGTCGTCGATCTGGCCCTGTTCGCGTTGCTGCCGGTTTACGGCCTGAGGCACGGGTTGGACCAGGCCCAGGTCTTGATTGCGGTCAGCGTGTTCGCCGGCGGCAATGTCGTCCTGCAGATCCCCATCGGCTGGATCGCCGATCACCTGAGCCGGCGCGCAATGCTGATCACATGCATCCTGGCGACGATCCTGGGCGCCCTGCTGCTGCCGGCCGCGGTCGGCCACGGATCCTGGCTTTATCTCCTGGTCTTCTTCCTCGGCGGATCGACCTTTGCCATATACACCCTCGGCCTCGGCCTTCTGGGTGATGGCTTTCCCACAGGCCAGCTCGCGGCGGCGAATGTCGCCTTCGTGATGGCCTATCAAGTCGGCAGCGCCGGCGGTCCGATCCTCGCTGGCACGGCCATGGACATCTTCGGCCCAGAGGGCCTGACGGGCGTGGTCGCAGCGGCGGCACTCGTCCTGCTTGGCGTGTTCATGAGGCTGGTGCCGAAGCGCTAGTTTGTCAGCGCGCTTCCTCGGCGGCGATTCGCGCCAGGATATGCTGGGCGGTGCCGAGATCCTCATGCCCGCCGCCGCCGGATTTGAACAGCGTGATCTCCTGATCGTTTTGCCGGCCCGGCTTCTCGCCGCGGGCGAGTTCGAAGGTATCGGTGATGTCGGCGTCGGTGATGATGCCTTTGGCCAGGGGCTGGCAGATGTCGCCGGCATGGTCGGCGGCGGTGAAGCGGGCATCGACGAACACCCGCGCCCGGGTCACGGCCTCGTCGTCGGCCTCGCGCATATGCTGGAGATAGCCGCCGACGAGATCGACATGCTGCCCCGGCCTCAGCCACTTGCCCAGGATCAGGGGCTCGACGCTCATGGTCGCGGCGGAGATCACGTCCGCCTCGGCGACCGCGCTCGCCAGGTCGGCGACCGGCTGGAGGATCTGGCCCGATCCGCTCATGGAGCTGGCGAGGGACTTGGCGCGCTCCGGCGTCCGGTTCCAGATCAGCACCTTGCGGATCGGACGGACCGCCGAATGAGCTTCGATGAGCGGCCGTGCCATGGCGCCGGCGCCGACCATGAGCAGGGTCTGGGCATCCGCCCGCGCGAGATATGTCGCCGCCAGTGCCGAATTGGCCGCTGTCTTGCGCAAGGTGATGGCCGCGCCGTCGATGCAGGCGAGCGGCAGGCCATTGGTCCCGTCGAACAGAAGGTAGAGGCCCTGGACCGAAGCGATGCCTCTGGCCTCGTTGTCGGGAAAGACACTGACCAGCTTGGCGCCGTAGTTGCGTCCATACTGCCAGGACGGCAAGAGCAGCCAGTCGTTGTGCTTGCCCCCCGGCAGCGGCTGGCTCAGCAACACGGTCTCGACGCGGTCGACCCCGCGCCGGAACAGCTCCCGCAGCGCCTCGACCAGCGAGGGGTAGTCCAGCAGGCGATGAACCTCTTCGGCCGTGACGACGCGCATTGGCTTGCCCTCAGGTTCGTGCGTTGTGTTCACAGAGTCAGCAGTTGCCACGGGCAAGAGCAAGGCTTCACTTCACCTGCAGTGCCCCTTTTAGGGCGCGGGAAGAAACCCGAGCAGCGCGGCGATCACGGCCTCCGGTGCGTCTTCCTGCACGAGGTGGCCGGCTTCTGGCATCCGCATGAGACGGGCGTTCGGGATGAGCGCTGCGAGCCGCTCGCCCTGCTCGACCGGAATCCACGCGTCCTTCTCTCCCCACAGGATTAGCGTCGGAAGATCGAGCGTCCGATAGCGGTCTTCGACCTCGTCGGTGTAGCGCTGGTCCATCTGGGCGATCTGCCGGTAGAACGCCGGCTGCCCGATTTCCCCGAGCCAGGGCGTCACATAAGGCTCCAATTCGCCGTCGCTCATCTCGCGGAAGACGGCGCCGCGAATATACGCGCGGACGACCGCCAGCTGGATGTAGGCCGGCAGGTCGGCGAATGCCCGCTCGTGCGCACGCACATGCCTGACGAAGGGGGAGCCCCAAGGCGCCAGGGCCACGGGGTCGATCAGCGTGAGGCTTCGATAGCGGCAGCCGCTCAGAAGATGGGCGCGAAGAGCTGTCGCTCCACCGAAGTCATGGGCGACGACGTCCGGATTCTCGAGCCCCCAATGGGCGACGAGACCAGCGAGGGCGCGATTCTGGATGCCCAGGGAGACGTCTTGGCCGGCGCGCTTCTCCGATTGCCCATAGCCAAGGAGGTCGTAAACGTGAACCTGCCGATCCCGGGCCAGCAGAGGAGCGATCCGGCGCCAGACGTAGGAGGAAAACGGCGTGCCATGCACCAGCACGATCGGCGGGCCTTCACCGAATATGGCGTACCGCAGTTCCTGACCCTCGAAGGCGAAACTGCGATCGAGATGCCATCGTCCGGTTGCGGTCATTTCGAGGCTGCTTGGCGACGAGGCACGCGCATCCCTCCGCGGCCAGGCCCCTTGCTGGAGTTCACGTCACGCTGTTCGGCAGCTCGGCCTTGCGCCGGGCGATGAAATCCAGCAGCGCTTCGTCGATGGCGGGGTCGAGAGCCGGCGGCTCGTAACGGGCAAGAAGCTGCTTGGCCGCCTGGGTCGCCCGCTGGTCGAGGTCGCGCCCGCCCTCCGCCTCCCATTGCTCGAAGCTGTTATTGTCGGCGAGCTGGGAGGTGTAGAACGCGGTCTTGAAATTGCGCTGGGTGTGGGCGCAACCGAGATAATGCCCGCCCGGCCCGACCTCGCGGATCGCCTCCATGGCCCGGGCTTCCTCGGAGAGATCGAGATTGCCGGCGAAACGCTGGAGCATGGCGATCTGGTCGGCGTCCATCATGAACTTGCCATAGCCGGCGGCGAGGCCGGCTTCGAGCCATCCGGCGCTGTGGAGCACGAAATTCGCCCCGGCATAGAGGGTCGGCAGCATGGTCGCCATGGATTCGTAGGCCGCCTGGGCATCTGCGATCTTGGAGCCGTTCAGCATCCCGCCGGTGCGCAAGGGGAGCTTGTATTTCCGGGCGAGCTGGGCGGTGACGTAGATCATCATCGCCGGCTCCGGCGTGCCCACCATGGGCGCGCCTGACTGCATGGAGACGGTGGTGACGAAATTGCCATAGACCATGGGCGCGCCCGGCCGAACCACCTGGGCGTAGGCGATGCCGGCCAGGACCTCGGCATTGAGCTGGGCGATGGCGCCGGCGGTGGAGGCGGGCGCCATGGCGCCGGCCATGATGAAAGGCGTCACCAGCACCGCCTGGTTGGCGCGCGCGTAGCAGGCAAGCGCGCCCAGCATGGTCGCGTCCCAGACCATGGGCGAGTTGCAGTTGACGACCGAGGTCAGCACCGGATGCTCGTCGATGAAGGCTTCGCCGAACAGGATCTGGGCCAGCTTCACCGTGTCGGCCGCGCGCTCGGGCGCCGTCACCATCCCCATGAAAGGCTTGTCGGAAAACTTGATGTGGGAATAGACGATCTCGAGATGGCGCTTGGGCACCGGCACGTCCACCGGTTCGCAGATGACACCGCCGGAGTGATGCAGGACCGGGGTCATGTAGGCGAGCTTCACGAAATTGCGCAGGTCCTCCAGCGTGCCGTAGCGCCGCTTGTTGTCGAAGTCGCGCACGAAGGGCGAGCCGTAGACCGGGGCGAAGACGGTGTTGCGCCCGCCGATGACGACATTGCGCTCGGGATTGCGGGCATGCTGGGTGTATTGGGACGGCGCCAATGCCAGCTTGGCCATGAGCAGCTCGCGGGGCAGGTGGACGCGCTGGCCCTTCACGTCGGCGCCGGCCTCGCGCCACAGGCGGATCGCGTCCTGGTCGCGGAAATCGATGCCGATCTCCTCCAGGATGGTCATCGACTGCTCGTGGAGCAGTTCGATCCCCTCCGCGTTGATCAGCTCATAGAGCGGGATCTCGCGGGTGATATAGCGCTGCTGCACCAGGGGCGCGGAGGCCCGTTCGGCCCGCCGGCTCGCCGTGCCGCCGCGCCTCGTGCTTGTCGTGGTTTCTGCGGCCATGGGGGAAAGCCTAGCGCCTTTGTCCGGCAGCGTCCACGGAGGCAGCATCTGCAGGCCGGGCGCGCTCGCGCAGTTGCCGGATCAAGCAGCCGGCCGATTTCCGTCTAGCGCATCGTCGGCATGACGTATTCGGCTCCGGCGCGGATGCCGGTTGGCCAGCGGGCGGTGATGGTCTTGAGCTTGGTGTAGAACCGCACGCCCTCGGGCCCATGCATGTGATGGTCGCCGAAGAGCGAACGCTTCCAGCCGCCGAAGCTGTTGAAGGCCATGGGCACCGGGATCGGCACATTGATGCCGACCATGCCGACCTTGATCTTGGAGGAGAACTCGCGCGCCGCGTCCCCGTCGCGGGTGAAAATCGCCGTGCCGTTGCCGTATTCGTGGTCATTCACCAGCTTGACCGCGCTGTCGTAGTCGGACACCCGGACGACCGAAAGCACGGGGCCGAAGATCTCTTCCTTGTAGATGCGCATCTCCGGCTTCACGTGGTCGAAGAGGCAGCCCCCGAGGAAGAAGCCGTTCTCGTAGCCCTGGAGCTTCAGGCCTCGGCCGTCGACGACGAGCTTGGCGCCTTCCTTGACGCCAAGGTCGACGTAGCCTTTGACCTTGTCGAAATGCTGCCTGGTGACCAGCGGGCCCATCTCGGAGTCGGGATCGGTGCCGGGGCCCACCTTGAGAGCGCGGATGCGGGGCGTCAGGCGCTCGATCAGAGCATCGCCCGCCTTGCCGACGGCGACCGCGACCGAGACCGCCATGCAGCGTTCGCCGGCCGAACCAAAGGCCGCACCCATGACCGCGTCGGTCGCCTGGCTCATGTCGGCGTCGGGCATCACCACCATATGGTTCTTGGCGCCGCCGAGCGCCTGGACGCGCTTATTCGTCGCGGCACCCGTGTGATAGATGTACTCGGCGATCGGGGTCGAGCCGACGAAGCTGATCGCGGCCACTTCGGGATTGTGGAGCAGGGCGTCCACCGCCTCCTTGTCGCCGTTGACGACGTTGAGCACGCCGTCGGGCAGGCCCGCTTCTTTCATCAGTTGGGCCAACACCAGCGAGACCGAGGGATCGCGTTCCGAGGGCTTGAGAACGAAACTGTTGCCGCACGCGATCGCGATCGGGAACATCCACATCGGCACCATGGCCGGGAAGTTGAAGGGCGTGATGCCGGCGCAGACGCCGACGGGCTGGCGGATCGCCCAGGAATCGACGTTGGTCCCGACGTTCTCGGTGAACTCGCCCTTCAGGAGCTGCGGGATGCCGCAGGCGAATTCCACCACCTCCAGGCCGCGGATGCAGGATCCCTTGGCATCGCTCAGCACCTTGCCGTGCTCGGAGGTCAGGATCGCCGCAAGCTTGTCGAGATTGGCCTCCACCAGGGACTTGAAGCGGAACAAGACCCGGGCGCGCTGGAGAGGCGGCGTCTGGGACCATGCGGGAAAGGCCTTGCCGGCGGCGGCGACAGCGGCATCCACCTCGGCCTTGCTGGCCAGGGACACGCGGGCCTGCACCTCGCCGGTCGCCGGATTGAAGACGTCGCCGAAGCGATTGCTCCGGCTCTCGACCGGCTTGCCGTCGACCCAATGCCAGATGGTCCTGCTCATGATGCCAAATCTCCNNGNCGCGATGATTGGGGGGAGAAGCGGCAATCTAGCCCATCGTCCCGGCTGTGCAAGCGCCCTTGCGTCCCTATGATGGGCGGCCATGGCCGATNCCCCACCCGATCCCCTCAACGCCTTCATTCCCCATGACCAGGTGCGCNTCGCCGGCGCGCCCGAAGGTCCGCTGAAGGGCCTTCGCTTCGCGGCCAAGGACATCTTCGATATCGCCGGCCATGTCACCGGTTGCGGCAATCCCGACTGGCTGCGCACGCACCAGGCCGCGACGGCGACGGCCCCGGCGGTCGCGCGACTCCTGGCGGCCGGCGCCGAACTCGCCGGCAAGACCATCACGGACGAGCTTGCCTACAGCCTGAACGGCCAGAACTTCCACTACGGCACGCCGGTCAACGTCAATGCGCCCGGCCGGATTCCCTGCGGTTCCTCCAGCGGCTCGGCCGCCGCGGTGGCGGGCGGGGTGGTGGACTTCGCGCTTGGCTCCGATACCGGCGGCTCGGTCCGGGTGCCGGCCTCTGTCTGCGGCATCTACGGCATCCGCCCGAGCCATGGCCGCGTTGCGATCGAGGGCGTGATGCCGCTCGCGTCTTCCTTCGATACGGTCGGGTGGTTCGCCCGCGATGCCTCAATCCTGGCCCGGGTCGGCGCCGTTCTGCTGGGAAAGGATGCGAGCCTCCCAGGCCCCGGCGTCGCCCGCATCACCGACGCCTTCGCGCTCGCCGAGCCGGCTGTCCAGGCGGCCCTCGAGCCCTTGGCGGCGCGCATCGAATCCCTGCGCCGGCGCCGGCCGGCCATCGAGATCGGAGGGCTCGCCGACTGGATGGCCACCTTCCGCCGGCTTCAGGCGAAGGAGATCTGGGCCCAGCACGGCGCCTGGATCGAGCGTGAGCGGCCGCGCTTCGGGCTCGAGATCGCCGCGCGCTTCGAATGGGCCCGCGGCGTCGCCCAGCAGCCGCCGGCCGGCGAGGCGGAGCGGCGCATGGCGTTTGCCGCCAGGCTGGGGACGGTGCTGGCCGAGGCGGGCCTATTAATGCTACCGAGCGCGCCGGACATCGCGCCCTTGCGCGGGCTTGCCGGCCCATCCTCCCAAAGCTTCCGTGACCGGACCTTGAGCCTCACCTGCATCGCCGGGCTTGCCCGGCTGCCCCAGGTGAGTTTGCCCGCGGGCCGGGGCCAGGGCTGCCCGGTCGGGCTTTCGCTGATCGGCCC
>JGI12270J11330_10001475_pt1 | contig 17455 bp, 13 predicted proteins | sample PeaSoiMetSII2010_FD_11330 | JGI IMG/M metagenome (IMG submission 11330)
TTGCCCTCTCCGGCCAGCGTGCCCGCCGCGATCAGCGACGCATCGCCTGGGCCTGGCAGGCCTGCTCCCATGATCGCGACGAGCACGAACAAGACGAGATACTCGGCCAGAGTCTCCACGACACCTCCGCCGCTCGTCGTCTTCACCGAACAGGACGGGCGGCTCAGTGGGAAGTCAGGCGGTCGCCGTGCGGCTATCAGGTGGTGCCGTGCCCGTAACCTTGACTCTCCTGAGCGTAAACCAGCTCGCCCGGGCGCGCATCCTGCGGGAGAGGTCTTCCCACGACAACCGGAGCCGCTTAAGATCTTCGATTCCTTCCGTCGCTCCGGTTCGGCGGTGCTTATAGGTACTCTCTCTTTCGCATCCAGACCAGGGTGGCCCAGCCCCAGATCGGCGGCAGGTACGAGGTGAACAAACGCTGGATGAACACCGCGGCGGTGGCGTCGGCCTCCGAGATGCCGGCCGCCGTGAGGCCGAGGATCAAGCCTGCTTCCACCACCCCCATGCCGCCGGGCGACGGCGCGATGCCCCCGATCATCGCGGCCAGGGTGATGACCACGATCAGGACGGGAAGCCGGAGATGGTCGTCGAAGGCCCGCAGCGAAACGGACAGGGCCATGGCCACGAAAAGCTCCTGGCCAAACGAGCCACCTACCAGCAGCACAAGCTTGCGCGGAGAGCTGGCTATCCCTTTGAGGTTGCCCCAGATGTCACGTACCTTGGGACGCGCCTTCTCGGCAGCCAGCCTGCGGAGCCTGGGCACGGCCAGGGCCACGCCGATCACGAGGGCGACCAGTACCACGACGGCCAAGATGATCCACACCAGTTTCGAGTTCCCGCCCGACTGGGGGGTGGCCTCGAGGTGGATGGATCCCCAGGCGAACGGCAGCGCAACCAGGAACAGCGTCCCCTTCGCTATCCAGCTGGAGGTGGCCATGATGGCGCCCGAGCTCAATGCCACCGACGCGTCGTAGCCCTGTTGCTGGTAAAAGCGCACCCGGGTGGCGAAGACCGCCGCCGTCCCGCCGGCCAGCGCGCTGAAGGCCTTGGCGACCTCGACGGCCACCGCCCGCGCGAACGGAAGCGGCCCGGACACGCTGCCGATGCCTTCGACGGCCGACGCCACGTAGACCAGCTGGGCCAGGACGAACGTCAGGATCACCCAGAGCCAGTTGGCCCCGATGACGGTGTCGAAGGACTTGGAGACGTCGATGAGCACCCCGATCAGGGCCCAGCCGCCGATGAGCGTGCCGACCATCATGATCAGCGTCGGCCAGCTCACCCGGCGGGGCTCCACCAGCTTCGGCGGGTCGATCGAGGCGGCCTGGGCGGCGCGCTGACGGACTTCCTCCAACAGCCCGCGCTGGCCCCGCAGGCTCCGGCCGAGTGCGGGGTCGAGTGCTGGCTTGTGCAGGTGCCGGAGGGCGCCTCCCAGCATCTCCGGCGTGAGGCACCGGGCCGCGGAGTCGGCGGCTCGTTCGGCGCCGACCGCCACTGCGGTCGCTGCTATGGCGCCAGCTATGTCGCGATCAAGCTGATCCGGCGTCGCGCCCGCCGTGGCGTTGCGGAAGTCCACCACCGTGACCGTCTGCGTGGCCGGGTCGACCAGCAGCGCGTCACCGCTGATGGCGCCGTGAGCGATGCGGGCCCTCCGGAGAACCAGCAGCTGCCGGTACAGGTCATCGAGCGTGACGTTACTGATGTGGGCGGCGTCCGCATCCGACAGGGCCGTCCCGGTCCGCAGCCGGGAGACGAGCAGCGCGTCCTTGGACGGTCCCGCCGTTCCTGCCACCGCTATTCCCGGCACGGCCACGCCCTCCTGGCCAGCCCGCATGGTGAGGTACGCCTCGTGTTCGACCTGCTGAAGCCGGGTAAGCATGAGAGCAGGCCCGGAGTCCCTGTAGAACAGGAACCGGCCCGTCTTGGTGAGGAGCCTGGCGTCCGCCGCATCCCGGCCATAGACCGCGATGCCGATGCGCTGACCGGGCGAGTCTGCCCGGTACGTCTCGATTGCCTCGTATTTCGCCACCCCCCAGACCTGCCGGGTCACCGGGTGCACGTCGCTCGAGCGAATGCCGAGTTCCTCCAGCAGCGACTGCACGTCGTCGGTCGAAGGCAGGCCGAGAGGTGAGCCGAAGATGAGCCGGACCACCGCCGTCACCCCCCAGCCGATGGCCAGGCTCCCCAGGACGTTGACCGGCAGCCCGTGACCCCCGACCGCCGAGGCCAAGGCCACCAAGGCGATGAACAACTCGGTAAGGCGTTGCACGCTCCGCGCCAGGTAGGGCAGCGCTGCCGTGGCAACCGCCATAAAAAGGGCGATCNGNAGGACCGGGAAACTCANGTCGTAGCCGTTGATCACGATCCCGCTCGGTCTTCCGCCNCGGCTTCCGAGCAANAGAACCAAGATCCCGCTCACNGCNGCCGTGCCGGCCACACTCAACGCGATGTCNCGCGCGATNTCCCAGCGGCGCGCGACCAGCGCCAGNGCCACCAAGAAGATCGCGANGCCGANCGAACCNGCCTGGTAGACCACCGTCACCAGCCAGGTGATGCTNCGCGGCGGCGGATGGATGACCTGGACGATGGCCTGGTCGACNCGGGAGTCGNANCGGATGACAAGTACNCAGCACACCANGGCGAGANCGGCACCGGCCAGNCGCGCNCCGTCGCTCCCGCGCCGGCGTCGCTGGCCGTCGCCGACCGGAGCGAACAGGACNGACCGCCAGCCACGCAGGAGAGATGTCTTGGCAGGAGTCTCGGGAAGAGACTCCGCGCTCTTTACGACGTCTTCAGCCATCCGGGACCAACTGCCCTTCGAGTGTTACTGGCTGCCGCCCGAGCGAACAATACCGGTGAGCGAGATCGCGGTCATAACCCGAGACGGGTGGTTGTGGCGCCATGGCGGGTATCTTCGCGCCAGTAACCAGCGATCCCTGGTCCGGAAGGCGAGCCATGCGTGCAGCGGGAGTACGTCAGATCGGCGGCCAGGACCACACGGTGCCCGAAGCGATCACCGAGTCGACGCTGAAGCAGTACCGGCATTCCCCCGCCGTCACGGACCTGGAGGAGTTCAAGGACCGCGGGCATTCCCTCACCATCGACAGCGGCTGGCGTGAGGTCGCCGATGCGTGCCTGGCCTGGCTCGGCAAGCAGGGCCTGTGACCTCGCAAGCAGGGTCTATGACGTCGCCACTAAGGCCCATGACCCCGGCCGCCGGGTAAGACCGTCCTGATCGTCCGGTAACGGGCCGGAGCCGGTGTCAGGAGCGTGACCGCAGCGTTTCCGCACCCTCGCCGGTCAGGTCGTCGTCGGCCGCCTTGCGCCCGGTCATGGCCATGACCAGGGACAAGATGGGACCTGACACTTCGGGTCCGGTGCCGTGCGTCCACTCGGTGTCGGTGGCGCGCAGCGTGAGCCCGTCAATGCGGCGCTTGGAGCCGATGAGGAGGTTGGAGCCCGTATAGAAGTCCGCCACCGTGACCACGGCGTCGGTCGGGTACTGGTGCCGGATGCCGAGGGCACGCCGGATGTCCTCGCTGTGCACGATCACCTCGCCGAGCCATGTCTGGTTCGGGCCCGGCGGGTGCTTCACCGAGTTCACCACCGACTCGAAGTTGGCCAGCGTGTCGGCCGGGGTGGCGCCCCGCTGCGCGGCGACGCCTTTCTCCTGGACCTTGTCGAAGCTGAACCCCGAGCCGATCATCTTGCCGAAGAACGCGGGCGGCGTCAGCTTGGCGGCGGAGGTCATGTGGGCGAGCACGTCGCGCACCGTCCAGCCGTCGCACAGCGAGGGCTTGGCCCAGTCCTCGTCACTGCGGCCCCGCAGGTCGGCCGCGAGGGCCTTACGTTCGGCGTGCACCGTCGGCCAGATATCCATGAGTCCTCCCCTCGGGCGGGCGCCTCGTCGCGCCCGCCCGTATTGTTCGGTAAACGCCAAATTAGTTAAGGGCCGAACAAGCCGCAAGCGTATAGTTTCGCAGGTACGGGAGGCAAGGTGCGGGATATCCAGAAGGTGCTGGCGGCGCTGAACTCGCCCGTCCGGCGTGAGATCCTGGGCCTGATCTGGGACCAGGAGCTATCGGCGGGAGAGATCGCCGCCGCCTTCCCGGTGACCAAGCCCACGATCTCCCAGCATCTGGCCGTCCTGCGCGAGGCGGGCCTGGCCGAGAGCACCGCGGTTGGCACCTCACGCCGCTACCGGGCCCGCCCGGACGCCCTTCGCGGCCTGCGCGCCGCGCTCGGCAGCGCGGCAAAGTGGATCAACGCCGATGACGCCCCCGAACGCGCGTCGTCGGACGTCCGCACCAAACCGGTCGTGGTGGCCAGCACCGACGTGGACACCAGCCAGGCGGTGACCTTCGCGGCCTTCACCGATCCGGCCGTCTACTCCCGCTGGCTCGGCGTGCCCGTCACCCTCTCCGAGGGGCGTTTCGCCTGCACGATGGAGTGGGGGACGAGCGTGCGCGGCCGGTACGAGCTGGTCTGCCCGCCGGAGCTGATCGTGATGCGCTGGGATTTCGACGACGGCAACATCCCGGTCCCGGGCGGCGAGATGACCGGCTACCTCTGGATCAAGCCACGGCTGGACGGCGCGCACGTCGAGGTGCACCAGCTGGTTGACACGCCCGCTCAGGCCGAGTTCATGGAGCGGGCGTGGGCCACGGTGCTCGGCCGCCTCAAGGCCGGGGTGGCCCGCGCCTGCGACCCTGGCCAGAGCATGCCTCCCCGCCCCGCCCGCCCCAAGCTAATGTCCTGATCGCGGGCCAATAACGACCAAAATTGGCCATGAAACGTGCGACGCGAGGCTACGACGGGCTGTGGCGGACCATGGTGAACGCCGTCTCGTAGGCCGCTCCGACATCGTCGAGATCGGCGGGGCCGAGTGCGGTGGACAGGTTGATCATGCCCCGCGGGGTGGTGTAGACGCCGTTGAGCAACAGGGCCAGGTGCAGGTCAGCCAGCTGCCCGGGACCGTCCAAGTGCACGTTCATGATCGAGCCCGCCCGGGTGACCTCGGCCGGGCAGCCGGCCGATACCGCGCCCGCAAGGATCCGCTCGGCGAGCGCAGCCGCTGCGTCGTTGAGCCGCGAGATCGCCGCGGCGTCGAGGTGCCGCAGGGTCATGACGCCAGCCACGGCGGCGGCCAGGTGGCCGTTGAAGGTCCCCGCGTGCGCGACGTAGCCGGGCGTCAGGGCCGCGACGGTGAGCTCGAGCAGGTCCGTCCGGCCGCCGACCGCGCCGATCGGGAAACCGCCGCCGATGATCTTGCCGAGCAGCGTCAGGTCCGGCGTCAGCCCGAGCCTGCCCTGCTCGCCGCCCGGGCCGTTACGAAGACCCTGCACCTCATCCAGGACGAAGAGCACGTCACGGTCCCGGGCCAGGTCGGCCACCGCGGCCAGGAACCCCGCCATGGCCGGGCGGACCCCGCCCGCGCCGAGGAACGGCTCGGCGAAGACCGCGGCGATACCGTGATCGGGCTGGCCGAGCACTGCCGCCACGGCGTCCAGGTCGTTCCACGGCGCCCGGACCACGTCGGGGGAGCCGGGCAGGAACAGCGCCGCGCTGCCGTGGTACGCGCCGTCGAACATCAGCAGCCGTCGGCGGCCGGTAGCCCGCGAAGCGATCCGGGCCGCCAGCAGCGCCGCCTCGGTGCCGGAGTTGGTGAACCGCACCCGGTGCACCGAAGGTATCCGCGTGACCAGCAGTTCGGCCAGCGCGACCTGGCAGGGGTGCGGGCTCGCGAACGCGAACCCGCGCGGCAGCAACTCGGCCACCGCGTCGGTGACGGGGGCGAACGCGCTGCCGTGCACCATCGCGGTGTAGTTGTTGACCAGGTCCAGGTAGCTGTGGCCGTCGACGTCGGTCAGCCGGGCGCCGTGTCCCTCGGCCATGACGACCGGGTACGGCGGGTAGGTAGTGACCGCCCGGGTCTCGCCCCCGGGCAGCACCCGCCGGGCCGCCTCGAACGAGGCCGCCGAGCCGGGCGTGCGGTCCCGGTAGGCGCGGACCAGGCCGTCGTCCGCTTTTGCCGGCGCGCCGACGACGTCACCCGCCGGGGCGGTGGAAGTCACCAGCCGCGGTCGCGCCACTCGCCGAGGTGCGGGCGCTCCGCCCCCAGCGTGGTGTCGTTGCCATGCCCCGGGTATACCCAGGTCGGGTCGGGCAGCGGGCCGAACAGGCGCTCGGTCACGTCGGTGAGCAGCGAGGTGAAGTCCTCGGGCGAGTTCGTCTTGCCCACGCCGCCGGGGAACAGCGAGTCTCCGGTGAACACGTGCGGCGCCCCGGCCAGCGCTCCGCCCGCGTCGTACAGGACGGCGATGCTGCCCGGCGTGTGCCCGCGCAGGTGAATGAGGGACACCGCGCAGTCGCCGAAGGTCAGTACCTCCCCGTGCTCAGCCCGGTGCCCTACCTCCACCGGCAACTCGTCCGCGTCGGCCGGATGCGCGACCACCACCGCGCCGGTGTGCTTTTGCACCTCGGGGAGCGCCTGCCAGTGGTCGAAGTGCCGGTGCGTGGTGACGATCGTGCCGACCGGCGTGTCGCCGATCATCTCGATCAGCCGGCCCGCCTCGTTGGCGGCGTCGATCAGCAGCCCCTGGCCGGTGCTCGCGCAGCGCAGCAGGTACGCGTTATTGTCCATGGGACCCACGGCTATCTTGGTCACGGTCAGGCCGTCGATCTCCCGCGTGTCGGACGGACCGCCGACACGCACTTCTCCGGTATAGGTCACTTTCAAGACCTTATACCGAACGGAGCTGGTATCCCCGGCTACCTCCACGGCATCGCACTCCGTGGTTTACGCCAACCCGAGCTGGAGGCCCGCGTGAAGATACTTGTCCTGGCCGGCCACCACGTGCGGGCGCTGCTGCCCTACACCGAGTGCGCCGACGTCATGCGCGAGGGGCCCTGGCCGGGCTGGCCCGCGGCCAGATCCAGCAGCCACTGCGGACGATCGTCCGGCCGCGGGACGCGGCGGGTTTCATGGGCCTGATGCCCGCCTACTCTCCGGGCGCCGGCTACGGGCTGAAGGCCATCTGCATCACGCCGGGCAACCCGGCCATCGGCAAGGATGCGCATCAAGGCGGGGTGCTGCTGTTCGCGGCGGACACGGGGGAGCTGCTGGCCCTGGTCAACGCGTCCGCGGTCACCGAGATCAGGACGGCGGCTACCTCCGCCGTCGCCACCGACCTGCTGGCTAGCCCCGGTGCCGCCGAACTGGCCATCATCGGCACCGGCGTGCAGGCCCGGGCGCACGCGCATGCTATCGCCGCGACCCGGCCGCTGACCGGGATCCGCCTGGCCGGACGTGACCTCGCGCGGGCCAGCGCGGTGGCCGCCGAGCTGGCCGGGCAGCTGGGTCTGCCGGTCACCGCCCATGACGACGTGGCCGCGGCGGTCAATGGTGTGGGCATCGTGGTCACCGCGACCACCTCGCCGCGCCCGGTGCTGCGCCGGGAGTGGCTGTCCCCGGGCGCGCACGTGAACGCGGTCGGCTCGTGCGTGCCGGCCGACCGGGAGATCGACACCGCGACGATGGCCGAGGCGGCCATCTTCGCGGACCGCCGCGATTCCGTGCAGAACGAGGCCGGCGACTACCTGCTGGCCGAACGCGAAGGGGTGGTCAACCCGGTCCGGGCCGAGCTCGGCGAGCTGCTCACCGGGACAGCGCCCGGTCGCGCCGGCGCCGACGAGATCACCCTGTTCGAGTCGCTCGGCCTGGCCGCCGAGGACCTGGCCGCGGCGAGCTACCTGTACGAGAAGGCGAGCCGCCTGGGCGCGGGGACCGCCGCTGATTTCTAGGCAGGCCGGCGACCTGCGGACGGCCCTTGGCGCTCTTCGCTATCGTGGAAGGTAACGGGGCCGGGCATAACGGCGGCGGATCCGGTGCTTGAAAATAGGACGCGGCGGAGCCCGGAAGCGGCGACCCGGCAGTGCCGACCCGGGGGGCGACCCCCGGAACCCCCGGAAATGTCAGACCCCCCGGCTACCATCGCCAAGCGACCCGTCCACCTACTTTCGGAGCCCTAAGAGAGCAGAGGCGCAGTGGCTGACCGGCTCGTCGTTCGCGGCGCCCGCGAGCACAACCTGAAGGATGTCTCGCTTGACCTGCCGCGGGACGCCATGATCGTGTTCACCGGGCTGTCCGGCTCGGGCAAGTCCAGCCTGGCCTTCGACACCATCTTCGCCGAGGGCCAGCGCCGGTACGTGGAATCGCTGTCCGCCTACGCGCGGCAGTTCCTCGGCCAGATGGACAAGCCCGACGTCGACTTCATCGACGGGCTGTCGCCCGCGGTCTCGATCGACCAGAAGTCCGCCAGCCGTAATCCGCGCTCGACCGTGGGCACGATCACCGAGGTGTACGACTACCTACGGCTGCTTTACGCCAGGATCGGCAAGCCGCACTGCCCGATCTGCGGCCGGCCGATCGCGCGGCAGATGCCGCAGCAGATCGTGGACCGGGTGCTCGAACTGGAGGAGGGCACCAGGTTCCAGGTGCTCGCCCCGGTGGTGCGCGGGCGCAAGGGCGAGTACGGCGAGCTGCTCAGGGAGCTGCAGACCAAGGGTTACTCACGGGCCCGGGTCGACGGCACGATCGTGCGCCTGGACGAGGCCCTGTCGGGTCAGCTGCCGGCCCTGAAGAAGTACGAGAAGCACGACATCGAGGTCATCGTCGACCGGCTGGCGGTGAAGGACACCGCGCGGCGCAGGCTGACCGACTCAGTGGAGACCGCGCTCGGCCTGTCCGGCGGGGTGGTCGTGCTCGACTTCATCGACCTGCCCGAGAACGACCAGCACCGCGAGCGGATGTACTCCGAGCACCTGGCGTGCCTGTACGACGACCTGTCCTTCGACGAGCTCGAGCCGCGCTCGTTCTCGTTCAACTCGCCCTGGGGTGCCTGCCCCGACTGCACCGGGCTCGGCACCAAGCTCGAGGTCGACCCGGAGCTGATCGTCCCGGACGAGTCGAAGTCGCTCGCAGAGGGCGCGCTCGCGCCGTGGAGCGGCGGGCACATCAGCGACTACTTCGAGCGGCTGATCCAGGCTCTCGGCGACACGCTCGGGTTCCGGATGGACACACCCTGGGCGAAGCTGCCGGCGAAGGCCAAGCAGGCCCTGCTACGCGGCTACGACCTGCAGGTACACGTCCGGTACAAGAACCGGTACGGCCGGGAGCGCTCGTACTACACCACATTCGAGGGCGTGATCCCGTGGGTCGAGCGGCGGCACGCCGAGGCGGAGTCCGACTCGAGCCGGGAGAAGTTCGCCGGGTATATGCGCGAGGTGCCGTGCCCGTCCTGCCACGGCGCCCGGCTCAAGCCGGTGTCGCTCGCGGTGACCGTGGACGGCAGGTCGATCGCCGAGCTGTGCGCGCTGCCGGTCGGCGAGCTGGCTAAGCTCCTGCTCACCCTGGAGCTTTCCGACCGCGACCAGCAGATCGCCCAGCGGATCGTGAAGGAAGTCAACGCGAGGATGGGCTTCCTGCTCGATGTCGGGCTCGACTACCTGACCCTGGACCGGGCGTCGGCCACGCTGGCCGGGGGCGAGGCGCAGCGGATCAGGCTCGCCACCCAGATCGGCTCCGGGCTGGTCGGGGTGCTCTACGTGCTGGACGAGCCGTCCATCGGGCTGCACCAGCGGGACAACCACCGGCTGCTCGAGACGCTGCTGCGGCTGCGCAACCTGGGCAACACGCTGATCGTCGTGGAGCACGACGAGGACACGATCCGGGCGGCGGACTGGGTGGTGGACATCGGGCCGCGGGCGGGAGAGCACGGCGGCAACATCGTGGTCTCCGGCACGGTCGCGGACCTGCTGGCCAGCCCGGAGTCGCTGACCGGCGCCTACCTGTCCGGGCGGGAGTCTATCCCGGTCCCGGCCGCCCGCCGACAGCGCAGCAAGAACCGTGAGGTCGCGGTCAAGGGCGCGAGCGAGCACAACCTGCGCGGAGTAGACGTGGCGTTCCCGCTCGGGTGCCTGGTAGCGGTCACCGGGGTGTCGGGCTCGGGCAAGTCCACGCTGGTCAATGACATCTTGTACAAGGCCCTGGCCCGCGAGCTCAACGGCGCGCGGACGGTGCCCGGCAAGCACACCAGGATCACCGGCATCCAGCACCTGGACAAGGTGGTCCACGTTGATCAAGGGCCGATCGGGCGCACGCCCCGGTCCAACCCGGCCACCTATACCGGCGTGTTCGACCACGTCAGGAAGCTGTTCGCGGCGACCACCGAGGCCAAGATCCGGGGCTACCAGCCGGGCCGGTTCTCGTTCAACGTGAAGGGCGGCCGGTGTGAGGCGTGCTCAGGCGACGGCACCATCAAGATCGAGATGCAGTTCCTGCCCGATGTCTACGTGCCGTGCGAGGTCTGCCACGGCGCCCGGTACAACACCGACACCCTGCAGGTGCACTACAAGGGCAAGACGATCGCCGAAGTCCTGGACATGCCGATCGAGGAGGCGGCCGAGTTCTTCGAGCCGGTGCCGGCCATCCACCGGCACCTGAAGACGCTGGTCGACGTGGGCCTCGGCTACGTCCGGCTGGGCCAGCCCGCGCCCACCCTGTCCGGCGGCGAGGCCCAGCGGGTCAAGCTCGCCTCGGAACTGCAGCGCCGGGCTACCGGCCGGACCATCTACGTCCTCGACGAGCCGACCACCGGCCTGCACTTCGAGGACATCCGCAAGCTGCTTGGCGTGCTCACCCGGCTGGTCGAGACCGGCAACACGGTCATCGTGATCGAGCACAACCTCGACGTCATCAAGACCGCGGACTGGGTGATCGACCTCGGCCCCGAAGGCGGCGCAGGCGGCGGCACGGTCATCGCCACCGGCCCGCCGGAGCGCATCGCCGCCGTCGAGGAAAGCTACACCGGCCAGTTCCTCAAGAAGCTCCTCGACGTCTAGCCGCAGGCCCTTCCGCGGGCCTTGCTGCTGGTCGCCGGGGTGCGGCGGGGACAATGGGACGTGTGCAGATCAACACCGAGGGCGGGACCGCGCAGGCCGAACTGGACGGGGATGGTACCGCCGCACGGTTCCTCCTCGTGCTCACCCATGGCTCGGGCGGCACCGTCGGCGCGCCCGACCTGCTGGCGGCTCGTGACGCCGGGCTCCAGTCGGGCGGGATGGTGGCGCGCGTCACGCAGCCGTACCGGGTCAGGGGCGCCCGCGCTCCCGGTTCGCCGGTCCGTCAGGACACGGCCTGGGCCGAGGTCGTGTCCGCGCTGCGGGAACTGGCGCCCGGCGCCCCGCTCGTCCAGGGCGGACGCAGTAACGGCGCGCGGGTAGCCTGCCGCACCGCCGCCGCGGTGGGTGCTCGCGGCGTGATCGCGCTGGCGTTCCCGCTGTCCCCGCCGCGGCGCTCGCCGGCCGGCGCGTCCCGCGTCGCGGAACTTCACGCCGCGCGCGAGGGCGGAGCCAGGGTGCTCGTGGTGAACGGGGAACGTGACCCGTTCGGGATTCCTGCTGCCCAGGATGTGGACCGGGTGGTCGTTGTGCCGGGGGAGACGCACGCCCTGAAAGGCCATCGCGGGGCGATCGTCACCGCTATCACCGAGTGGCTGCCCACTGTGCTGTGACTGGCGGCCGGTGCCTGCGGCCGGTGACCGGGCGCAGGGCGGCGAGAGGTTAAAAAAGAGTTAAAAGAGTCGTCAGACCGGGCATCCCGGTGGTCCCGCGAGATGCCCGGGGCGGATCAGGCCGCTGGGGCCTGCCCGCCGTGCCCGTGGGCCACGCCTACCGGACGGTCAAAGGCGGCGAGGTCGGTGGGCCGGTGCGGTGCGATGGACGCGCCGTCAGGTAGTAGTTCGCCGGTGTCTTCGAAGATCACGACGCCGTTGCAGAGCAGGCTCCAGCCCTGCTCCGGGTGGCTGACGACGGTGTGCGCCGCTTCCCGGTCCGGAGCCGAAGGAGCCGGACAGGGCGGCGAGTGTGGGCACATATCAGTGCCTCCTGGCTGTTTCATGTGCGTATTCTCAGTTAATGATAGTGTGCCGCAGCTAATGAGATCGCTCACATGGCTCGTGCTGATCGTTTTCCCGATCGCCATCTGTAGCTTTCCGCTAGTTACCTGCTGACACTTGCTGACTACTAGTTGTCACTTGCTGTTTTAGGTGCCGTGTTGAGCAAAACATTGGCCTAGACCAACTGTGCCCCTTCGAGCCGCGTCGCGCAAGCGACACGCACAACTCCAACAATCGATTGCTGCCCATACGCCCCCCTTGGGTGATCTGGCCGCAGCTTGATCGCCCCCTACATCTGGAGACGTCGACCCCTGCCGGATGGTTCACAGGGAAGACCTCAGAATTTGATTACGCGCGGCCCGTGGCGAAGGGCCGGCGCGGGGAACTCGTCGGCATCATCGTTGCGAGCCGACCGTAGCGTACCCCCTTGGCCTCGCCTAAGAGCCGGTAAACGCCAGCATTGGCCGGGCAGCCACGGGGCTGCCGACCCAGGATGAGACGCTGACCCGGCGGGCGGAAAGGCCCGGGGGCAGGCCGGGAAGAGGCTAGACGGCCGGCTCGAACGGGACGGCCGGGATGCCGTTCAGGCGGTGGTTCTCACGCAGCGTGAGCAGGTGCTCGGCCTCGGCCGTGAGGGCGTGTACGTGCGGCTTGGCCATCGCCTTGCGCCGGTAGATGCGGTCGTCGTAGCCGAGCGGCCCGATCGCCGCGCGCCGCGCCGCGTAGGCGGCCCGTACCGCCGCGGTGAGCGCGGCGTCGAGTGCATCCGCAAGGCGGCGTAGCTCGGTGACGGGGGCGTGCCGGGCCTGCGCCTGCCTGAGCCCGTCTTCCGCCTCGCGGGCGGCTTCGAGGAGCTCGTCGCGGCGCGCGGCGAGCGCCACGTCGGCCTTGTACTGCTGCTCCGCCTCACTGCTCGGCTTCGGTCGGCCCATGACCCCAGGTCTCATGACCGTCCAGCCTACGCGGGCCGCCGGGCCGCCCGCACGGCGGGTGAAGCTGTGCCGGCGTGCCCGGCGACCCCTCGCCCCGGCCGTAAGGGTCACCGCCGGCGTCGGCCCGCCAGGCCAGGAGCTCAGGCGAGGCTGGCGGCCCAGCTTGAGTGCAGCGCGGCGTACTCGCCGTCGCCGGACATCAGCTCGCCGGGCGGGCCGTCCTCGGTGATCCGCCCGCAGTCCAGGACGAGGACCCGGTCGGCGATCGCGACCGTGGACAGCCGGTGCGCGATAATGACCGCGGTCCGGCCGGCCAGCACGGTGCGCAGCCCGGCCTGCACCAGCCGCTCGCTCGGGATGTCGAGCAGCGACGTGGCCTCGTCGAGGACGAGCACGGCCGGGGCGGCCAGGAACGCCCGCGCGAACGAGATCAGCTGGCGCTGCCCGGCCGACAGCCGGCCACCGCGCTTGCCGACCGGGGTGTCGTAGCCCTCGGGCAGCGCGGCGATGAAGTCGTGCGCGCCGATCATCCGGGCCGCGGTCTGGACGTCGGCGGCCGACGCGTCCGGGCGGCCGAGCCTGATGTTGTCCGCGACCGAACCGTCGAACAGGAAGTTCTCCTGGGTGATCACGATGATCTCGGAGCGGAGCACGGAGTCGGACAGCTGCCGCAGGTCGACCCCGTCCAGCGTGATCCGGCCCGAGCGGGGGTCGTAGAACCGGCCGAGGAGCCGGGCGATCGTCGTCTTGCCCGCACCCGTCTCGCCGACCAGGGCGACCGTCTGCCCGGCCGGTATGTCGAGGTCGAGGCCGGGCAGGACCAGGTTGTCCCGGTAGCCGAAGGTCACCGACTCGAACCGCACCTGCCGCCCGGCCGGGACCGGGTTGCGTTCGCCGGGGGCCGGGGCCCGGTCGGCTGGGGCCCGTCCGGCCGGGACCAGCGCCGGGGCCAGGGTCGGCAGCGACCCGGGGGCCGACGGCTCGGGCACCGCGGCGTCCTGCTCGAGCACGCCGGAGATCTTCTCCAGGCCCGAGGCCGCCGACTGGAAGATGTTGTAGAACTGCGACACGTCCTGCAGCGGGTCGAAGAAGCGCTGCAGGTAGAGCAGGAAGGTCGCCAGGACGCCGACCTTGAGGTTGCCCTCGATCGCGAGCAGCCCGCCGTAGCCGAGCACCACCCCGGTGATGATGTTGCCGACCAGCGAGATGGACGGGCCGTAGATCGCGATGAGCCGGGAGGCGTGGGTGCTCGCCTCGGCGTAGTCCTGTCCCAGGCCGGAGAAGATGTCGGAGTTCCGATTCTCCCTGCGGAACGCCTGCACCGCCCGGATCCCGCCGAACGTCTCCACGAAATGCACGATGACCAGCGCGATGGCCTCCCTGGTCCGCCGGTAGGCGCTGGCCGACTCGCGCCGGAACCAGGCCGTCAGCCAGATCAGCGGGATGAAGCCGGCCAGCACCACCAGGCCGAGCTTCCAGTCGAGCAAGAGCATGCCGGTGCCGACGAGCAGCAGGGTCAAGACGGCCGCGATCAGCGAGTCGAGCCCCTCCTCGAACAGGTCGGAGATCGCCTCGATGTCGGAGGTCTGCCGGGAGATGACGCGCCCGGAGGTGTAGTCCTCGTGGAACGCCACCTCCAGGCTGAGGAAGTGCGCGAACAGGCGGCGGCGCAACTCCAGCACCACCTTCTGGCCGACCTGCCCGGTCATGGTGACGAACATGCGGGTGGTGACCGCCTGCACTCCGACCGCGACGGCGAACGCGGCTGCGATGACGAGCAGGGGCGCCGCGTCATGGGCATGCAGCAGCGGCGGCAGGCCGGTGTCGATGGCAATGCCGACCAGCCACGGCCCGGCCAGCACGGCCAGGCTTTCCACCACGATCAGCGAGATGGTGGCGATGACCGCGCGCCGGTACGGGCGCAGCAAATCGCCGAGCAGCCGCCTGCTCCGCTCGCGCAGCAGCGCGGCCAGCCCGGCGCTGACCTCATCGGCCTTCTCGGCGGCGACTCCCCGCCAGGAGTCCGTGGCGGTCACCCGGTTGCCTCCAGATCTTCCACGTCCATGAGCGCCGCGTACTCCGGGTTCGACGCCAGCAGTTGCCGGTGGCTGCCGCTGGCGGCGATCACCCCGCCGGACAGCAGCGCCACCGTGTCGGCCAGCGCCACCGTGGACGGCCGGTGGGCCACCACCAGGGCCGTCGAGCCGGCCAGGATCTCGTGCAGCGCCCTGGTCACCCGCTCTTCGGTGTGCACGTCGAGCGCGGACAGCGGGTCGTCGAGGATGAGCACGTCCGGCCGGGCCAGGATGGCCCGGGCGAGCGCGATCCGCTGCCGCTGGCCGCCGGAAAGGGCCATGCCCTGCTCGCCGATCCTGGTGTCCAGGCCCCACGGCAGGTCGTAGGCGAACCGGGCCTGGGCCGCCGTCAGCGCGGCCTCCACCGCGTCCTCATCCGCGTCCGGCGCGCCGAACATCACGTTCTCCCTGACGCTGGCGGAGAACAGCGTCGCGTCCTCAAAGGCGCAGCCGACCGCCGCGCGCAGCCGCTCGAGCGGGAGGTCGCGGACATCCGTGCCGTCCAGCTGCACCGATCCGGCGGTCGCGTCGGCCAGCCGCGGCACCAACTGCAGCAAGGTCGACTTGCCCGAGCCGGTCGCGCCGGTGAGGACGACCGTCTGACCCGGGGGCAGGTCGAGGACGATGTCGCGCAGCACGGGCTCCGGGGCCCCCGGGTAAGTGAAGGACACGTGGTCGAACACGAGGTGCCCCCTCGGGCGCACGTCCCCGCGTCGGCTCCCGCCTCGCTGGACCGGAAGCACTACGGCCCGTTCGGGATCATGATCTTGGTCTTTTCCGTTGATCTCCGGCTTCGTGTCGAAGATTTCCAGCACGCGCTGAGCCGCGGTGGCCGCCTCCTGGCCGGAGGCGATGATGTAGCCCATGGCCTCGACGGGCCAGACCAGCTGCAGCGCGAGTGTGATAAATGCCACCAGGCCGCCCAGGGTCAGCGAGTGCGTGCTGACCGCGATCGCCCCCAGGACGAGGATGAGGCCGATGACGGCGTTCGGGATCAGGTCGAGCAGCGCCCAGAAGGAGCCGAGCAGGCCCGCCTTGGCGACCTGGGTCCGGCAGATCTCCGCGGCCTGGGCGTCGTGCCTGGCCGCGGCCTGCCGGCCCCGGCCCAGCGCCTTCAGCACCCGGATGCCGGTGGCCGCCTCCTCGATCAGCGTGGCCAGATCGCCCTGCTGGTCCTGAACCTGGCGGGAGAGCACCCGGTAGCGCTTCTCGAACCGGAAGCAGACCGGCAGCACGGGCGCGAACACCACGCCGGTGATCAGGCCGAGCCACCAGTTGAGGTTGATCAGCAGCGCGATCACCGCGACGAACGTAATCGCATTGGTGACCAGGAAGATCAGGCCGAAGCCCGCGAACCTGCGGATCGACGACAGGTCGGTCGTCGCCCTCGAGAGCAGCTGGCCTGACTGCCAGCTGTCGTGGAAGGACGCGTGGAGGCGCTGCAGGTGGGCGTACATGTCGTCCCTGATCGACTTCTCGATGTCGGCGACCGCGCCGGCCTGGATCCAGCGGCGGATCATGTTCAGCAGGCCCACGGCCGCGCCGAGGGCGACCGCCGCCAGGGCCAGCGGGATCAGCAGCCGCTTGTCGCCGCGTGCGATCGCGCCGTCCACCACGGACTTGGTCAGGAGCGGGATGGCGATCTCGGCGGCGACCGCGCCCAGCGCGGCGCCGAACATCACGATCATCTGCGTGCGGAACGGCTTGAGGTAGCCGCGAAGCCGCCACAGCGCCCCGACTGGCCGTACCCTGGCGGAGGCGTGCGTGACCAGCAAAGGGGTAACAGAGGGCATTAGCCGCGAGGTTAACCGGACAGCCGGGATATTGTCATCTGATTTTTCTTCAGGCGTACGGCTTGTCGGCGGCCGTCAACTCTGGCACGCTGGCTCCCCCGGAAGCTTCGCGAACCGGTTGCCGGGATGGCCGGCAGGGAGAGGAACCGTGAAGCGCAGCAGCACCAGTCGTTCCAGGCGTAGATGAGCCGCGTATCCCGCGCGGGCGTCCTGGCCGCCTACCGCGACGGGGTCACGGTGATCTGCGAACTGGCGGCTCAGTTCACCGACGCAAGCTGGCTCGCGGCGACGCCATGTACCGAATGGCGGGCGGTGGACCTCGCGGGACACCTGCGGTGCGTCGCCGACGACTATCACGAGTACCTCGACGACGCCCCGGCCAGCAGGCTCGCGCGGCTGATGTCCACCAACGCGCCCGCGGACTCGCTGGCCCGCAAGCTGGCCAGGCAGAACTCCGCGGAGCTGGCCGCGCTACCGGACGCGCCCGGACCCGAGCACATCATGGCGTTCGCCGAGTCGGCCCGGTCCTACGGGCGCCGGCTGCCGCTGTCCTGGGAGCTGTCGCACCACAGGTACCGGGGGACCGACGTCACCGTGGGCGCGATGGCGGGCGCGGCCTGCGCCGAATGGCACCTGCACGCCTGGGACCTGGCCAGGTCGCTGGGCAAGGACTACCGTCCGGCCGACCCCGAGCTCGT
>JGI12270J11330_10001476_pt1 | contig 17445 bp, 13 predicted proteins | sample PeaSoiMetSII2010_FD_11330 | JGI IMG/M metagenome (IMG submission 11330)
AACCCCATCGACGAGCATGTTAGTCCAATCAGATGGGCCGCGCATTTCGTAATTAGCGCGGCGCTCTTCGGCGGATTGCCCCGGGGGATTTATGGAGACAGACCGGCCATTACCACCTGCCACGAATCAGAAGGTAAATGGCCCCGAATGTGGGAATGACTGTCAGAACCGAAAATATCTTATGAACGGCCAGTAATTCATCGCTTCTTGGCCTGCCGAGGCTCAGCAAACTGCCAGAAACGATCATGAGCACAAAAAACACTCCTGCGAGGATGACGGCAGTTAATTCGATGCTGGTGAACTCTGTGCCTCTATGCAGTCTGCGAATGGCCACCGCCGCGGTAATCAATGTCGCAAGCGCGAAGAGTTTATGGACACCGGCGATCCCACTCGCAATGGGCTTCCCCGAGGGCCTCGGGTCGTTTAGCCTGAGATTTCGGCTCTGCACCAGACCAGTAATGAGGGTAAGAAGAAAGAGGAGTCCGCTGACCGCGATTATGGACGCATGGGTTCTCATTGCAATGGGTTCCGCGCTTCTTAGGAAAGTGATTGAAATTCCTGCTGTAGTGTCTCTCGGATCCCCTGACCCCGTCTTACGCACCAGTGCTTATGAGAGTTGGCTGGCGAAGTCTATTCAGACTTATCCTTCATTGCCTTTACACTTGCTTTCACCAGTTTCTTCACCAATGTCATTGGTACTGGTCTACCCATTGGGAAGCTAACAATGGCTTTCGTTGTGGCATAACCTGCAAGTTCCTTCCTGTGTTCTTGTATGACTGGCGGGCGTACATGTACGCGTATGTGTGGTTTCTTGAAGCTGAACCACGCAAACATTCCGTCATAATCAAATCCTGCATAGGAATATCCGGGCATTTGGAAATAATCGGTGCGTTCAGTGGCGCCAGGCGCTGCCGCCCGTATGGCCGCTCTGATCTTCGCCAGATCGCCTTGCGCCTCTTTTGGACATCTTGCTATGTATTCATTTACTTCACTACTTTTGCGTTTTGTCACGGTTGCCTTCTCCCCTTGTCGTGGCGTTTTATCATTGTAATCGACTGTGATGATTTCACCGGCAACTCTCGCCAGCACCTGTTTAGCCCGCTTAGCCAGGCAAAGATGGGAGTATGGACAATTGTCGTGTCGCGTCCTCCCGCCCTCTCGGGCTTGAGACTCTCATATCTGCTGGTCCAACTGCGGGGGGGGCATTCCAGTTCAGGAGCTGAAGATTTGCGGGCCCCGGCAGGTTTACATCCTCGCAAAGCGTGGTATAGTGCCCCCTCATTTTGGCGTCACCCCAATCGGAATATCCGGAGGTCAAAAATGGCAATCCAGTCCACGAAATGCGCAGACGCTCGAGAAGCCCTCGGGAAGGCCATCACTGCATCTCAGGATGCTGCAGATGAGGTCCAAAAGAAGAAGGGCGTTGTAGGAGATCGGGAAGTTGATCTAGGCACAGCGCGTGGCGCCGTCGAGGATGCAAGCCGCGAAGACGGAAAGGCGCTCAGGGCAATTGACGAAGCTCAGCAAGCTGTCAACAATGCGCCCGACAACTGGACAAGGGGACAGCGGGAGGAAGACCTGCAAAAGGCAAGAGCCGCGCAGGGGGAGACTGCCGCGGAACTGGCGAAGGCTAAAGAGAAGTCCAGTGACGCGTATCGCGCGTTGAAGCTCGCCGAGAATGACCAGGAGGAAGCTGAAAAGGCCCGCAACAAAGCTCGTTCCGATGTGGACAACTTGAAGAGTGTGGTTCGCAGGGAGTGCGACGAATAGCTGTTGCGACAAGAAAGGAGCTCACCATGGACGCGCGCGCTTCGGCTCTCGTAGGCGATTGGGACGTGTATGCCGGTGGTATGCACACGGAACTGCACTTGGATGCTTCCGGGAACTACGTCCACACCCTTTGGGGTGTCCGGAAGCACTGGGGTACATGGTCCCTTCAGGATCAGAACGGATTCACCTACCTGGTGCTGCAGTTGGCCGACGCGCTGCCTCGAGTCGCTGCGGGATTTCTTAACTGGCGCCAAGTCCCCTGGCCGACGTATGAAGCCTGGCCCGTTCTTCGCGAAGATGCTGACACCGTGATGCTGCAGAATGCCTGGATGCACCGCCGCGTGGCGTCTCCTCCTGCAGTGCCGGCGTTTGTCCCGTCTTCTCCCTTGGCGCCTCTGCCCTTCCCCTCCGTGCCGGTGCCGCCGCCTCCTCCTCTGATGGCATTCCCCCCTCCGCCTCTGATGGCCTTCCCGCAGCCCCCACCACCGATTGCATTTCCCGCGGCACCACCGCCGATTGCATTTCCCGCGCCGCCCCCTCCCCTCCCGGTATCTTCGGACCCCGCGCAAACCATGCCCTCGCAATCCGTGCTGGATCAATGGAAACAGGAGCACTCCGATTGGGACAAGGTGCGCGAAGCAATAGCGACGACGATACAGTCAGACAACGACACCACGCGGAAGATCAACGACATGTATGCAGCTCAGGGTGCATCAGACTTCGAAAGCACTCAGAAGAACATTCAGACCATGAACGAGATTGTCCACAGTGGGGCCGATCACGTCATCGAGTGGCTCCGAACCGGCCGGACTTGATCCCCAGATCGCCCTTAAAAGCGCCCAAGCAGCCAGCCGCCAGCAGCCGCGAGCACCGCGCTTTAATGCTCCCTACTGAGTGATCGCGCGCGGTAACCGATGCCCTACTAAATCGCGGGAGTGTCGCGATACGAGGCAATCTAGTGCGTTTGATTGGAAAGCGCTTCGGACGATCGTCCTGCAGACTGAAGAAAAAAACTTTGGCGGATGAGCCTGTAAGCCGGATTCTGTGCGGTGCACCGCTTTGCAGCAGCGCGCCGCGACGATCATTCCTCTAGCCCCGGCCTCGCGACCGGGNTCNAGCGACCTACCCGAGGGTTCGTCAGTCCCAGCGGCTTGCGCCGTTGGNAAAGGAGCCGCTGCGCTTGCGCGCAGTGCTCAGCGAGCCGGGCCAGCTCTGCCCTCCTATTTGGTCTTGCACCTCGCGGGGTTTGCCGTGCCCCCGATGTTGCCACCGGGGCGGTGGGCTCTTACCCCACCTTTTCACCCTTACCGGCGATTCAAGCCGTTGGAAGATGTCTCGAAGGTTTTCCTCCGGGCTATCACCGGGCTGCTTCGCAGGCGGTTTATTCTCTGTGGCACTTTCCGTGACGCACGTAGGTGTCGGGTTTTAACCCGGCACGCAACAAACGTCCCCTGGCGTTACCAGGCGCGATGCCCTTCACCCTGAGAGCCATAGGCTCGAAGGGTTCCCTGCAGCCCGAAGGCCGCAGGGTTTTCCTCGCTTGTGTAGTGGCCGATCTTTAGATCGGTCAGCGTCCATTCGCGAAGTGGTGTCCGGACTTTCCTCCCGTTTACCCTGAGGCGCAGCGCCGAAGGGCTTCCCCTTGGACCACAGCACCCAGGCCAAGCCAGCGATCGTCCGGCTCACCCGCCGGTTCTATTATAGCGCGAGATTAGATGGCTTAGACGGCAGGTTCGGGAGGAGATACCGGAGAATCAGCTTCGGGCGCTCCGATTCGTGCCACCGGCCAATAATGAAAGAGCAGAAGAGCAATGATCGCCCAGACGACCAGCCGAAATTCTTCGCTCCAGGATACAGAACTAGTGACGCCACCAAATATCAGAATATTTGAAACGCTATGCGCGACTGCCGCGGGGATGATGGACTTCCACCGTAGAGTCATCCATGCAAACACATAGTTCATAGCCAGGCAGAATAGAATCCTATACGCCAAGGATTGGAACACACCGCTTGTGGAAAGGTGCCAGTAATGATCGAACCGGAAGTGGATCGCGGCCCAGATAATTCCCGTCAAGAAGATCCCGCGATATAACCCATAGCGATCCCCAAGTCTTGGCAACAAAAGCCCCCGAAAAACGATTTCTTCCGCTAAGGCGCCGAAAATCAACAAAAGAAGCCACGGATTCCTCATGCCTGCAAACTCAAAGTAGGCGGAAAACTCAGGCGGTCAAGTCTTGCCGAAGTAATGTGCAGCCCAGTCAGCACGGTCGATAAGGTACTTCGCGGCGCCAACCGAACCGCATATGCCAATGGGAAGTAAAGCCGCAAAGAAAGCGCAACGCGGTTCGGGCAACTGGATTGAATTGCGGGCGTCCTTTCTGCCGGATTCGCCAAGAAACCAGAGAGCAACGATGAGGAGAATTACAGCTTGCAGAATCTCGGCAACGATTCTGGAGGCGACTCCGAACTCAGGGGAGCGGGATTGCGGCAAAAAAGCGTAAATGAGGACGAACAAGAGCCCGAAAAGGACGCTGAGTAGGAATATTGGGCCAACGAGCACGAAAATGAGGGTCTTCACCTTGGGCCAGGAACCTGAGTCATCTTGGCGATGAAGAGAATCGTTGGGCAAGGAAAGTGGCAATACCGAGAGGTGCAGGTAGAGCCGGGTCGCGAAAAGTGCGATTAGAACGAGGCCGACGATGCTCATATAAAACCCAGCGGGTAATCTCCAGAAATTCGAGCGTAGCCATGCGTACTCAAGGGCGAGGCCCGGGACGGAGGGAAACACAGACGGCGGATACGCCGTGACCTGAGAAAACTTGAAAAGCAGAAAACAAAGGGTCAACAGAGCAGGAAGAACTGCGCCCCAAAGCAGACGGCGCACAGGCCTGGGACTGGACCAAAAACAGGTGAGATACCCAACCAGACTGGCTAAAGCCATGGGCCAGACAGCGATGGTGATGGCTTGGCTCCATTCCATGCGGGCGTGTTCGTCAGTCTGTAACAGAGTTAGTGGATCATGCAGAAGGGAAGTATCTACCTGGACCGGCCGCCATGAGAGGCGTGGGAAAATGTGAAGTAAAACGACGCCGACTAGAAAAGCAAGTTGCCAGGGGTCAGCGGGAATGACGGAGCGGAGGAACTGGGCGAGACGCTTCATCGGTGAGAGGGAAGCTCCGTGGTGGATTATGACGTAGTTAGATAATGGAAAGCTATCGTTCCGTGAATGGTGGTGCACCAGCACTGAATACAGCGGAAAACAGGGTCACTTCAAACCAAGGAGTTTCTCGAATTCGGATTCGGTGAGGATGGCGACGCCCAATTCCTTGGCTTTGTCGTATTTGGAGCCGGGATCGGTGCCGACTACGACGTAATCGGTCTTCTTACTGACGGAACCGGAAACCTTGCCGCCGTGCTGCAGCACAAGTTCGCCCGCTTCTTCGCGGCTGCGATTGGCGAGGCCGCCGGTGAAGACGAAGGACTTGCCCGCGAGCTTCTGGCTTTTCACTTCGCGCTTTTCCGCGGTGGGGTGGACACCGGCCTTGTACAGCTTTTTGATGAGATTGCGGTTTGCGGGTTCGGAGAAGAATTCCACGATGCTGGCGGCCACTTTGGGGCCGACTTCGGGGACATTTTCTAGCTCTTCGGTCTTGGCGGCGGCAAAATCCTCGAGCGAAGAAAAATGCTCCGCCAGGAGCTGCCCCGTACGCTCTCCCACGAACTGAATGCCCAGCGCAAAAATCAGGCGAGAGAGGGGATTCTTTTTGCTGGCGGTGATTTCGTCCAGCAAATTCTGCGCGGATTTTTCCGCCATGCGCTCCAAGTTGGCCACTTCGTCCTGCTTCAGCGCGTAGAGGTCGGCTACATCTTTGACGATTCCCTTCTCCACAAGCTGGTCCACGATCTTTTCGCCCAACCCATCAATATTCATCGCGTGGCGCCCGGCGAAATGCAGCAGCGATTCTTTGAGCTTCGCGGGGCACGCGGCGTTGACGCAGCGATAGGCGACTTCCTCTTCGGCTTTGTGGATGGCGCTGCCGCAGACGGGACACTCCCTCGGCATGCGGAAGGGTTTGCGCGACTTCCCTTCCTTCACCACTTTTAAGACGTGCGGGATGACCTCGCCGGCGCGCTCGACCAGCACGGTGTCGCCGATCTGCAGCCCGAGCCGGTCGATCTCATCCATATTGTGGAGCGTGGAACGGCTGACAGTGACGCCGCCCACCTGCACCGGCTCCAGCACCGCGACAGGCGTTAGCGTTCCCATGCGGCCCACCTGCACGATGATGTCGTTCACCACGGTGGTTTCCTGCCGCGCGGGATATTTGTACGCAATAGCCCAGCGCGGAGCCTTGGCGGTAAATCCCAGCTCGTTTTGCAGCGGCGTGGAGTTCACCTTGATGACCACGCCATCAATGTCGTAGGCCAGCTTCTCGCGCCTAGTGTCCCAGACGGTGCAGTAGTCCACGACTTTCTCGATTCCGTCGCAGAGCTTCCAATCATCGCTGGCGCGGAACCGCAATTGCTTAAGTACCTGCAGGGAGTCGGAATGCTTGGCGAAGGGCACTTTCCCATCCACGAACAGGTAGTAGGCGAAGAAGTCCAGGCGGCGCTGCGCAGTGATGGTGGGATCGAGCACGCGAATGGCGCCCGCCGCGGCGTTTCGGGGATTCACAAAGATTTTGCCGCCCGATTGCTCCTGCTGGCGGTTCAGCGCTTCAAAGGAGTCGCGGGTCATCATGATTTCGCCGCGCACCTCGAAATCGGCGGGCAGCTTGGCCTTTTTCAGCGCGGCGCTTTCAACGCGCAGGGGCACGGAGCGCACGGTTTTCACATTGGGCGTGACGTCCTCGCCGGTGGTGCCGTCGCCGCGCGTGACGCCGCGGACGAGCACGCCGTCTTCGTATTGCAGGGAGATGCTCAGACCATCGAATTTGTGCTCGGCGATGTACTCGATGTCGTCGCGGCCGCTGGTTTCGCGCACGCGGCGGTCCCAATCGCGCAGGGCGTCGTGGGAAAAGGCGTTGTCCAGGCTGAGCATCGGCCGGGCGTGGCGAACGGTCTGAAAGCCTTCGCGCGGCGGACCACCCACGCGCACCGAGGGCGAATCCGGCGTGACCAGCAGGGGATAGGCTGCTTCGATCTCCTTGAGCCGGTTCATCAGACGGTCATAGGCGGCGTCCGAAATTTCCGGGTCATCCAGGACGTGGTAGCGATACTCGTGGTAGCGAAGTTTTTCGCGCAGGTCCTGAAGCTCTTTTTTGATCGTGGAAGGTGCTGCTTTTGCCATCAGTGCCTCGTAGATCGTAGGCTGCAAAACGCATCTTATTATATAGAATGTAGGCGCTGCTGATGTTCCGGGAGACTATGGAAAGTCAGTTCCAAAACGCGCTGTTGATTCACAACCCCAACGCCGGTATTGGCGGAAACGCGCGGCGGCGCCTGATTAATCTGGCGCGGCGAATTCTCTCCGCTAATGGGATCGAGGCCGAGCTCGTGGAAACGACCGCTCCCGGCCACGCCACGGAAATCGCGCAGCAGGCCGCGCGCGAAGGGCGGCAACTGGTGATCACTTGCGGCGGCGACGGCACGCTCAACGAAGTCGTCAACGGCCTGGCCACCTGCATGAACGGGCACCGCGTACCGCTGGCGCTTCTGCCTGGCGGCACGGCCAACATCCTGGCGAAGGAACTTGCTCTGCCGTGGGACATTCCGCGCGCGGCGAAGCAACTGGTCCACGCGGAAGTGCGGGAGATTGCCCTGGGCCTGGCCACGCCGCTGGAACAGCCGGAGAAGCGGCGCTTTTTCCTTAGCGTTGCCGGCGCCGGTCCCGACGGCATGATTGTCTATTCCGTTGACCTGGGCTTGAAGGCGCGCATCGGCATACTGGCGTACTGGTGGCAGGGCGCGCGCGAAGTTTTGCGCTACACCTTTCCGCGTTTCCGCGTGCGCACAGGCGACCGCCAGGTCGAAGGCACGCTGGTCGTCGTTGGCCGAACGAAGAATTATGGCGGCCCGTTCAAGATTACCGACCAAGCCGATCTCTTCGGAGACCAGTTTGAAGTGCTGGCGCTGACCACGCAAAGCGGCTTGCGCTACTTGAGCTATCTGCCCACGTTGTGGATGGGCAACCTGCGCAAGGAAGAAGATGTACACTTCTGGAAAGCGGACACGCTGGTGTGCGAACCGCTGGATGGCAAGCCGGTGTACGCACAACTGGATGGCGAGCCGTTCGCGCGGCTGCCGGTGGAGTTTTCGATTGTGCCGCGAGCATTGAAGCTATTGGTGCCGCCGGGCACGCCTGGCTCTATCGTCGGTCCCACGCACGAATTCTGACCGTGGACATTGTCACGCATGCGTTGCTCTCCCTGGCCCTGGCACGCGGATTCTTCGCGCGGCGGGGATGGCCGGTGCTTGCGGGCATGCTCGTTGCCGGCACGCTTGCCGATGTGGATTTGATCAGCGAGTGGTTTGGCCCCGCTGCTTACCTGGCGGGGCGCCGCAAGTTCACGCATTCCCTGCTTGGCACCATCGCCATCATCGTCATCGCCGCGTGGGTAGCGCACAAGCTGGACGGAAAACGATTGGAAACTTGGAAGGGTCTCCTGGCAGCGACATCCTGCGCCGCCGTCGTGCATCTCTTGTTCGATTTCTGCCAATCGGCCGGCATCGAACTGCTTTGGCCTTTCCATGGCACGCGCTATGCCCTGGACTGGCTCCCCCAAGTGGACCCGTGGATTCTGTTTCTACTCTTAGGCGGAGTAGTTGTGCCGGAGTTTTTACTTTTGGTCAGTCTCGAAATCGGGGCCAAGGACAAGAGGCCGCGGGGGCGCAATGGCGCGCTGGTGGCGCTTGTGCTAATTGGGATTTACGTTGGGGCGCGCGGAGTGTTGCACTTCAATAGCGTCGCGCTGCTTGAACCACGTTCCTATCGCGGGGAATCGCCGCGGCGCGTCGAGTCATTCGCGGAGAGGCTTTCGCTTTTGACATGGCACGGCGTGGTGGAAACGCAGTCGTATCTTTGCCTCATCGATGTTCCGGTGACCTCCGGGGACAGCTTCGACCCGGAAGCTGCCACCTGCCTGCATAAACCGGAAGAATCCCCGGTGCTGACGGCGGTGCAACAATCGGTGGTAGGGCGCAAATTCCTGAGCGCGGCAAGAATTCCGCGCGCCGCCGTGGACAAAACGGAAATTGGCTACGAGGTGGTGATTCGCGATTTGCGGGATGTGGCGGAACAACAGACGCGGGATCGTGTGGTGGCGCGAATTTGGCTGGATTCGGCCTCGCGCATCGTAAGTGAACAACTTGCCTGGGCGGGAGAAGCGCACTTGCGGTAGCCGGGATTTTACAGCAGGCTGCGCGAAGCCAAGAGCTTTCACAGAGTTCGCAGAGAAGAGAAATACTGGAGTGAGGAGAAGAGAGTGTGTGGCGTCGGAGCCCACCGTTCATCTCGAAAAAGCATCGGGATGGCGCAGAGATCGCAAAAGACGCGAAGGATGGGGCCCCCTCAAGTACCTGGGCAAGCCTACCGCGCGGCAGATTCGGGTTTATCGCGGAGGATCAGGCGGGACGAGGCGTAACTGGCGAGCACGAAGAGGATCACCGCGATTGCGACTTCCAGTTTGTGCTGCGCCAGAAACGGCAGGGCGTCTTTCCCATAGCGGATGGCCAGATAGCCGATGCCAAAGTAGCGAATCGCGCGGGCCAGCGCGATGGCGGAAGTAAAGCTTACAAGCGGCACCTCAAATACGCCGGCGGCAAATACAAAAAACTTGAATGGGGTCGGCGGTGGCAGAAGGGCGGCGAGCAGCATGCCACCAAATCCGTTTTTCTCCACCCAGCGCCGGACGGCGTGCGCGCGGGCGCCCGCTTTTTTTTGAAAAAACGCTTCCCCGCCCTTTTTCGCCAGAAAATAAAGCAGCAGGCAACCCAGCAACGAGCCCAGCCCGGCCATCGCGGCGTAAAGCGGCATGCGCAGCGGATGTTGGATGGAAAGTTCGATGAGCAGCAGGTCGTTGATGACGGGAAACGTCAGCACGGAAGAATCGAGAAAAGAAATCAGGAAGAGTCCCGGCGCGCCCAAGGTTCCGGCAAAGACCACGATTTTCTGTTTCCAGCCGCTCAACGGCGCCGCCAAGGCAGGATCCTCCGTATTTCGAGAATCTCAGTGTAACAGAGCGTGGGAACGGATCAGCAGGTTGGTGAGAAATGCATCCCCCGTCATTCCGAGCGAAGCGAGGTACGATTTTGCATCGCACGTCTTTTGTGCGATGAATCCCTCTTCAATCAAAATACCAAGAAAAGAGAGATTCCTCACTCCGCAGACTCCGTTCGGAATGACAAATTCGGGGTCTTTCAACAAGCTGCTAGAGCAGCGCTTCGATGGCTTCTGTGATGATGTCGTAGACGTGGTGAAGCTCTTCCCGCGTAATGACGTAAGGCGGAATCACGTAGATCACGTTGCCCAGCGGGCGCAGCAAAACACCGCGCCGCAGGAAGAAATCATAGAGTTTCGGGCGTAACGCGGAAAGATAACCGGGATCGTCGGCCCGCAATTCCAGCGCGCCGATGGTGCCGACCTGCCGCGTATCGCCAACCTGACGCATGCCGCGCAAATCGGCAAGGCGATCGGCGTTGACGCGCGTGATTGCGGCGATGCGGTCGAACACGGGCTCGTCGTCGAAAATTTGCAGGCTGGCATTGGCGGCGGCGCAGGCCAGGGCATTCCCCGTGTAGGAATGGCCGTGGTGAAAAGTGTGCATGCGGTTTTCGCTGCGGAAGGCAGACTCCACGCGATCCGTGCACAGCGTCGCGCCCATAGTCAGAAAACCGCCCGTTATGCCCTTGGAAAGGCACATGAGATCGGGGACGACGTTGGCCAGTTCGCAGGCAAACATTTTCCCGGTGCGGCCGAATCCGGTGAGCACTTCGTCGGCAATCAGAAAGACGTCGTGACGCGTGCACAGCGCCCGGATCTTCTGGAGAAACTCGACGGGGTGAACGATCATTCCACCAACGCCCTGCAGGAGCGGCTCCACGATGACCGCGGCAATCTTAGCGCCGCGCTCGGCCAGCAAATCTTCCAGCTTTTGCACGCACTCGATGTGGCAGGTCTCGCGCTTCAATCCCACGGGACAGCGGTAGCAGTAGGCCGAATGGACGCGGTGCACCGGATAACGCATGGACTCGAAGGGTGCGGTAAACGGCGAGGAATCGCTGACGGACATGGCGCCGGCAGTGTCCCCGTGATACCCGTCGGCCAGCGCGACGATTTCGTGTTTTTGGGGCCGCCCGAGGTTCTGGAAATGTTGCACGGCAATTTTCAGGGCGACTTCCACGGCGGTGGAGCCGTCATCGGAGAGAAACATGTGCGTCAGTTCGGCGGGCGCCCATTTGCGCAAGCGCTCGGCCAGCTCCTCCGCGGGATCATGCGTGAAACCTGCCAGAATCACCTGTTCGAGCTTGCGAGATTGTTCCGCAACGGCGGCGCTGATGCGCGGGTTGGCGTGGCCGTGGAGATTCACCCACCAGGAAGAAATCGCGTCCAGGATGCGGCGGCCATCGGCCAGGTGAAGGTAGACGCCTTCGGCGCTGGCCACGTGGAGCGGGGCGGGGTCCAGGAGGGCATTCGTAAAGGGGTGCCAGATGCGCAGTGGTGTCGTCATTGGGAAAACGCGGAGCGGTCAAAGTGGTTCAGGAAAACCTGCATCAGGGCGGTGCGATGGAGGTTCGGGAGCTTGGGAATTTCACCGATCACGCGAACGTGGCCAAATTTCTCGATGGTCTCGCGGTTCTCGCGATTCTGATCTCCGATCAACACCACGCCATGCACAGGCAGTTCGGCCGCGTGCAGCGCGGCGAGCGTCAGTAGCGTGTGATTGATGGTGCCCACGCCGCTGCGCGCCGCCAAAATCACCGGCAGTTTGAATTTTACCATCATGTCCAGCATGAACTGCTTGGAATTGATGGGCACCAGCACGCCGCCGGCGCCTTCAACGATGAGCCAGTCGTTTATCAGGCTGGAGGGAAGGTTCAGCCGGTTGAGATCGATCTCCACTCCGGCCCAGCGGGCCGCCAGGTCCGGGGAAACCGGAGGCACGAATTTGTAGACCTCATCCAGCGTGCGGTCGGTTCCAATGCCCGCCAGGCGCATGACTGTGACGCGGTCCGAGCCTTCCAGCGTGCCCGTCTGGATGGGCTTCCAGTACACCGCATCGAGCGCCGCACAGAGCAAGGCGGCGAGCGTCGTCTTGCCGACGCCGGTATCGGTTCCAGTGATGAAGAAGTGGCTTCTCATGCGCGTTTCGCCGCGGTCAAAACTTTGTTCTGCGCCCGCCAAGCTACCAGGGATCCCACCAGGCGATCCAACTCATCCTGCGGAATGCGGCAGGTCAATGACAAACGCAAGCGCGCTTTGCCTTCGGGGACACTGGGCGGGCGGATCGCGCGCACGGCGAAGCCGTCTTGCTGGAGATGCTCGGCGGCGTCCAGCGTCTCGTCGATCTTCCCGAAGACCACCGGGACGATCTGACTGGCGCTTCCGGCGATATCGAAGCCTTCCGCGCGCAAGGCGTTGCGGAAGCGCTCCGCGCGCCCCTGCAATTCCCGGCGTTCTTTGTCCATCCCCGCTGCAAGGCGCAACGCCGCGCCGATCTGCCGCGAAAAATAGGGCGGGAGCGCCGTGCTGAAGATAAATGTACGCGCGTGGTTGATGAGATGCTCCTTCAATACGGCAGGTCCACAAACGAAGGCGCCGGCGCATCCCAGCGCTTTTCCGCAGGTGTGAATCACGGCCAGCAATTGCGGCACAATTCCCGCCTCCGCAGCAAGCCCGCGGCCCTGTGGGCCCAGGACACCCATGGAATGCGCTTCATCCAAAATAATCGCCGCGCCGTACTTATCGGCCAGTCCGGCAATTTCTTTCAGGGGCGCAACGTCGCCATCCATGCTGAAGACACTTTCCGTGATGATCACTTTTCGCCACGGTGCGCCCGCTTCCTCGCGCAGCAAATTTTCCAGTGCATCCAGGTCCAGGTGCGGATATATGACTTTTCGCGCGCCGGATAGACGCATCCCGTCAATCAAACTGGCATGATTCAACACATCGGAATAAACGACGTCGTCCTTGCCGACAAGCGAAGCCAGGAGGCCTATATTCGCGGCGTAACCGCTGCTGAAGAACAGCGCGCCCTCGGTGCCTGCAAATTTGGCAAACTCCTCTTCCAGAGAACGCCACTCCTCGGTTTGGCCGGAGAGCAAGCGCGAGCCGGTGCCGCCAACCTTGCGGGCGTGTGTCACCGCGTCGATGGCAGCTTCGTGAAGCTTGGGGTGTTCCGCGAGTCCCAGATAATCGTTGGAGCAAAAATTCACGCCGTGGATTTCGGCCAGACTGCGGCGCAGGTTCCGCGCGTCCAGGGCGCGCAGCCCCTTCCGCAGTTCCTCTTTCCAGGTCGCTAGGGCGTCAGACGGCATGGGATTCGAGTGGCTTCATCCCCAAACTCTGAAGTAACTGCTCATCCTCATCAACTCCAGGGTTTGGCGTGGTCAGCAGTTTCTCTCCGACAAAAATTGAATTTGCTCCCGCGAGAAAACACAGCGTCACTGCTTCCGGCGACAACTGCTTTCTACCGGCCGCCAGGCGCACCCGCGAAGCCGGCATGAGGATCCGCGCCGTGGCAATCGCGCGAACCATTTCGAGCGGATCGAGCGGGGGCATCGCGGCCAACGGCGTGCCCTCAATTCGCACGAGCATGTTGATGGGCACGCTTTCAGGGTGCGGGTCCAGCGTCGCCAATTGCTGCAGCAGGCCGGCCCGGTCGCTCTCCTTCTCTCCCATACCCAGTATGCCGCCGCAACACACGGTGATTCCCGCCTGGCGCACCGCCGCGAGGGTCCTCAACCGTTCATCGTACACGCGGGTGGTGATAATCGAGCCATAAAATTCCGGCGAAGTGTCCAGATTGTGATTGTAGGCGGTGAGCCCCGCTTCCTTCAGGCGGACGGCCTGCTCGTACGTCAGCATGCCAAGCGTGCAGCAAACTTCCATGCCCAGCGAGGAGACTCCGCGCACCATTTCCAGGACGATCTCGAATTCGCGGCCTTGTGGGGCTTCCCGCCACGCCGCGCCCATGCACATTCGTGTTACACCCCGCGCCACGGCGTCTCGCGCCACGCTGATCACATGCTGCGGATCGAGCAGCCCCTCGCGCTCCACGCCGGCGTCGTAATGCGCGCTTTGCGGACAATACGCGCAATCTTCCGGGCAGCCGCCCGTCTTGATGGAAATCAACTGGCACGTCTGCACGCGATCGGGAGCATGGAATGCGCGGTGCAGGGTCTGCGCCCTGTACACGAGTTCGGGCAGCGGCGTGGCGTAAATCGCCGCGACTTCTTCTTTTTTCCAATCGTGCCGGATCTGGGTCACTGGTATGGTCTGCTGGGCCGCGCCGTTGAATGCACTGTTCATTCGGGGTATTCGCCTGGTATGCATGTAACTTTATCAGTGCAACGAGCTTCTCATACTATCATTGCTCGCCGCTTCAGGTCATTTCCATCGCATCAAATGGTTTGACCCGCCATTAGCGAAGTGTTATAAATCAGGGTTTCCTTCGTCTGCCGCGCGATGCATAGTGGGGTGCCGGGTGGTCCTGGCCCGCTCCGGGCCAGAAGGTGTAGCGTGCGCGGGCGGAAGAGTTCCCGTCCTGTCTGAGACACGGGAGTCTCCCCTCTTACGGGTGAGACGCTCCCCCTGACGCTGGTGGATGTTATGTGATTCCGGTTCACCGCGCTCTGCGTTAGGGCGGAGTGGTGTGTAGTTTTGTGGTTGTAGGGGCCGCGGCCGGATTATTGGCCGAAGGAATTGCCCCGCAGAGACCCAAGTGATCTGGAGGATCCTTCATGCGTATCTCGTTTGAGGCTGCCCGCTCGATGGGCAGTCGGATGTTGTCTCGCGTTTTTGCGGCGTCGGCGCTGCTGCTCCTCAGTGCCACCGCCTTGCTTGCCCAACCGGCGGAAGAAGCCGGAGGCGGGGAGGCGAGTCTTAAGCTCCCAGACTTGTCCTCGGTAAAGTTCCTCGGCGTTAACGGCCACACGCTGCTGCTGTTCGGCATTCTCATCTGCATCTTCGGTCTGCTGTTTGGCATGACCATTTTCATGAAGCTGAAGAACCTGCCGGTGCACAGCGCGATGCGCGAAATCTCCGAGCTGATCTACGAAACCTGCAAGACCTATCTGTTCACACAGGGCAAATTCCTGCTTTTCCTGTGGGTGTTCATCGCCATCGTCATCGTGCTGTACTTCGGCATATTGTCGCCCGTCCCCGGCAAGCCCATCGTTGTGACGCTGCCGATCATTCTGCTGTTCAGCCTTATCGGCATGGGCGGCAGCTATAGCGTGGCGTGGTTCGGCATTCGCGTGAACACCTTCGCGAATTCGCGCACCGCTTTCGCGGGCCTGCGCGGCAAACCGTACCCGATCAATCACATTCCACTGGAATCAGGCATGAGCGTCGGCATGATGCTGATCAGCGTGGAACTCCTGATGATGCTGATCATTCTGCTGTTCATCCCGCGCGACTACGCGGGGGCGTGCTTCATCGGATTCGCCATCGGCGAATCCCTGGGCGCCGCTGCGCTGCGTATTGCCGGCGGCATCTTCACCAAGATTGCCGATATCGGCTCCGACCTGATGAAAATCGTCTTCAAGATCAAGGAAGACGACGCGCGCAACCCCGGCGTCATCGCCGATTGCACCGGCGACAACGCCGGCGATTCGGTCGGCCCCACCGCCGATGGCTTTGAAACCTATGGCGTGACGGGCGTCGCCCTGATCACCTTCATTCTTCTCGCGGTGAAAGATCCCACGATTCAGGTTCAGTTACTGGTGTGGATCTTCGTGATGCGCGTCATCATGCTGATCGCCAGCGCAGCCGCTTATTTCATCAATGACGCCATCCAGAAAGCCCGCTACGGCAACGCCGCGGAAATGAACTTCGAGACGCCGCTCACATGGCTGGTGTGGATTACTTCCTTCGTCTCCATCGCCTTCACCTACGCTGTTTCTTCGCTGATTATTCCGTCACTCGGCGGCGATCCCACCCAATGGTGGAAGCTCGCCACTATCATCTCCTGCGGAACACTGGCCGGCGCGGTCATCCCCGAACTGGTGAAGGTATTCACTTCGGTGGAGTCACGCCACGTCAAGGAGGTGGTTATCTCCGCGCAGGAAGGCGGGGCATCCCTGGGCATCCTCTCCGGGTTCGTGGCCGGCAATTTCTCTGGCTACTATCTGGGCGGTGCGATCGTCACCCTGATGTCCATCGGCTACCTGATCAGCAACCTGGGGCTCGCCCATCTGATGGGTGCGCCAGCGGTTTTCGCTTTCGGACTGGTGGCGTTCGGCTTTCTCGGCATGGGGCCTGTAACCATCGCCGTGGATTCCTATGGCCCGGTCACCGACAACGCGCAATCCGTTTTTGAGCTTTCCATGATTGAGCAGATTCCCAACATCAAGACGGAACTAAAGAAGGACTACAACATCGACGTGGACTTCGAGCGCGCCAAGAATCTTCTGGAAGCCAATGACGGCGCCGGCAACACTTTCAAGGCCACCGCAAAGCCCGTGCTGATCGGCACGGCAGTAGTCGGTGCAACCACCATGATTTTCTCCATCATCATGTCGCTTACTCACGGCCTCACCAACAACCTGGATAAGCTTTCCCTCCTCCACGCTCCTTTCGTCCTCGGCCTGATTACCGGCGGCGCCATGATTTACTGGTTCACCGGCGCTTCCACGCAGGCCGTGACCACGGGCGCCTACCGCGCGGTGGAATTCATCAAGGCGCACATCAAGCTGGACAGCGCCGAAAAAGCCAGCGTGGCCGACTCCAAGAAGGTCGTTGAAATCTGCACGCAGTACGCGCAGAAGGGCATGCTCAACATCTTCATTGCCGTCTTCTTCGCGACCCTGGCCTTCGCCTTCGTCGAGCCATTTTTCTTCATCGGCTACCTGATCTCCATCGCCGTCTTCGGTCTCTACCAGGCCATCTTCATGGCCGACGCCGGGGCCGCTTGGGACAACGCCAAGAAAATCGTCGAAGTGGAGATGAAGCAGAAGGGCACGCCGCTGCATGACGCCACCGTCATTTGCGACACCGTCGGCGATCCTTTCAAGGACACTTCCTCCGTGGCGCTTAACCCGGTTATCAAGTTCACCACGTTGTTCGGCTTGCTGGCCGTCTCGCTGGCGGTGAAGCTCACGGCGGAAACGGGCGGGACGCTGGCGCACATTCTGGCGGCGGCATTCTTCCTCGTCTCGTTTACGTTTGTGTATCGCTCGTTCTACAGCATGCGCATCCGCGGCTCCGCCGTGCAATAGCGCCATCCAATCCATACAGGCGCCCCATCCCAGTGGGGCGCCTTTTTTTTGGAGCGCGCTCGCGGTGATACAATTCCCGCAGTTGCTCACCGAGGTGCTTTTCATGCAAAAACTAATGTTTGTTTTCATCAGCAGCATGCTGCTGCTTGTCCTAGCTGTCCCTGCGCAGTCCCAGGTTGATACCAAGTGGAAGATTCACGATCGCAGCCGGCCGCTGCCGCCGGTGGTGGATCCGGGAACGGCAAGCACTCCGGACGTGCCCGGGCGCGCGCCTTCCGACGCCATCATTCTGTTCGA
>JGI12270J11330_10001478_pt1 | contig 17422 bp, 14 predicted proteins | sample PeaSoiMetSII2010_FD_11330 | JGI IMG/M metagenome (IMG submission 11330)
ATGTCGCGCGCCTCCTTGTAGTAGGCGTCGAGCCCGATATCGAGGCCGGGCAGCACCGTCTGGTCGACGCCAACGTCGAAATAATGCGAGCGCTCCGGCTTGACCGGGTCGGCCAGCTGCACCTCGGGCTGATTGGTGGTGTTGGCGAACAGCGCGATATTGGTTTGCGTGGCCTGTGCCTGATAGGGCGGCGTGAAATAGCGGGCATAGCCGGCGTGGATGGTGGTGCCGGCAAGCGGCTTATAGACCAAAGCGGCGCGCGGACTGAGCTGGTTGGCGTCGACGAATTGATACAATTGGTCGAACCGCAAACCGGTATTGAGAGTGAGCTGATCGGTCAGCTTCCATTCGTCCTGAACATAGCCGCCGATGTTCCAGCCGAGCAGCGAGGTTTTATCGGTGATGGGAAACGCCGGCCCGGTCACCGCGCCAATATCGCCGGGCATGACGGTCGAGGTGTTGGTGACATTGGTCTGCTCGCCGCTTGCCGCGAAGCCGGCGCGCAGCGTGTGCCGGTCGTTGGCGATGTATGAGCTGTCGAATTGCAGGCCGGTCAGCGTGCTCTGCCGGATCACATCCGATGCCACGTCGTTGAATACCATGTCGCCGAATATGTCGGGAATGAAATGCACTTCGGCATAGCGCGAATAGGCGGCGAGTTGCGCGTCGCCGTCGGTGCCGTGCTTTTGCAGCGAAGCTATGTCGACGGCATAAGTATCGCGTTCATTTTCGTTGAGCGCCGAAGAACTGTAATTCGTCACCGGCGCCCCAAAGGGAAAATCGCCGAGCGGCGTCTGCCCTGGGGTGTTCGGGATCTGGAACTGGCTGTTGGAAAAGGCCGAGATGAAGCTGAACCGGGTCGATTCGTCGAGCAGCGTCGAGGCGTAGCCGAAGAACTTGCCTTGCTCGGTGTGATCGTGGATGGCGTTCAGCGCCGGCGTCGTGTTCTCGATGCCGAGATCGTTCCAATTGCCGCGCGCGGTGACGAAATATTCGGAATTGCCGGCGCTGCCGCCGTAATCGAAGCTCGGCGTAAAGGTCTGCCGGCTGCCGCCGTAAAGGCTGACGTCGCCGCCCGGCGTGGCAAAGGCCCGGCTGGTGATATCGAGGACGCCGGCGGTCCGCAGCCCATATTGCGCCGGCAGCGCGCCGGTGAGTAGCGACATGCTGCCGATGAAATTGGTGTCGAGGAACATGCCGAGGCCGGAAACGCCCTCGGGAACCACGACGCCGTTAATCCTGATTTGAACGTTGGCGTATTCGTTTCGGACATGGAAATTGGGGTTCGCCACGGCGGAATCGTACGACACGCCGGGCAATTGCAGGATGACCTTGTCGAGCGGCGCATTGTCGGCCTGCGGCATATTCAATATCGCCTGACGGCTGACGGTGTAGGTCGTGGCGCCGATATTCGGCAGCAGGTTGTCGCGCGCCTGATCGAGCCCGGTCATCTTGGCGTCCAAGGCCGCCTGTGCGGCCGTCGTCGCATTTGCCGCAGCCGCGGCGGCTGTGCCTTGCGTGGGAGGTTGTCGCGCCACCTTGGGCTTCGGCTTGGTTTTCGGCGCCGTGACGACGATCTCGGGGATTTTGGCGGAGGTCGAGGCAGATGCCGGATTGCCGTTGGTTTGCGCCGAAGCTTTTGCGATCGTGACGAGGCCGATCGCGATTGCCAGCGCCGAGACGGCCGCTTCATTGCGGAATGCACACGGCCGCGACTTGAGTGTCTTATTTGCCCCTGACACGAACGCCCCATTCCCAGTTTAGAACGATGAAAAAGTACAGATATTTCAATTAGTTGTAGCGGCGCAACGAATGGTCTGACAAGACGAAAACATATTCGCGCAGGCGAAGATAATTATAACAATTCAAAACTGCTGCTGAATCCTTGTCTGTATGTTTTCCAAACAGCAAGAGTGCGCGAGAAATTCTTCTTATTCGCCAACCCTATCCACATCGCGGGAGCGTGCGCGGTGCGGGCGATGCCTGGCGGCACGATGTGTGGCCCGCAAGACACGCGCCGGCATTTTAATCGAGGGGATAAAATTTCCGACGGAAGTGCGGCCGATCGTAGTGCGTCTATCCGGTCGTCAGGCCCTGAGCCGCACGTAGTCGGCATAGACCGGCTCCCACATCTTGGCTTCGACTGCGGCGGCGAGCGCTTGGTCCGAAACGACATCCGCAAGGCCGTCGGCCTGCGCCGCTTTGGCGACCGCCATCGCCACATGGAACGAGAGCTCGCGCGACCGCACCAGCGGCGGCAAGAGGTTCGCCTGCGGGTCGTGCTTGGCTGGCGACATTTCGGCAATGGTGCGTGCGGCGGCGAGGAACATGCCGTCGGAAATGCGGCGCGCCTTGGCGGCAATGGCACCGAGCCCGATGCCCGGATAGACGTAGGCATTGTTGGTCTGGTCGACGCGGAAGTCGCGACCGCCGCGCTCGATCGGCGGGAACGGACTGCCCGTGCCGATGACGGCGCGGCCTTCGGTCCATTCCATGAGATCTTGCGGCGTTGCCTCGGCGCGCTCGGTCGGATTCGACAGCGGAAAGATCACCGGCCGGCGCACGCGGTCGGCCATGGCGCGCACCGCCGCTTCGTGGAATGCGTGCGGCTGGCCCGACGTGCCGATCAGCGCGGTCGGCCGCGCATTCACGACGACGTCGCCAAGCCCGATCCGGTCGGGCGACGCCAAGGTCCACGACGGCAGTGCCGCGCGCTTTTGCGCAAACGGCGCTTGAAAGGGTTGCAGGCCGGTCATGCTGTCGACCAGCAAGCCGTCGCGGTCGACCAGATAGAACCGGCTGCGCGCTTCGGCTTCCGCAAGACCATCGTCGACCATCGCCCGCCACAGCAGCGCGCAAATGCCGGTGCCTGCAGAGCCGGCGCCGAACACCGCGACGCGTTGCTCGCGCAACGGCGTGCCGGTGACATTGATGGCGCTGAGCAGTGTGCCGACGGCGATCGCGGCGGTGCCCTGGATATCGTCGTTGAACGTGCACAGACTGTCGCGATAGCGCGCCAGCAACCGGTTGGCGTTGCCGATGGCGAAATCTTCCCAGTGCAGCAGCACATGCGGCCAGCGCTCGCGCACGGCAGCGACGAAGGTGGCGATGAACGCGTCATAGGCGTCGCCGCGCATCCGTTCGTGCTGCCAGCCGATATATTGCGGATCGTCCAAGTGCTCGCGGCTGTCGGTGCCGACGTCGAGGATGATCGGCAGCGTGGTCGCCGGATGCAATCCGGCGCAGGCGGTATAGAGCGAGAGCTTGCCGATCGGAATGCCCATGCCGCCGGCGCCCTGGTCGCCGAGGCCGAGGATACGCTCACCGTCGCTGACGACGATCGCCTCGACGCCGTCGAAGCGCGGATTGCCGAGGATGCGGCGGATGGCGGCCTGGTGCGGATAGCTGAGAAACAGGCCGCGGGGCTTGCGGAAAATGCTGGAGAATTGCTGGCAGCCGAGACCGACCGTCGGCGTATAGACGATCGGCATCATCTCTTCGATGTTCTGCGTCAGCAGCGCGTAGAACAATGTCTCGTTGGTGTCCTGCAAGCCGCGCAGGAAGATGTATTTCTGGATGTCGCTGCCGAGCTTGCGAAAGGCGTCGAGCCGGCGTTTGACCTGGTAGTCGAGCGTGGCGACGTGGGGCGGCAACAGGCCGTGCAGCTCGAAGGCATCGCGCTCGGATTCGGTGAAGGCCGTGCCCTTGTTGAGCAGCGGGTCGTTGAGGAGCTCATAGCCGCTCAGCGCGGTGTGGACCGTCTGCAAAGATAGATCGTTCATCGACCCCGTTTCCCCACCGAAGAATACATATCCGTTCGCGGCGCCTTGCCATAGTGCCGTTAAGACCGGCCCGTGACGGCCCGATGTCGCGCGCGGGATGACTGGAGGAAATACCGAAGCGGCTTCGCTTTAGCCCTCGACGTCGGTCTCCGGCCGGTCGGTGCCGGCCGACAGCTCTTCATGCCAGCGGCCGTTGGCGTCTTCCCACGAGATGGCCCGGGTTTCTCCCGGCACGTGCTGCTCGCGGGCGGCGCGCTCCGCGGCTTTGCGGGCGAGGTCGTGGGACGGGAAGGATTCGGAGAAGACGCCGTCGACCTTGTAGGCCCAGCCGCCGTCGTGCTCGACGATATGATAGGTGATCTTGGTCATGGTTCACGCCTCACGGAGGTTTCGATCATCGCGCCGGTTCGCGCGGCCGGCAAGCACGTTTCGACGCAGTCGGGTCATGCGGTGCGCGGATGGAACTTCCGCAGTGCCCCGAAACCGAGCACGACGAAGATCGCCAGCACGATGACCTGGGACACCACGAAAGCCGGCTCGGTGCTTTGCGTCGGCGCCAGGGCGTGGAGAAAGTCGATTTTCTGGAAGGCCTGGATGACGCCGACAAAGCAGTCGAGATAGATGGCGATCATGGCGGCGATGACGTAGATCCACCGCCAGATGCCGGTCAGGTGCAGGACATAGAGGGCGAGGACGGCGACCGCCAGCACCACCAGCGATATGACGCCGACGCCCTGCGCCGGCGTGAACGTCGTGTTGTGAAAGAAAAATCCGGTGACGCTGGTGAGGATCAAGGCCAACAGCGCCAGCGCGGTCCAGCCGGGCACGCTTTTGCCCTGGACCATGGCGAAGGCAACGATCACACCGGCAACGATCCCGACCAGGCTGATCAGGACATGGATAATCGTGAATGTGTGGACCGACAGACCGAGGATCATGACGCATCCCTCCGAACGGACATAAATCGCACTGAGATTATAACGCTAATGGATTGAGCCTAGCAGGCTTCCATGTCGATTTTTTGTGACCTCAAGGTTTCGGTGTGGCGGCATTCTCGCGGTTTCGCCGCGCCTCGTAAGCCCGCAAATGCGCATAGGCGATGCGCAGCAACGGAAAGTCGCTCCACCCGCCGCCGCCGCCGCCGCCGCCATCGCCGCCGCGCCTGATCAGATCGCCTAGGATCTGGTCGGCCTCGATCGGCGCGCCGCGTTCGATATCGCGCAGCATCGAGGCCGCAAACGTCGAGCCCGGCATGGTCAGCATGCCCCGGTTTCGCGTCATCGCCGCAGCACTCGGCGCATAGCCTTGCGCCGTGGCGATGCCCGCGCATTCATCGAGCAGCGTCAGCGACAGATGTTCCGCGCCGGCGGCGACGATATCGCCGACGGCGGCCCGCATCAGGCAATTGCTCCCGGCCATGGTCGCGATGAGGACCCATTTTTCCCACATCTCCTGCAGGATGGCTTTGCTCAGGCGTGACTCGAAATTGGCGCCCGAGAAGGTCGCCGCGATGGCTTCGGCGCGCGGCGACGTCGCGCCGCTCTGTTCGCCGAATGACAGGCCGTGGGTGTCGTTGAGATGCAGAATATGGCCGTCGCCGTCCAGCGTCACGGAAATCACGCATTGACCGCCGAGCACGGCGCCGGCGCCGAAACGTCGGCCGAGATAATCCATATGACCCATGCCGTTGAGCAACGGCAGGATCGCGGTGTTTGGTCCGACGGCGGGAGCGAATGAGTCCGCCGCCGAATGCAAATCATAAGATTTGCAGCTGAGCAGGATCAGATCGAACGGCGCACGCAAAGCATCGGCGGTGACGGTTGGCGGTGCCGGCAAGGTCACGTCGCCGAAGCGGCTGCGGATGACGAGGCCGGTGTTGGCAAGCTGCGCTTGGCGCCGCGGCCGCACCAGGAAGGTCACGTCGCGGCCGGCTTGCAACAGCCTGCCGCCAAAATAACCGCCGATCGCGCCGGCGCCGACGACGAGGATACGCATGAGGATTCCGTCCTAATCGACGAGACGGGCGAGGCCCGGCACCACGATCTTGTCGGGGGTGATGTCGCTCTTGATATCGCCGAGCGACTTCATGGCATTGATCAGGTTCTGCATCCGCGCGCGCGAGATGGCGTTGGTCGGCGCGAAATAGTTGATCTTGCGCAAGAAGTCGTAGCTGCGCTCGACCGGCGCGCGCGCCGACTTCATCTCGTTGGCCATGATATCGACCGCCTCGGTGCGGTTGGCCGGATCTTCGAACCAGGCGGCGCTCTTGTCGATGACCGCGAGCAGTTTCACCAATGTATCGCGGTGCTGCGCAGCATAGGGGAGCGATACAACTGTGCCGGAAAACGGCAGGTCGGGCGCGTAATCCATGATCAAGCCGACGCTGTGGAAGCCGGCGTCCTCGGCGAAGAAGCTGACCGGCGGCGCCAGCATGGTGGCGTCGACGGCGCCGGATTTCAGCGCGGCGAAGCGGCCCGCGGTATTGCCGATCACGGTGATGTCGTAGTCGCCGTCCTTCAGTCCGTTGGCCTGCATGATGCGCTCAAGATAGACGCGGTTGATGTCGACCAGGCCGCCGATGCAGATGGTCTTGCCTTTGAGATCCTTCACCGTGGCGATGGTCGGCTTGGCCAACATCTCGTAAGCGGAAACCTGGCCGACGATGCGTAAGAGGCCGACCGGCGCGCCTTTCTCGACGGCGTGGATCGGCTCGACCACGCCGACGTCGGCGACGATGTCGAGGGAGCCCGCGGACAGCTGCTGCACCAGGCCGGACGCGGTCGGCACATAGACGATGTCGAGCGTAATTCCGGCGTCGGCGAAGAAGCCTTTGGCAATGCCGATATACCAGGGCCAGCCCACGGCATTGGCGGCGCCGATCATGCCGGTCGAGATGGTCTCGGCAGCCCTGGTCGATGGCGCCCCGAGGGCCAGCACGCAACATAGCGCGCCGAGGAATTGCGTCAGTCGCGACGAGGCCATGGCCGTTGCTCCCGAATTATTATCCGCGCTTCTTAAGTCGCGGCTGTTATCTTGCCGGGTTCGCTCGCTTGCGACAATGCGGCGGAGCGTCGTTCACGCCGCCGGCGAGCGGCGCGGCACCAATAGATTGCCGGTGAACATCTGCACCACTTCGTCGTTTTGATTGAGCGTCGTGTTCTGCACCCTGATCATGCCGCGATCGGGCTTCGATTTCGACGGCCGCACTTCGAGCACCTCGCTCTTGACGCGCAGCTCGTCGCCGGGCCGCACCGGCAGCGACCAGCTCAATTGGTCGAAGCCGACGCCGAGAATNCCGCCGGCCGGCCTGAANTCGCCGTCGACCATAAGCCGCATNGTCATNGCGGCGGTGTGCCAGCCGCTGGCCGCCAGGCCTTTGAACGNAGANTTTAGCGCCGCGACTTCGTCGAGATGATAGAACTGCGGATCGAATTCCTTGGCGAAGGCGATCATCTCTTCCTTGACGACGCGTTTGCGCCCCGACCAATAAATCTGNNCGACGGCATAATCTTCCAGATATTGCGNTGTCATCTTTTCACCGGCTCTCGTGCAAACCATGCGCCGCCAGCCACCGCCGCGGCATTGATCAGGCCGAAGGTAGCAAGCGCAACCGACAGCGCAATGAACACTTCGGTGAGATTGCCGGTCCAGCGCAGCGCCAGATAGCCGCCCAGCGCCGCGATGATCAGCCGCGCCAGATTGGCGAGGAACGGCCACAACAAGCGCCCGGCGCCTTGCGAAGCGAAATACAGCGCCATGCCGAGCCCGAACAGGCCATAGGCCGGGCCGACCACGTGCAGATAGCGCGTGCCGGCATCGAGCATCGCCGGCGCGGTGTCGAACAGCGACAGCCAGGCGACCGGAAACGCGGCAGCGCTTAGCCCGATCAGTTCGCACAGCGCGGCGGCGATGGCGGCGCCGATCCAGGCCACGCGCAAGGCGCGATCGCGGCGGCCGGCGCCGATATTGGTGCCGACCATGGCGACCAGCGGGCCGCCGAGGCCGAACACCAGAGGGATCAGCAGATATTCCAGCCGCGAGCCGGTGCCATAGCCGGCGATGGCGGCGGGGCCGAATGCGCCGACGAGGCCGGTGGCGATGGCGATGGTGAGATTGGTCTGCACCGTGATCAGCGCCGCCACCGCGCCGACGCGCAAAATGTCGGCAAACAGCGGCCAACGCAGGCGGACGCCGAAAAGGGAAAGCCGCACGATGCTGCGCCCGGAACGCAGATAGGCCGCGAGCGCCACGCTGCCGATCGCGTAATAGATCAGCACCGCGACGGCGCCGCCGGCGACGCCGAGCCGCGGCAGCGGGCCTAAGCCGAAGATCAGGCACGGCGACAGCGGGATCAGCACGACGACGCCGATGACCGTGACGAGCGCCGGCACCGCCATATTGCCGGTGCCGCGAATGACATTGGCGAGCGAGTTGAACAGCCAGACCAGGATGGCGCCGGCGAACACGACGCCGGAATAGGTCAGCGCCGCATCGAGCGACGCGCCGCTGCCGCCCATCGCGGTGTAGAGCCATCGCCCGCCGAGGAGGAGCGCAACCGTGAAGACGACGCCGAACAGCAGCGCGATGACCAGCGCATGGACTGCGAGCGCATCGGCATCGGCGCGCCGCCCGCCGCCGAGCGCGCGTGCGATCGCCGAGGAAATGCCGCCGCCCATGGCGCCGGCCGACATCATCTGCATCAGCATGAGCAGCGGAAACACCAGCGCCACGCCGGCCAGCGGATCGGTGCCGAGCTTGCCGACGAAATAGGTCTCGACCAGGCCGACCGCGCTTTGCGCCAGCATCACCAGCACGTTCGGCGCGGCGAGGCGAATGAGCGTCGCCGCGATCGGCCCTTCGATCAGCGCGCGGGTGCGCGGGTCGTACTTTTTTTCCGGAATGCGGCCGGCGCCGCTGCCAGTTGCGGCGCAGAGGAGGCGAGACCTACTGACGACATGCCGGCGCTCCGTTATCCGCGGCAGCTCGCTGCCTTGAACACCGCACCATATAGGAGTATATACGCCTATATCAAGCAAGCGAGCAAGACGGCCATGCACCCTGTTTCGACGAACCCTGCGGCTTGCAATTGCCTGGCGCTGCGCCAGGCGACCCGCCATGTCACGCAATTCTATGACCAATTCATCAGTCCGCTCGGCCTGCGCGCGACCCAGTATTCGATTCTCGCAAGGCTGCACCGCAGAGGCGCGATGACGATCAATGCGCTGGCCGCCGAGCTGGTGATGGACCGCACCACCCTGGGGCGGAATATCCTGCCGCTGCAGCGCGACGGCCTCATTGCTGTCGGGCCGGGACAATCGGACCGGCGCAGCAAGGAGTTGCGGCTGACGCGCGCAGGCGTAAAGCGCTTTGCGGCCGCCCAGAAGGGCTGGACCAAGGCGCAGGCGCATTTCGAGCGCGCCTATGGCGCAGAACGCGCCAAGGCGTTGCGCACGCTGTTGGAGGATGTGACGGCGCGCGAGCTTGTTGCCGGCTAAATTAGCACTACAGCGCCGCGACCGTTTGCACTTCGAGAAGATAGTCCGGGTCCGCCAAACGGCTGATGATCAGCAGCGTGTTCGGCGGCGAGCCGCCGGGAAACATTTTCGGAAATTCCCGGGTGCGCCAGGCGCGGAACGCGGGCGCATCCTCGGCGCGCGTCAGATAGCTGGTGAACTGTACGACGTTGCTCCAGTCGGCGCCGACCGCGCGCAGCGCGGTGAGGATGTTGGCGTAGACTTGTACGCTTTGCGCCTCGATGTCGCCCTTGCCGACGGTCTTGCCGGACGCATCGCTCGGTACCTGGCCGGCGATGAAGACGACCTGCTGCGTCCGCGCCTGCGCAATATGCGTATAAGTGCCGGGCGGCTTGGCGAGCCCCTCGGGATTGAAAATCTTGATGTCCGCCATGGTCGTCCTCCCAATATTTCTGTTTGCGCGTTTCAGGCGTAGCGCGAGAAATCGCGGCCTTCCTTGACCACGAATTCGAGCAGGAACGGCGCGCCTTTCTCGGTGACGCCGATCGCATCCTTGATGGCGCCGACGATGTCGCCGGGTTTTTCCACCCGCGTTGCCGCGACGTTGAGCCCCTCGGCGACTTTCTTGTAATTGCCGCCGACGGTCATGGCGCCGTATTTCTCGTCGGAGATTTTCAAGACATCGCGCTCGGCGCCCATCACGCCGTTGTTGAACACGATGGTGAGTATGGCGATGCGGTTGCGCGCGGCGGTCTCGATGTCCATGCCGGTCATGCCGAACGAGGCGTCGCCCATCACGTTGATGCAATGCTTCTTCGGCGCCGCGAGTTTTGCGCCCATGGTGATGCCGAGCCCATAGCCGAGCTGGGTCGACTTGCCCCAGCCCATGTAGGAACCGGCGGTCGTGGTTTCCCAGAACGGGATCATCTGCTCGCGCGGGCTGCCGGAATCGTGCGTCATGATCACGTTGTCGCGGTCGAGTGTGCGCATCATGTCGCGGATGACGCGGTACTGGTTGAGCGGCATTTCGTCGGAGTTGAGGAATTTCGCCCATTCGTCGAGCCAGGCCTTCTTGCCGGCGGCGACCTCTTCCTTGAGCGAATTGAGCGCGTTGCCGCCGCCCGGGCCTTTTTGCTTGGCGATTTCCGCAATCAGTGCATCGATCACCAAACCGGCATCGCCGACCACGGCGAGATCGGCGCGATATTCCTTGTTGATGTCGCCGGCATCGTTGGTGGAATGGATAATGGTCTTGCCCGCCGGCACCGCCGGCCCGAAATTCGTGATGGTGAGGCTCGACCCGATCGCCATGACGACGTCGGACTTCTTCATGAAATCGGCGAACACTTTTGAACGCGAGCGCGTCGCGCCGCCGAGCGCCAGCGGATGGCTGTCGGGGATCGCACTCTTGCCCGGATTGGTTGCGACCACCGGCGCCGGCAGCAATTCGGCGAGCGCCGCGAGCTTGTCGCCGGCTTCGGCATAGTGCACGCCCTGGCCGGCCCAAAGAATCGGGTTCTTGGCCGCGAGCAGCATCTCGACGGCCTTCTTGATCGCGTCGGGATCGGGCGCGGCGCGCAGCACCGGCACCGGCTTGTAATGCAACTCGCCCTTGAACTCAGCTTCGGCGATTTCGTCCGGCACTTCGATCAGCACCGGGCCGGCTTTGCCGGTGCGCATCGCCTGATAGGCGCGCCGCATCAGGTCGGGCAGTTCCTGGACGTTATGCGCCAGCGCCGACCATTTGGTCACCGGCCCATAGACGGCGGCGGCGCGGAAGCTAGGGCGCACATATTGCTTGGCCAGCGGCATGCCGCCGGAAATGATGAGCAGCGGCACGTTCTCGGCATAGGCTTGGGCGATGCCCGGAAAAGCGTTCTCGATGCCGGGTCCGGCCTGGGCGCCGAACACGCCGTTCTTCTTGCCGCGCTTGATGCGCGAATAGCCGTCGGCGATGCCGACGCCGACCCGCTCCTGCCGGCACAAGATCGGCCGGATGTCGATCGCCGCGCACGGCTCGATCACCTGGTTGCGCGGATAGCAGGAGAGAAATTCGGTGCCTTCGCGCTTGAGAATATCGGCAATGACTTCGGCGCCATTCATGTGCGTTCATCCCTGACTTGTCTTATTGTGCGATCGGTGAAATCCTCATCCATTATAGCGAAGTCGGAGCGCGAGTATAACCATGGTGCGGCTTGTTTCGCTTTGCGTCGTTCTGGGTTTCGCGTTCGCGGCTGTGCCGGCGCCGGCGCGGGCAGGGGATTTTTGGGGCTGCAGCGATACCGCCTACTGGTGCACGCGCGACGCGATCTATGCGCAATTCAAACTGATCGCCCGTCTCGAGGCCGATCCGGACGTCGATGAAGCCGTCAAGGGGCCGCTGATCACGGCGGCGCGCGCCGAGATTCATCGCCTGCGCGCCGCCATCAGCGAACCGCCGCCGCACGCCTGGGCGACGATCGCTTCGCCGCTGCGCGAAGGGCCGGCGCCGTGCTGCTATACGCGTAAATCCCTTTACATCCGCTGAGCGGTTCGAGGCTCAAAACGTCCGGATCGGAAGCAGACATGGTCAGTTCGCATGGCTGTTTCGTCTGGTACGAGTTGACGACGACAGACCCGGACGCTGCCAAGACCTTCTATACCGACGTCGTCGGCTGGAGCACGCGCGACGCGTCGATGCCCGGCGCGGCCTATACGCTGTTCGCTGCCGGAGAGGATCCGGTCGCCGGACTGACGGGTCTGCCGGCCGAAGCGCGAAAAATGGGCGCGCAGCCGCGCTGGATGGGCTATGTCGGCGTCGACGACGTGGACGTGGCGACCGATCGACTGCAGCGTCTTGGCGGGACCGTGTATGTTCCGCCGACGGATGTCCCCGATGTCAGCCGCTTTTCCATCGTCGCCGATCCGCAAGCGGCGACGCTGGCCTTGGTCAAGGGGCTGAACTCCGGGCAACAGCAGCCCGCCGCATTGGGCATGCTGGGCCATGTCGGCTGGCACGAACTCTCTGCCGTCGATTGGGAGAAGGCATTCGCGTTTTACGGCGAGCTTTTCGGCTGGCAGAAGGTTGACGCCGACTTCGGCGGGATTGGCACCTATCTCCTATTCTCTGCCGGAGGTCAGACCGTCGGCGGCATGTCGACCAAGCCGCCGACGGTGCCGATGCCGTTCTGGCTCTATTACTTCAATGTCGGCGATCTCGACGCGGCGGCAGAGCGGGTCAAGGCCGGCGGCGGCAAGATTCTTGAGGGCCCGCTCGAAGCGCGAGGCGGCAATCGGATTGTCCGATGCACGGACCCGCAGGGCGCCATGTTCGCGCTGAGGACCGGTCGGCCCAAGACAATCGGCTATTTCGGGCCCGCCGCCGCGGACGATCCCGCCTCTACGCGTTTGTTTGTACCGAAGAGGGCCGGGCCAAACGCGTAGTTCTCCTGACCGTCAATGGGGAGCTTCCGGCTTCGCACCGCGCCCGAGCGCAAATTGACCGACCGGACCCTCGACGTGAAAGTCCAGTCCCGTCATTTTCGCGAACAGATCGATATTGGTAGTGCCGATCGCGCATCCGCCGAGGCCCATGTCGGTCGCCATGACGTAAAACGTTTGCATCAAGACGCCGACGTCCTTGAGAATGAGCGCATAGGCGATCGAGCTGTATTTCCATGAAACCCGGCCGAAGCGCGCGGCAATGGTGATCAGGATTTGCGGCNCGGCGTCCACGCCCATGGCGAATTCGGCGCTCTTGAGCANCGCGTCGAGCTGGTTGCCNCGGGTCTCGATCGGCACCAGCGCATGCGCGCCGGCNTCGTANTGATAGAAGCCNCGCGATAGCCCTTCGCATGTGTCGACGGCGAGATAGAGTTCGAGCTCGTAGCTGGCGCCGCCCGAAGGATAGGGCCGCGCGGCGTAGGTGAGCTCCGGACCGCCGCCGCCGTGGTCGAGTGGCGCCTTGAATTCCGATTGGACGCGGGCAGCGCCGTCGAGAAATCGCGCCAGCTCGGCAAGCGTGATCGGACGCTGGTTGTCAAAGTCACGCGTTGAATGACGCTCGCGCAGAAGCTCGGCGGCTGGCGACAGTGTGGGCGCGGGTGAGACTTCGCGCAGATCGATCTTCGTTCCAGGCCAAGGCGGCCGCACCGCCGGCAGCGGCGCGATCGTGCCCGCGTAGGGATAGGCGCCGCCCAGCGGATTGGCGTGGCGGCCCTCGGTGCTGCGCGCATGGAACAGCAGATCGTGAAAATCCCATAGAACGAGTGGGTCGTCGCCTTCGTCCGGCCGCAGGCCGCCGTTGCCGGCGTCGACACGAAATAGGATTTGGCAATCGACCAGCAGGCCGAGAAGCTCGGGTCCCAAATAATCTTTCTGCCGGCGCAGCTGCTTGATCTGTTGCGGCGTGGACAGCGCAACCAAGGCGGCCGCGACCTTGGGATCGCATATCTTGAACAAGGCGCCGGCGCGCGGTGATTCCAGAACCATCTCGTTGGCGCGCCGCCGCATATAGGCAAACCGCGACAGCGCGAGCGTGTCGGCGTTGTCTAGCTGTGACACGCGCGGCCAGTAATCCGGCAACTGCGGCTCGATGACGACCATATCCTCGCTTCGCGAACGCGCCAGGCGGTATTCGATGAGGCCGCGCCCGGCCAATCGCCGAACCAGAACATGAATTTCCTTATCGGTTTCCCGGTTGCCGGATGCGAATGCGGCCAACGGCAGGCCGAAACGCAAATCCTTCGCGCGCTCCACGGCCTCGGCGCTAAACTTTCCCAAGGCAAGCGAAATATCGTCGAACTGCGCGACTATGTCGCCGCCCGCCTGCGCTTGCAGCGTGACGTGGCTTAGCAGCTTTGCGGAAAGCGTTGGCGCCGCGCGTCGCTTACTCTTTTTTCGCGGANCGCGCACGACGGCATGATCTCAGGTATGAGGATGAAGCGGATTNAGNTCGCTTTCCAAAATCGGCGTATCGCGCAAGCCGAGCTTGACCGGCACGTCGTAAAGCCGGCCGGGCCCGAAGCGGCGATAGAAATGCCGCAATCCCGGAACGATGACGCGGACCACCGGTGTCTCGATATCGGGCCGCGTCTGATCGAGCACGAGGAAATCGAGACCGGCGCGCTTGGCGATATCGACGCAGGCAAGCGCCTGCTCGCGCGTGTCGAGACTGCCGAACTTCATGTCGAGGTGCGGCCGGACCGCCGGTTTGCCGTCCGCGATCAAATAGGGATGCTCCTTGAGGCGAAACGGGCCGGCGCTGTCATTGCTTGCCTGGCCCGCGTCGCGGGCACCCATCAGGCCGATCGACAGGAATTGATTGACCTCGGTCAGCGCGCGCAACAGCGCAATGCGCGGATCGAAATGCGAGCCGGAGCCGTATTCGACGAACTCCTGTCCGGTGATGGTCGAATACGACATCGCCACATAGCTCGGAATGCCGAGATCGGTGGTAATGTCGAGCACCCACAGCCGGCGCCCGGTTTCGGCAAGCTGGTTTTTCAGATCGCGGACGTAGGAATCTTCGAACCGGCTCAAGTCCAGTTCCGTCCGCTGCGATCGGTTGTACCACCAGATGGCATAGGCATCCCGCTCCACCAGTTCGAGGAATCCCTGGACGATCGCCTCTTCAAGAGTATTGCCGGCGGCGCAGCCGTTGGAGTCGGCGTGCATATGGCTGTGGAATGCGTCGGTGTGGAAAAAATACAGCATCCCGGTCGGCAGATATTTGAAGCGCTGGTCGCGCAGCGACCACACCGGCGTCCATTCGATCTTGGCCGAGGGATCGAACGGCGGCGGTGTCGGCGTCACATCCTCTTCGCTCGGTGGGCGCCGGTACTGCGCGTCGCTGAACAGCAGGACGTCGTTCGGCCAAATGGCCTCGCCCGGCGCGAAGTCGGCGAACCGCTGCGCCACCCTGACCTCGTCGCCCTGGAAGATTCCGGAATAGCGTTCGATCGCCTCCATCAACGCGCTGGCTTCGCCTTGCTCGGCGGTGCTGCCCTTGCCGAAGCTGCCGCCGCCGCCGCGTCCTGACCGTAGCTCATGGATCGATTTGGCGGGTCCGGAAAAATTGTGCGTGGCATAGTAGTTGGTGTTGAGCGGCAGATCGACTTCGACCCGTTCGAGCTTCGACACCACGCCGGTGAGCGGGCTCACGTGCTTGCGGTATTTTGCCACCGTCGCCCGCGACGAAACGCTGCGGTAGCCGCCACTGGTCATGACCGGCTTGGCGCCGGCCGTCAGCACGACCGGCGCCGGCTCACGGCGCGGATCGCGCAATTTCTTGGTTCCGCAGGACGGACATTGCGGCCGGCGCGGCACGTAGTGCTTGACGATGGTCGGGCCCGATAGATCGAGGCTGATCAGATGATCGTTCAGCGGGGTGCGGAAATCGCTGGCGATCGCCTTGGCGATCTCGACTGCGGCAAGCTCGATGCCGCTATTGCCGAGCGAGTCCGTGGCGAGCGGCGAAACCGCAACGCGACGCGCTTGCCGGCGGTCGAGCATCGCCCTGACTTCGCGGTTTCTTTTCATCCGCTCGGCGAGGCAGGTCCAGCAAGGACCTTTGCCCGGGCTGAACACCGGTCCGACAAGAGGAAAGACGCCGGATGGCTGAACCAACAGCCAGGGCTTGCGATCGGACAGGTGCCGCCGGTTCAATTGTTCAAGCTGCCCTTCGAGATAATCGTCGACCAGGACGACCGTGAGGTCGGCGGAGCGATCGACGACGCGGACACCGAGTTTGCGCAACGCCGCGCCAAGGTGCTTGGCGCCCTTGGCGTCCACGGATTGAACGCGCACCTTGCACGTCTGCAGATTTTTTGCCGCCATCTCCAATGGGATGCCCAGCGTCGCCCAATAGCCGGCGGCGGCGTCGACGGCCGTTTGCCGTTTCGGCACGATGTAGCGGCGGTCGATCAACCGCTTGATGGCCTGGTCGACCACGTCGGCCGGAAATCTTTTCGTCAGCTCGCGGACGATCTGGCCAAAGCTTTTTCCCGCCGCGATGGCGTCGGCGACGATGCAAAACAGCTCGCCATGCAAAAAGAATTTGCGGTCTTCGGAATAGAAGCACACCGCATCGGGCGGCAGCACATAGACCGAGAAATTCGGCGCGAATTGCGGAACGTCTTTGCCGTTGAATCGCGTGGTGCTGTGAGCTTGATCGCCTGCCACCACGCCGGCGTGCACGCCGCTAGGTTTATTGCCGCCAGTGTGGGTCGCCATTGCGAGGCAGATGCTCTCGGATTGTGGAAGTCCTGTGGTCTAGCCTGCGTACCGGCGCTTGTCGACGTTATTGGCCACTGGCGCGGCCAGCGCCGTAATAAACGCAGGCCGCAAGAAACGCAAAGCGGGCCGGGTCAAGCATGACCCGGCCATAACAACCCATATCTATCGACGTGGTCGGAGCGTGCTTGCGCCTTAGCAGGCGTGACAACCGCCCCTCGTTATACACCAAGCGCAACCGCCGCAACCGCCGCAACCGCCGCAGCCGCGCCAAGCGCATCCGCCGCAGCCGCATCGGCCGCAGCCGCCGCATCGCCACCAGGCCAATTGCTGGCCGGCCTGAGACTTGGCGGTGTTTTCCTTATCGAAGACGTAGAACGTCGCAAGGCTGACGTCGGAGAGCTCTTCCTCACTGAGGAAGATTTCCTGACGCGGAGAGGTATTCTGGGACGGTATATCCGCTGTCGGCGCGCTCGCTGATGCGGTCGCTCCTCCTACCAACGAAAAGGACACCCCGGCGATTCCAAGGACCGGGAGGGCCTTCTTCAGACGCTTTTGCTTCGTAGATTGCTTCTTTTGCGCCATCGTAGAGACCTCCACATTGCAAATAGTGCTCGACGGGTTAGCCGTAGCATTATTCGGGTGGACTGCCTAGGGCACCGGGCGAGGCTGTGGTGTCGCGCCTTATTCGGCCGGTGCCGCGCCGTATAAACCCGGCAATAGCCGCTGCCGTTGCCGCAGCGACCATTGGCCGAGCCGGTCCATATAGAGATAGAGCACCGGCGTGGTGTAGAGCGTCAGCAATTGGCTGATGATCAAGCCGCCCATGATCGAGATGCCGAGCGGGCGGCGGATCTCGCCGCCGTTGCCGAAGCTCAGCGCCAGCGGCACGGCGCCGAGGATCGCCGCCATGGTGGTCATCATGATCGGGCGGAAGCGCAGCAGGCAGGCCTG
>JGI12270J11330_10001481_pt1 | contig 17399 bp, 12 predicted proteins | sample PeaSoiMetSII2010_FD_11330 | JGI IMG/M metagenome (IMG submission 11330)
AGCGAGGTGGCGTGGCTGAAGCGGGAGCTGAAACACGGGGAATTCACGGGAGTGTTGCGGGGAGAGGAACTCGCGCGGGCGTACGCGAACATGGACCTATTTGTGTTTCCGTCGCGAACGGACACGTTTGGAAACGTGATTCAGGAGGCGGCGGCATCGAGCGTGGCGGCGGTGGTAACCAATGAAGGTGGGCCAAAGCACCTGGTGTTGCCGGGGATTACGGGACGAATCGCCAAAACAAACGAGGAATTTGTGGCCGCGGTGGTGGAATTGGCGAAGGATCGGGAAGAATTGCGGCGAATGGGAACGGCGGCGAGGGAGAATGTGGCGGGGTCGTCGTGGGATGCGGCATTTGCGATGACGTATGCGGCGTACCGGTATTGTCTGCCGGGAGTGGGGGAGGAGTTGGCGCACGAAGAAAAAGTATTGGTGGGTGGAACGAGGGCGCGCGAAGTCATAAGGCGGCCGCGGTTCCCGGCGTGAACGTGGGCGGCATAGCGAATAAGATTTGCTGGTGCGTTGGCAATCGCAAAAGCGGCGGCAAGCCGCCGCACTCCAAAGTGGGCAAAATTATTTAGCGGGGACGGGCATTTCGCCGGAATGGAATTGGGTCCAGGGGCCGGCTTTCAGGTCGCGTAAGTAGGGCTCCTGCCAGGCGAACTCGGGATGAGCGGCGAGGAAGGGTTTGGCCAGGAAATCTTCCCCACAGGGGTGGCCCAGGCGGGCCACGAGTTCCATATCCTTGGCCATGGCCGAGTCCGCAGCCTTGCCCTGCACAGCGCCGCCGGGATAGAACGCTCCCCAATCCCATAGCGAAACGCCGCGCGCGGCGGTGTCGACGTGGCCGCAGAGCGTGCGCTCATTCGCCCCAGTTTTCTTCTCGAACGAATCGACGTGGTCGGCCAGCATCTGTTGGGCCAGCGAAACATCGATCCTACCCTTATTCTCATTGAGGAGTTGTTCCCAGCGGACGCGGCGGGCATTGGGAGAAGTTTCGAGATTATTAGGGTCGAATTGCGGCGTGTCTTCCTTGAGGACCTTGGGATCGCGGGCCCAGTTGGAGCCAGCGAAGACGCCATCTTTGGTGCGCCAAAGTTTGTAGGCTTTAAGGCCCAACTCGAGTTGAGCGATTTCCCCGGTCTTGCGGTCGCCGAGAAGCCAATCGTTGGCGTAGCCGCCATTGTTGCCGTCGAGCATGATGCGCGTGTAATCGTCGATGGAGCCAGCGTATTGCAGGGCCTTGCGCGCGCGGAAGAACTCGGGCTTGCCATTGGGATCCCAGCCTTCAAACTGGGTGATGGTGGTTTCCGTGACCATGAGGCCATCGGAATTGATGCCGAAATCGTCGTCGCTGGCGATGACGCCGGGGAAGCCGTCCATCAGGATGCGGTAGCCGTGGGCGGGCTGAATATCGAAGATGATGCGCCAGCGTTCACCGTTCAGATAGCTGGTCCAATTGTTGTGGGCAATGACGATCTGGTGATCTTTGGTCCAGCTGCCAGTAGCAACGAAGGCGCTGCAGTTGCCGGGGCTCTTGAGATTGGGGGCACCGACGAGTTTCTCTTTTTTGTTGAGCCAGGGAACGTAATAGTCGGGAACTTCTTCAAAGGAGTTGAGAGCCACGATGTCGTAGACGTCGAGCTGCGAACCAGTGCGGGCGTTCAGACCTTCCACGATGCCCTGGAGTTCCTGCTGATATTCGGGATCGATTTTGGGCCAGAGCATTTCGCGGGCAACCTGGCGGAAAAAGGCCCAATCGCGCTGCGTGGAGCGCACCATCCCGGCCTGGACGGCGGGAAAGGCGTCCTCGATTTCCTTGGCGAGCATGTAGCCATGCTGGAAGCCGATGGTGGCGGGGTCGCCTTCGAGATGGACGTAGACCCAGCCGCCGCGCTCGAAGCTGTAGGTGGTTTTCAGGCGGGGATCGCTGGAGGAGGCATGTTCGCGGGCGTTCGCGACGGTGGAATCGAGATCGTTCCTGGCAGCTTCGGCATCATGGGAGTGCTGGCCAGCCAACCACAAGAGGGCCGCACCAGCGACGAGCATGATGACGGCGGCGAGGCGACGAATTCCATCGGACATGGGGAGAGGCTCCTTGGGATGAGTTTGGCAGGACTTAGTGTACTACTGACGGGGGAGGAGAAAAGCTTACACAGAGGACACGGAGGACACAGAGTTCGCCGGGAAGAGCACAGAAGAGAAAAGAAAAGCGGCAGAGAGATTCCTCACTTCGCGGACTCCGTTCGGAATGACAGGGTTTGAACGCGTTGCCAAAGTGGGGCGCAGCGGTGCTGCGCCCCTACAAAGACAAACCCAGGAGCACAGTCAGGAGTGACTGTGCCACAAGAGCAAAAACCAGAGTTGGCTCGCGATACAAGATTACTTGGCCGGGGGCGAAGGCGCGGGCTTGGCGGGGGGCGCGAGATCGAGGGGCGGGCCAATGTTATCGGGCAGTTTACCGTTGAGGGAGTCGAGGAATTGCAGGAGATCGTCGCGCTCGTCGGGGGTAAGGACATCGAGGGAGTGGATTTCCTTGTCGAGATGAGGATTCCAGTTGCCGCCGCCGATGTAGTGAGCGAGGGTGTCCTTCACGGTGGGGAAACTCCCGTCGTGCATATAGGGGCCGCGGTTGGCGAGGTTGCGCAACGAAGGCGTTTTGAAGGCGCCCATGTCGGCATCATTTTTGGTTTCGGCGTAGCGTCCGAGGTCATTCAGGTTGCCGCGCGTATCGGCGCCAACGCCCAGGTTGTGGAACTTGTTGTCGGTGAAAAGCGCGTAGTCGTTTCCGATGGTGTGGCAGACGGCGCAATTGCCCTTCTTGGCGCTTATGAAAATAATCAAGCCGCGCTGGGCAGCGGACGGAAGCGCCTTAGAGTCATGGCCATAGTAGAAACGGTCGAAGGGAGAATCGCCTGCTATGACGGTGCGCTCGAACGAGGCGATGGACTTCACCACCATGTCAATGGTGATCTGATCGGTATCCCAAGCCATTTTGAAGAGGCCGGGGTATTTCGGATCAGCTTGCAGGTGCTTCACAACGCCTTCAAGAGAATGGGCCATTTCCACGGGATTGGTCATGGGTCCCTTGGCCTGTTCTTCGAGACTGGGAGCACGGCCATCCCAAAACTGCAGGGAGTTGTAGGCGGAGTTGATGACCGTGGGCGAATGGCGAGTCCCGAGCTTGCCACCGACGCCGTCGGAAACGGGTTGATTGTCGGAAAACGCGAATTGCGGAGCGTGGCAGGAGGCACAGGAAACTGTGCCATCAATGGAAAGCCGGGGATCGTAAAACAAGCGGCGGCCAAGCGCGATAGTCTCTTCCGTCGGCGGATTGTCCGGCGGGATGGGAACCGGAGGCAATCCCAGAGGAGCTTTGATTGCCACAGGTTTGCCAACGGGCATTATCGCGGAAGGTGAAGACTGCGCTTTTGCAGCGGGAAAGTAAACGAGCGCGGCGAGGAGAAAGAGGCCCAGAAACACCAAGCCAAAGAGAGTGAGTTTGCTGGTGGGTTTCATGAGAGCACACCTCGGCGGGAGGGTAGCGCTCGGGCAGCCCGGTGTAATGTGACCGTGGGCACAAGGAAAGGCCGGGCGAGAAAACCGAGAGGCGCTTCGCCGTGAGGCGTTCCGAGGCAGAGATAGAAGCTAGAGGTAGCCACAGCTATAAATTATGCGGCATCGCTTAGCCGGGGTCGAGGAGTGCTCGACCCCAAGGGACCGTGGAGCAGGAGCTTCAGCAATAGCTGCAGGCTTCGTCGCCCATGCCGTTGTTCATACCGTCCTTCATACGGCGCAGACGGCGGCCAAGCCGCTCGGCAAGCTGATGACGCGCGCGCCAGAGCCGCGCCTTCAAGGTATTCTCTGTCACTCCAAGCTTTCTTGCCGCTTCGCCCGTGGAGTAGCCTTCCACTTCGCGCAGGAGGAAAGCGGTGCGGAGAAGTGGCGAGAGGTCATCCAGGTTTTCGTTGATCATTTCGCGAATTTCCGTGCCGGCAAAGACCTGCTCCGGATTAGGGCCGTCATCGGCAAAGCGCTCGGCGATGGGCAGTTCGTCCTCGTGAGGCGAATCGTCGAGAGAAACCGCGGGGCGGGCCTTGGCGCTGCGGCGCTTCATCAGTGCGGCATTGATGACGATGCGCGTGAGCCAGGTGGAGAACTGCGAGCGGCCCTCGAAGCGCTTCAGGTTGCGATACGCGGAGAGCAGACCGTCCTGCAAAGCGTCTTCGGCGTCCTCAGCATTGCCCAGGACGCGAAGAGCAGTCTGGAACAACTGGCGATGGTAGCGGCGAAAGAGGGTCTCAATCGCCTGGGCATCGCCGCGCTGGCCGGCCCGGATCAGCTTCTGTTCACTGAGCTTCTGATCGCTAAACTGCGGAGTACTCATCACTTGCGTTGCCATTTGTTCCCCCCATGCAGCTTACTAAGAGTAGTTGAGCACAAGAAAGTTACAGACACATCGCAGCCTCAATGCACAGGTATCCCCCCCTGTACCTTGGGCTTTTTCATCAGCAGTAAAATCGGGATGACGGCGAAAAAGATGATGCCGAGCATTTTGAAATTGTCGAGGAAGGCAAGCATGGTGGCTTGCCTCTGCACTATGCCGTAGATCATGCCCTGAGCCCGGTTTGCGGCGCCCGGACCGGAAGACCCTCCAGCCATGAAGCCGCCAGTAAAACTGACGAGCGTTTTGTGATAGGCGGCGCTGAACAGATTTACGTGCTCCATGAGATGAGCGGTGTGGAATTGCGTGCGGCGCTCGAGCATGGTGGTGACCGTGGCGATGCCCACGCTGGCTCCGATGTTGCGAGCCAGATTGATGATGCCGGTGCCCATGTTGGTCTTTTCTCGAGGCACAGAAGCAAACGCGGCGACGTTGATGGGGATGAACAGGAAGGCCAAGCCGAAGGCCTGCAACATTCTACCGAGCATGGCGTGGCGGAAATCGAGCCCCAAGCTCCAGCCGGCCATCACGAACAGGGCGGAAGCGGATATGGTGCAGCCGAAGGTGATGAGGTAGCGAGTGTCCACGCGCGATACAAGGTAGCCGACGAAGGGCATGGTGAACATGATGAGCGCCCCACCGGGGGAAAGCGCGAGCCCTGCCAATGCCGCCGGGTATCCCAGGAGTTCCTGAAGCATCAGGGGAATCAGCATAGTGCTGGCGTACAAAACGAATCCCAGGAAGAACATGGCCACGGTGGCGATGGCGAAATTGCGGTTTTTCAACATGCGGAAATCCACCACCGGATCCTTGGCGCGGAGTTCCCACAAAACACCGGCAACCACGCCGACGATCATGAGTAACAGGAAAAGCTGGATGAAACCGGAAGAGAGCCAGTCTTCGCGCTGTCCCTTGTCGAGGACGATCTGGAGACTCCCCAGACCCAAGCTGATGAGGCCGAGCCCGATGTAATCAATGCGGAAGCCCTGGGTCAGCTTCACGCGCTTCATGTACGGCGGATCGGAAACGAGCAAATAGGTGAGAAGAAGAGAGATTATGCCAACTGGAATGTTGATATAAAAAATCCAGCGCCATGAATAGCTGTCTGTAATCCATCCGCCGAGCCACGGGCCTATCGTTGGGGCCACGACCACGGCGATACCATAAACGGCGAAGGCCATGCCGCGTTTGCTGAGCGGGAAGGTGTCGTTCAAGATGGCTTGCTCGCTGGGCTGCAGACCGCCGCCGCCGGCGCCCTGCAGGATGCGGAAAAGGACCAGCATTCCGAGACTGGGGGCCAAGCCGCAGAGGAAAGAACTGACCGTGAATAAGGCGACGCAGGTCATATAGAAGCGTTTGCGCCCCAGAACTGAGGAAAGCCAACCCGAAAGCGGCAGCACGATGGCATTCGACACAAGATAGGAAGTCAGGACCCAGGTGGATTCATCCGCGCCAGCCGAGAGACTTCCAGAAATATGCGGGAGCGCGACGTTGGCGATGGAGGTGTCGAGCACCTCCATGAACGTGGCGAGCGTGACAGTAACGGCGATCACCCAAGGGTTGATCGAGCCGTCCGGCATGCGCAACTTCGATGTAATTTCCCCCAGCATAGCTCGCGAGTTATCCCGTTGCGTTTAGTCGGTAATTACGGTTGCTTCCACATTCATGCCCGGCCGGAGGACTGCCACTTCCGGCGAAATTGGATCCAGGACGATTTTCACGGGGACACGTTGAACCACTTTGACGTAGTTGCCCGTGGCGTTTTCAGGAGGGAGCAGGCTGAGCACCGCTCCCGTAGCACCCGAGATGGAATCAACGTGCCCGGTGAAGGTCTTGCCGTAGGTATCCACCTTCAGATAGGCCTTTTGGCCGGGCTTCATATTCTTGAGCTGGGTTTCCTTGAAGTTGGCGGTGACCCANACNTCNCGGAGTGGCACGACCACAAGCAAACCNTGGCCGGGCTGAACGATTTGTCCAGGTTCCACCTGCTTGTGGGTGGCGACGCCATCAACGGGCGCGACGATGTTGCAATAGCTTAGATTTAGGAGCGCGGCGTCGAGGGCGGCGCGCGCCTGGTCCACTTTGGCGAGCTTGGCTTGGGCGTCGTCCGAACGCATGGCCACACGGCGCTGATCGGCGTGGGCCGAAAAAACGCCCGCCTGGGCCATCGCGACGCGAGCTTTCGCAGCATCGAGCTGGGCATGGGAAATATCAACATTGCGCTTGGCCTGAGCGAAGCGCTGTTCATCCGCGTTCAAGCCGCTGAGACTCGCGTCGGCGTTGGCTTTGGCGGCGTCAAATTGCTGCTTGGAAATTTCGCCCTTTTCCATCAAGGGGGTGTAGCGCTCCAGATCGGACTTGGCGAGTTGCGCGTTGGCGCGACTGCGATCGACGTTAGCCTGAGCAAAGGCGAGGTCCGCGGTTTGCGCTTGTTCGTAGGAGGCCTGCGCGCGAAGGAGATCGGCTTGGGCTGCGGCGAGTTGCGCATCCGCGCTGGATTGGCCGCTGGCGACATTTTCACTGGTGCGCGGAACATCCACGCCCGCGGAACGCGCTTCGCCTTCCGCCAGAGCCAGTGCGCCCTTGGCTTGGTCGACGGCGGCCTGATAATCCGCCGGCTCAATCAGGGCGAGCACCTGGCCGGCCTTCACGGCTTGATTGTCCTCCACGAGCACCTTGCCGATGCGGCCGGAAATCTTGGCCGCGATGGGGGTGATGTGGCCGTCAACCTGAGCATCATCCGTGGTTTCGCGATTGCGGAAATAGAGGAAGAGCGCCAGCACGGCGGCAAGCAGCACCACAATGCCAATAGTCAGCAAACGACGCACTTTCGGAGTGACAAGACCCTGCGGCGTCAAATCCGTCTTGCGCGGCTCCGCGGGCGGCACTTTGACCTTCGCGGCATTCTCCAATCCGACGTCGATCTCAACAGTCATCGTTTCCTCACTTCGAGTAAGTCTTCTCCATTTGTCCAACCGCGCGCGCAAAGTCTGCGCGCGCCTGGTTGAAGCGGTAGAGCGCCAAGATCTGATTGTCGTTGGCGCGCGCCAAGGAGTCCTGGGCGGAAATCACTTCGATGTTGTTGGCCACGCCGGCCCTGAAACGATCGCGGGCCTGGCTGACTTCTTCCTTTGCCAATTCGACGCCCAAATTGGCGACCTGCACTTCAGAACGCCCGGAAGCGAGATTCAGCAGCGAGGTCTTCACATCAAGGGCAATCTGATTGCGCAAATCGGCTTTCTGCTGGTCCAGTTTCTGGACTTCGAGGCTGGCCTTGGCGATTTCCGCGTGAATCCTGCCGCTTGTGAAGAGCGGGAAGTTCACGCTGCCTTGGTATTGGTAGGTCGGGATGACGTTGCTGGCGGAGGTGCCAAGTTGGTTCCAGTAGCCGTCGAAACGCAGAGCAGGCAGCCGGGAGAACTGCGAGGCCTGCATTTGGTAACGAACGACTTTTTCCTCGGCGAGAATGGCCTTCCATTCCTGGCGACCGGCGAGGGCGGTGTCAACGCTGGCTTCGACTTCGGGCTGCGGCGTTTCAAAGAAACTCAGCGAATCGGCCAGCTCGACCTTCTGGCGCGGATCGAGGTTTAGCAGTTTGCTAAGGCCAAAGAGGGAAGCTTCGCGATCGTTTTCGGCTTCAATCAGGCGCTGTTTTTCGTTTTGCAGCTCGACGTTTGCGCGGAGCGTGTCGATGCCGGTGCCCACGCCTTCTTTCTGCAAATCGGCGGCTTGATCGTAAAGGGCCTGAGCCAACTCAACGCGCGATTTGGAAGCTTCGACATTGGCCACGGCGCGCAGGGTGCCGATGTACTGCGATACAACGAGCAGGATGACCTGCTCGCGTGTGGACAGACTGTTGGCGTTGCTGGCATCGACGGCACTACGAGACGCTTGGTAGCGCTTCCAAAGGGAAAGATCCACCCCCGGTCCAACCGAAAAGATTTGGTAGGGGCCCAAGTGCCCGGGAAATGGCAATCCCGGGAACGACTCGCCTCCGAATTGGGCTTTGAGGTTCACGCGATTGGCAGAATCTGCCAGCCTCATGTTGGCCTGAGGCAGGAGGTCAGAGCGCGTGATGTTCTTGTCCTGCACGCTTTCCGCGGCGGTCAGGACGGCGATCTGTTGCATAGGGTTCTGCTTCAAAGCGAGGGCGACGGCCTGCTCCAATGTGAGACGGAGAGTGTCGCTTGGAGGATTCGCTGGAAGCTGGGAAGAGCGGCCTTGCGCCTGCAAGCCGGCGGGGAGAAGCAACAAACCGAAAAAGACAGTATAGAAAATGATGGGGGACTTCTTGCGGGAGTCTGACTCTTTCGGAGCGCCGGCGTCGTGTTTTGCGTCGGCTTCGATGATCTCGTTGACGATGGCTTGGTTGAGGCAGCCTTCCGCGACGAGTTCGCCGCCAAGACGGTGCATCTCTTTTAGAAGGACTTTCCCGGCGTTATCGATGAAGCTCACGCCGCAGAGATTGATACTGAACTTCTGGCGCGGCGAGGCGACCAAGAGTTCACGCCAGCACTGTTCGAGAGCGGCGACCCAGGGCCCTGCAAGGCGGCCCTCGATGCTCAGTGTAAGGCGGCCGCGTTTGGTTTCCGTGGTAATTCGTAGCATGTCGGTTTTCTCTTCAGGTGGAGTAAGGAGCAATGGAAAGGCCAAAGAGAAATGCGAATTATCCTCTATAACATACTTAATATTCATAAGATTACCGATCTGACGGAGATCTCAGGGCGCGGTGAATAGACGTTATATGGTCACATGACCATAATAGAGCACTTGCCGAATGCCCATTTATGGTCATTTCAAGGCAAGGCGGAACGCCGCCACAAGAGAGAATACGCGGGGATGGAGGTGAAAGTAACATCGCTATTGTCATTAACACTGTAAAGGTTGGGTGAAAAAAATATGTCTCGGCCCAGCCGGTCAAGCGTTCACCCCTGAGACCAACGCATCAACCGTGGAGCGGATGAGGTGTTCCTTGGCGACCCAGGGAAACAGTTGATGGGTGATCAAAAGCGAAGTAACGCCGTGAACACCGCACCACAGGGTCTGGCTAGCGAGTTCGGCATCCTTCGTGCGCAGGATCCCAGCGGAGATGCAATCAAGAACACAGCGGCGCAGGAATTCAAAGGATTGGATGCCCGGAGAATCCGGCCGAAGATACTTGGACTTGTCGAAGCCCTCGGGAGGCGGCATCAAGAAAACGACGCGATAATGCTGGGGATTCTCAAGGCCAAAATGGATGTAGGCCACAAGGCCGCGCTTCAAGCGTTCCAAGGGGTCGCCGGGCTGTTCGTGAATCTTGGTCAAATGATTGATCAAGCGAGNAAAAGTTTCGTGGCAAAGCTGCTCGAGCAATTCGGCCTTATCCTTGAAATAGAGATAGATGGTGGTGGGGGAGTATTCAATCCTGTCGGCAATGCGGCGCATGGAGACGTGCTCGAAGCCTTCCTTGACGAAGAGCTCGCTGGCAGCATCGAGGATTTCCTGTCGCAGGAAGCGTTTTTGGCGGGCCTTGCGTTCATTAACGCCCATGGAATAACTCCGCACTCTAACTTAACGACGTTAAGGCAATCCTTTCTTGTTGTCAAGTCTCTTAGGGTTTCGGTGATTCAGAAGGAGCAGGTGTGGTGGTGGCGGCGGGCGCTTCGGCCTTGTTTTTTTCGCCGGCAGCAAGAATCTCCTCAACAATGGCGGCAGTGCGATTCTGACTGAACGTGCAACCGTGATCGTAGATGCGGCACTGCGCCAGAGTCATCTTGCAGCCGCAGGGGCATTCTTCGGCGTTGAATTTGTGCAGAGCCACTTGTCGCTGCTCGGGGGCCAATTTCGCCATGTTGACGCCGGGTAGCAGGGTGGCGCGGTCGGCGTGTTTCAGGAAGATCTCGCCGGTGTCCTCGAAGGTTTCGACCTTAGCGGCGATAGGAAGGTCTAACAGGGCGCGGACTTCGGTTTCGTACAGGGAGGGATTGAAAAGTCCAACGTGTTTCTGAACGATGCGGCCTTGTGTGTTGATGATGAAGGCGGTCGGCAAAGCGAAAACACCGCCATAGTCAATCCGAATCTTGTCCGTGACCACGGCCACGGGGAAATTGATGCCTTCGGAATCGACGACCTGTTTCACCGCGTCCGGGCCATCGTCGTCGGCCAAGCCGATGATCTGCAGGCGGTCCTTGTAGCGGTTCTGCAGTTCGATGAGGCTGGGAATCTCCATGCGGCATGGGCCGCACCAGGTGGCCCAGAAATTCAGGAGGATGACTTTGCCTTTTGCCGAGGCCAGCGAAAGGTCCTTGCCTTCCAAATCCTTGAGCTGAAAATCGGGGGCCGGGTCGGGATCGCGCACAAAGCGGATCACCGGCAGTTGGGGGGAAGCGAGCAATGGAAGCAAGAGGCCAAAGACGGCCAAGCTCAAGAGGCAAACAGGAAACAGCCTGAGAAACATGCGGCGCGGGTTTAAAGGCATCGTGCTCATAGCCAAGTCACTAGAACAATGGGACCAGAGTACGGGAGAAAAAGCAAAGTGCAAGACGAAGGAATTGCTCAACACGGCAGAGCCTTACCGCTTTGGTGGACAGTATCCTCATCGGGGGCAAGTTTTGCGGATTCAGACGGGACGGCGGATGCCGAGCTTGCGCATGCGGGCTTGCAGGGTGGTGCGCTTCATGCCGAGGAGAATCGCGGCGCCGCGAGGGCCGGCGATGCGCCACTGGGTCTGGCGGAGGGCGCGGAGGATGTGCTGGCGTTCGGCTTCTTCCAAAGTGGCGATCGATGTGGACGTGGGTGGCGCATTCGGGGCTGGTGCAGCAAAGCGCGGTGTTTCCGACTGGGTGGAGGTCACAAGCGAGGCTGGCGAAAGGTCGCGCAACTCCGGGAGTGGGACGCGCAACTCCTCACCGGGGGAAAGGAGCACGGCGCGTTCAACGAGGTTCTCCAGTTCGCGGACGTTGCCGGGCCAGGGATAGTTCACGAGCGCTTCCATCACGTCCGAGGGCACATATTCGACAGTTTTGTTCTGGCGGCGGCTGAATTTCTGGACGAAATAACGGACGAGAAGGGGCACATCTTCGGGCCGCTCNCGCAACGGCGGAATGTTAATCGGGAAAACGTTCAGACGGTAGTANAGGTCGCTGCGNAATCTGCGTTCGGCAACGAGTTGCGCGAGGTCGGCATTGGTTGCCGCTACTACGCGCACATCCACGCGCTGGGTGCGGTTGCTGCCGAGCCGCTCGAACTCCTGTTCCTGCAACACGCGCAACAATTTGGGCTGGAGCTCAGGGGGAATATCAGCCACTTCATCGAGGAATAGAGTGCCGCGATCGGCAAACTCAAAGCGGCCAATCTTTTGCGTAAGAGCGCCGGTGAAGGCGCCGCGTTCATGGCCAAAGAGCTCGGATTCGAGGAGCCCGGCGGGAATCGAGGCACAATTTACTTTGACGAAGGTGCGGTCGCGGCGCGGGCTTAAGTTGTGGATGGCGCGGGCGAAGAGTTCTTTGCCGGTTCCCGTTTCACCGAGGATCAGGACGGTCGTGCCTGCGGGCGCGGCCAGCTCCACCTGAGTCAGGGCGCGGCGCAGAGCGGCGCTATCGCCGATGATTTCCTCGAAATTGAGCTCGGTGCGAATTTCTTCTTCCAGGTAGAGCTTTTCGACGGCGAGTTTATCCTTGAGCGCGTCAATTTCCTTGAAGGCCAGGGCATTTTCCAGAGCGATGGCCACCTGCGCCGCAACTTGCTGCAAGAGCTCCACATCCGGGGTGGAGAACGCTTGCGGATTGCGGCTGGCGAGATTAATGGTACCCAGGGCGCGGCCGTGGGTCGCCAAGGGAACGCAGCACATCACTTCGACACCCTCTTCGCGAAGCACGCGAATGACGTCGATGTTGTAACGGTCGAGTTGCTCACCGCGGGCAATCAGAACTTGACCGCTGGTGAAACATTGCCCCGAGGGCGAGTTCTCCACCGGAACGGTGAATTCCGTCTTTGGCAGAGCGAGGGTCGCGGGCATGTCCAGAGCATGGATCTTCAGGAGCCCGGTAACGGGATCGAGGAGCGCGAGGCTGGTGTAATCGTGCCGAAGAACAGGCTTGAGCGAAGAGACAATGCCATTGAAGAGTGAGGTGATGTCGCGCGTGCTCACGAGGATATTGTTGATGGACAGGAGGGCCTGCAAGCGGTCGCGTTCGCCGGCGAGTTGCTGTTGATAGGCTTGCGCGGCCCCAAAGTTGATGGCGTTGTCCACGGCGACAGCAACTTGCGCGGCCACGCGTTTCATGAACTCGATTTCCACCTGGGTCATGGCTTGCGGCACATAGCGCCCAAAGCCCAAGGCGCCGAGGCGATGCTGGGCGGTGGTCAGCGGCACAATGGCGATGGTGTGTACACCCACGCTCTGCACGCGCTGCATGAAGAGCGGGTAGCGCGCGTCCTTGGACGTGTCCAGGGAAACGAAGGGTAGCTGGTTTTGCCAGACCCAGCCCGCAGGGGAGTCTTCCATGGAAAGTTCGTCCGATGGGGGAGGATCCATGTTCCCGCGCGTTTCCAAAACGTGGAGGCGCATGGTGCTCTTGGAAGGATCGTGGCGAACCAGGCCGAGAAAATCGAATTGCAGGACGGAATGGAGACGTTCGGCGAGTTCGTGGAAGAGAGCCTTGAGATCGTGCTGCTGCGCAATGGCCTCGCTGACTTCCAGCAGAGCCTCGAATTGCCGGCTGAAAGAATCGAGGGGCGAACTGGAGGGTTCTTCTCGGACAGGATTTCGCGAGTCCGCCATGAAAACGAGAATAGCATCCGGTTTGGGGGGTCACAACCAAGGGAAGGGCATGCGGCAAGGCGTGCCATTTACGTATACTCAATGCGCAGCGACAGAAGTTGAGTTGACGAGCCAAGGGAGATTTTTGGGGTGACGAAGCCGGGCGAAAAAATTGGCGCAGTCATAAGGCTAGTGCTGCTGTTTGTGCTGCCTGTCTTTGGCTTAACGGGCTGCGCGCAAGGTCCGCAGCGCCAGACGGGGAATCCAGAGGAAGCGCGAAGTGCTTCTGCTGCTAGCGCTGCGCGTGAAGGGGAGCGCTACGATCTTAGTAAAGATGAAGAGCGCGGCGGGCACACGCTGGCGCGGCATGTGGCGCGGACTGACGAAGAACTCCGCGATCGACTCCGCCACGAGGGCAACATTTCCGCGGCTTCTACGTGGACGGACCGGGAAACCGCTGAGGGGATCATTGCGGAGGCTTTGCGGGCCGAGCGCGGACGCATCGCGAGTTGGATGCGCCGCGGGTATCCCCGCGCGAACCTGGCGCTGCACTACGAAGCGAGACGCGATATCGGACGCAGCCTTCGCCAGGGAGAAACGGAGGCGCTGCGCTGCCGCGACGCCGTGATTGTGCTGCGCGCCGATGGGCCGGATGGGTATTATGTGCTGACGGCGTACCCGGAGGCCCGCGAATGAAGAATGAGAGAAAGGGCGGAGCCTTTGTGCCGGCGAACTATCCGGCGTTGCGGGAATCGTTGCCCGGCTACCTGCATGAAGATTTTCAGGAGACGTCTGGGACGGCAGCGGAGGCGGTGGAAGCGTTCCTGAGCGAGGCGAGCGAAGAAGAGATTCGGGCGGTGAGCGAAGAGTGGCAGCGGCTGCGCAAACAGTTTGCCGACCGGCCGCTTAAGGAGCTGCATGGTGCGCTGGCGCGGCTGGGGATCGCGTGGCGACCCGCGTCGGAAGAGGAATTGCGCGGGATAGACGAGATTCTCGCGCGCAGCAAGGCATGATATTCTGATGGGGTTGTAGGCCCGTAGCTCAGTTGGTTAGAGCGCTTCCTTGACACGGAAGAGGTCTGCGGTTCGAGTCCGCACGGGCCTACCATTTCTGTGATGCCTGCTCTTCTTTACATCCTGCAAAGCGAAGCATCCGGCAAATTCTATGTGGGTTCCACGGACGATCTTGACCGCAGGCTTTCCGAACACGCCCGGGGCCACACACCTTCGACTCGCGGTCGTGGCCCTTGGAAGCTTGTCTATAAAGAGGAGTTCGCTACCTTGTTGGAAGCGCGGCGCCGAGAATTGGAAATCAAGCGTTGGAAGTCGTCGCGGCTGATTCGCGCCCTCATTTCTGCGCCAGTTGGTTAGAGCGGGCCGACCGGGTCGGCCAGGTCTGCGGTTCGAGTCCGCACGGGCCTACCATTTCTGTGATGCCTGCTCTTCTATACATCCTGCAAAGCGAAGCATCCGGCAAATTCTATGTGGGTTCCACGGACGATCTTGACCGCAGGCTTTCCGAACACGCCCGGGGCCACACACCTTCGACGCGGCGCCGAGAATTGGAAATCAAGCGTTGGAAGTCGTCGCGGCTGATTCGCGCCCTCATTTCTGCGCCAGTTGGTTAGAGCGGGCCGACCGGGTCGGCCAAGTGTGGGGTTCGAGTCCCCACGGGCCTACCATATCCTGGCGTCAGTAGGTGGCGAGGGAAACGCGGAGCACGACGGGCTGATCGCCAAAGTCGAGTCCCCAGTCCGTCTCGTCGCCATTCCAGATGCGGATGGGTTTGAAGACGCCATTCTCGTAGATGCCTTCCTCGACGCGCAGGAACTGTCGATGCTGCCATTTCCCATCGATCAAGACCGAGGGATTTTGCTGGGTTCCTTCCACGATATGCTGGGACTTACGTTGCTGTTCGGTGCCGGCCGGCCGGAAGTCGATACGGCAAAAGAATCCGGCGACGAGAAACTGGTTGTCTTTGAGCTGGGCAACCAGAGCGCGCCCCGCGGGTTTCGGATTTCCCGCGCCGCGACTATTGCGGGCGGCTCCAAAAGAAACGATCGCGTCCCAGGATCCGATCGGCAGGGTCCGGGTAGCCTTCCCCTGCTCTTCGGCCACGGCCTGGAGCTTGCCTTCAAAATTGAGAAGAGCAATCTCCCGCTGCATTGGGCCGACCAACCGGTAGTTCATTGCCCAGGGTGTGAGAAACTCCTCTGGCGGCCTGGAAGCATCCGCGTGATTCAAGGAGCGATCGGCCGCTCTGTGGGTGTAATCCAATCCGAACGGCGCGAAGCCAATGGTCTGAAGTCCAAGGGCGGAGAAGAAGAAGCGGGGCTTGTCCGCGCCACCGGTCTCTGGCACAAACAGAGCATTGTCGTCGCGGTGATACAGCTCCAAGACTTTCAGGTAGGCGACGTCATCGTCCTGGTAATCGTCTGGCGCCAGAATATCCAGGGCTGGCGCCGCGACTTTCCAGATATTGAGCACATTGTCCGTAGGGCCACCGCTCTCATAATTGCCGGCAGCGCCAGGCAGGCCGGGAGGGCCGGGATTGAACGGGTCGCGCAAGGCCGCGTTGGCGTACATGGGCAGGGGATAAACAGCCTTCCCCGCAGCGGCGACTTGCCCTATATATTTCGCGACCGACCAGGCGTGGAAGTATTCATCCGCGTCGGGACCAAAGGCTTGCTGCCAGTTCGGGGATGGAGAAGGGGTCTTCACGCGCAGGGCGGTGAGGAGTTCCGGGGGAACAGGTGCTTCAAAGAGCTTCTGTGCGGCTGGGGAGAAATCACGGACGCTGCCCCAGGAGCCGGCTTCATTTTCCACCTGAACCATGATGACGGTACGCTGCGGATCGGCTTCCTTGAGGTACCGCATCAAAGCGGTGAAGGCACTTTTGTCCGCTTCGAGAAACGCGGCGGAGTGGGGTGAAGGCGAGTCTACTGTTTCCCCATTCCTGTCGACCATGTGCGGATACCGGGCGGGGTCCAGCTTCATCCATTCGGGCGTGTAGTGCTGGCTGCCATTCTTCCAGGTACCGAACCAGAGCAACACCAGGTGAACGTGATGCTGGCGAGCCCCGGTCAGGAGCGTGTCGATCATCGTGTAGTCGTACTGTTTGCGTTGGGGTTCGAACTGCTCCCAATAAATCGGCATTTCAACCGTATTGACGTTCAGGTATTCCATGGCGGGCCACACTTTCGAAAGCGCAGACGGCCACGAACTGGAGTTATGCACCTGCGCACCCAGCATCAGATACGGGGCATCGTCCACAAACAGACCGAACCGTCCGTCCTTTTTCACCACATGGGGAAGCGGCCGCTCCTCGACCTGTGCGTGGAGCGTAGCGGCAACGAGCGTGGCCGCAAGAGCGGCAAGAACAGCGGTAGTCATTTTCATCTTTGTCACTCCTACGCCGTGTTGGGCGAAGACACCCTTAACGCCGATGTGCCCCCCGGCCAGCGAATCTGCCGCTGACATGAGCCAGCCTACCAGCCTGAGGTGCAGATCTCCAAAACCCCGTTTGGCTGGCAGCGCGGTTTGCGGTTCCAGCGTTCGGTCTTATACTCCTGCGTTTCTGGGTGATGATTATTTGCACAAGGCCGCGTTCGCATACACCTCTCGCCGCTTTGTTCTTTGCTAGGCTGTAGACACGAAACGACATCCCCTGGATCACAGTTCTTTCGAGACTCTTTGGTTCGGGGCGGATCACTTTTCCAAAGGCAAAGCCGCTTGGGGGCCATTGGAATGCCATCGCCCAGTGCGGCGATCAGGGGGGCTGAAGTGAAAATCGCATCGCTATCTCTCGCGCTAACCGGGATGCTGGGCATCTGGGCTGCTCCTGCGCTCGGCCAAGCGCCGCCATCCGTTAGCTCCACGCAAAGTGTTTCGCGAACCACCAAGGCGGTGAACTATCGCCGCGCCGGAGGCTCCACCAAGATCGATTTTCAGGGCACGGAGTTGATGTCTTCAGCCAGGGGCGAAGCCAAAGTCCAGAACAAAGGCAACCGCATCGAGATTGAAGCAAAATTCNTGGGNNTGGACGAGGCCACGAAATTCGGCCTGGAATATCTAACCTACGTCTTATGGGCCGTTTCTCCCCAGGGCCGCGCCGTGAACCTGGGAGAAATTGTGCTGAAGAGCGGGAGCGGAGAGGTCAAGGCCATCACCGACATGCAAACGTTCGGCATGATCGTCACCGCCGAGCCGTATTTCGCGG
>JGI12270J11330_10001493_pt1 | contig 17361 bp, 13 predicted proteins | sample PeaSoiMetSII2010_FD_11330 | JGI IMG/M metagenome (IMG submission 11330)
GCCAGCAAGCGTGAAGGCAAACTCGCGGAACAGCGTTCCGGTGAGGCCGGAAAGAAATCCGATAGGTGCGTAGACCGCGGCAAGCGTCAGGGTCATGCTGACCACGGGACCGGCGATTTCCCGGGCGCCGATTACCGCCGCCTCGATCGGCGGTTTTCCCTCTTCGATATGCCGGTAGATGTTCTCGACCACGACGATGGCGTCGTCGACCACCAGGCCGATGGCCAGCACCATGGCCAGCAAGGTCAGGAGGTTGAGGCTGAATCCGAGCGCCAGCATGATGATGCAGGCGCCCACCAGCGACAGCGGGATGGTGACGGTCGGGATCGCCACGGCGCGCAAGGTGCCCAGGAACAAGAAGATCACGACCACGACGATGCCGAGCGCCTCGAACAGCGTGCGCTCCACCTCGCTGATCGAGGAATTGATGAACTTCGTCGAGTCATAGACGATGTTCATGGTGACTGTCGGCGGCAAGCCGTGCTGGATCACCGGCTGCAAGGCCCGGATGTCGCGCACGATGTTGAGCGGATTGCCCGTGGGCGTTGCCTGGATGCCGACGAAGACCGCGCGCTCGCCGCTCATCATGACGCTGGAATCGGTGCTCTGAGCGCCCAGGTCGATGGTGCCGATGTCCTGCAGGCGAACCAGGCTGCCGCCTTGAGACTTGACCACCATCTGACGGAACTGCTCGACGCTGGTGAGACCGGTGTTGGCGGTGACGTTGGCAACGGTGAAATAGCCCTTGGTCTGACCCGGCGCCGACTGGAAATTGTTGGCCTGGATCGCCGCTGACACGTCGGAGGCCGAGACGCCGCGCGCGGCCATGCGCAGCGGGTCCAGCCAGACGCGCATGGCGAAAGTCTGGCCGCCGAGAACCTCGGCATTGGCGACGCCGTCCACTGTGGCGAGCAGGGGCTGGACCACGCGGCTCAAATAGTCCGTGATGGCCGCCCCCGACAGCGCAGTGCTGGCGAAGCCGATATACATGACGTCGGTGGTCTGCCCGGTCGTCTTGGTGATGACCGGGTCGTTCGATTCCTTCGGGATCAGGTATTTGACCTGCTGGACCTTGGCCATGACGTCCGTCATGGCCCGGTTCGGGTCGTAGTTCAGCCTGATGTAGGCCGAAACGGTGCTGAGCCCTTGGGTCGACGACGAGGTCATGTAGTCGATGCCCTCGGCGGTGGCCACCGCCTGCTCGATCGGCTGGGTGATGAAGCCCTGCATCAGCTCAGGCGAGGCGCCGGGATAGGAGGTGGTGACGGTGATGACGGTGTTCTCCAGCCGCGGGTATTGGCGGATCGGCAGGTCGTAGAAGGCGCGCAGCCCGATCAGCAGGATGAGAAGGCTCACCACCGTCGCCAGCACGGGCCTGCGGATGAAAAGATCGGTGAACTTCATCTCTCTTGCTCTGCCTTAGCTGCCCGGGCGGTTCAGTTGACGGGCACTGTTGCCGGCTTGGCGATCGCCTCGCTGTCGGTCAACACCGCCTCCACGCCGTTCTGCAGCTTGAGCTGGCCGACGGTGACGACCATGTCCCCCGGCTTGACGCCGTCGAGGATGGCGACCTTCCCGTCATGGCGGTCGCCCGTCTTCACGAAGGTCTGCACCGCCTTGTAGACGGGCTTGCCGTCGATCTGCCGGCCCGCCGGGACCAGCAGGAAGACCGACTCGCCGTAGGCGGTGTAGTCGACCGAGGTCTCCGCCACGGTGGTCACATGGGGATCGGCTGGAAGAACGACGCGGGCGACCGCGAACATGCCCGGAAGCAGCAGATGGCCGGGATTGTCCAGGGTTGCCTGCACCTTGATGCTGCGCGTGGTGGGATCGATCTGCGGCTCGATCGTCGTCAGCTTGGCGGGGAACACCCGGCCGGGGAAGGAATCGACGCGCACCTCGATGTCCTGACCCACGGCGAGTGCGGAGCGCGTCTGCTCCTGCAAGGAGAAGTCGACATGGAGAGTGTCGAGATCCGTCAACGTCACGATGGCCGTGCCGGCGCTCAGGTATTGACCAAGGTCGACCTGGCGCACGCCGAGGTCGCCGGTGAAAGGCGCGCGAATCAATTTCTGGGCGATCGTTGCCTGAATCTTCGCGATCCCGGCCTCAGCCACTTGAAGCTCGCTCTCGCTCTGGTCCACGGTCTGCTGGGACGAGAACTGCTGCTTGGCAAGCGTGCTGTTGCGGGTGAGCGTCAACTGGGCCAGATGGGCCTGGGCCACGTAATTGGCGAGGTCGGCCCTCTCCGGCTCGTCGTTGAGTTGGACCAGAGGGTCGCCGGCCCTGACCGTGCTGCCGGATTCGAACATGATCTTGGTGATCCGCCCGCTGACCTCGGGCGAGACCGTCACCTGATGGACCGCCACGATGCTGCCGATGCCGTCCAAATAGCGCGCCATGGGCTCGCTGGCTGCAGAAACCGCCATGACCGGGGTCGGTGGCGGCTTATTGCCGGCGAAGAACTCGGCAATCTTCATCGCGCGGAACTGGTCGAAGCCGTAGAGGCCGCCCAGCACGACCGCAAGCAGGACCGCCATGATGGTGAATCTGACCACGAGCTTGCGCCGGCTCGCGCGTGGCCGCTCGGGCAGGTTCGGTTCGACGGCACTCTTGGTGACAGGCATGTCCATAAGCGGAGGACTCCTTGAGATCGACCGCGCGTCCGGCGTCAGGCCGGCCTCGGCGCGGATTCCCCGGGGCGCTGGCCGCCGGTCGGGCCAACGGCGCCATTGGCGCTGCCACGATGCAGCTTGGCCTTGGCCCGGAGGGGGCTGTTGAGGGACGCCAGCCCTGACGGAGCCTCGGGCCGATAGTGGCGGGCGATGGCCCGCTCGCTGAGGCCCATGCCGCGCAGGCAGAAGCGGGCCGCTTCGACGATCACCGCCTCAAGGTCGCCGGCACGCGGAAAGACGTCGCGGCCCGACAGCCGGCCCAGCGCGATATGCGCGGCGACGTGATGGGAGAACCAGAATGCGCCGGCGGGATCGATCCCCTTGCGGCGCATGTCGCCGGCCCGTCTGGCGGCAGCAATGCTGGCGGCGAAGACCGGCAGCACCTTGCCGTGGATGCGCGACATCAGGATCCGGGCGTATTCGCCATCCTCGATCAGGCTCTGCAGCACCAGGCGCTGACGAGTGCCGAGTGTCGAAGGATCGCCGATCTCGCCGGCGACCAGCAGGCGGAAGAGAAGGTGGATCATTCGCACGAGGGTCGCAGTAGAGGGCGGCAGCGCTTCCAGCCGATCGAGATCGGGGTCGCCCCGGCAGCAGAGCTCGAGAATCTCTTCGTAGAGCGCGGCCTTGGTCGGGAAATGCCGGTAGAGGAGCGCCTCGGAGACCTCGGCGATCTCCGCGATCTCCTTGGTCGTGGTCCCCGCGAAGCCCTTGCGCGCGAAAAGCGGCATGGCGATCTCGACGATCGCCCGCTTGCGCTCCGCCGCATCCATGCGTCTGGCTGCCATGGCGGAGGAACTTAGTGATTACTCACTTACAGTCAAGTTAGCATTTTTGCGGGCTGACGATAGATATTCTCAAGGGTCGGCCGCGGCGGCCGATCGAGCGTGCCAATGTCGGGCCCGAAGCGGCGGAAGATGGCCCGGCTCCGCACCGGTTCTTGCCTGTGAGGCAAGATTTACGGGTCAGCTCGACGAGAGCTGATCCGATCTTGCTCTTCGGCGGAGCCGGGCCATTTTCTCGGACGGCGCTGGCCGGTCAGGCGGCCTTGGCTTCGGCTTCGAGCGTGGCGCGCACGGCAGGCCGGGCGCCGACCCGATCGAAGTAGGCCTTCAGCACCGGCCATTTGGCGAGGTCCATCTTGGCGTAGCCCGTCCAGCTGAGGATCGTGTAGAGATAGGCATCGGCGACGGTGAAGCTGCCCATCAGGTAGTCCTTGCCTTTGAGGGCATTGCTGAGGAAATCGAAACGGGCAGACATGTTCTCCCGGACGACGCCCTTCCACTCCTCGCTCGCCTTGGGGTTGAACATCGGGCCCATCCCCTTGTGGACCTCGGCGGCGATGTAGTTGAGCCACTCCTGGAGCCGGTAGCGATCGGCGCTGCCGGGCGCCGGTGCCAGCTTCGCTTCGGGCTTGCGGTCGGCGAGGTACTGGACGATCGCCGCACCCTCGGTCAGGACCTTGCCGTCATCCATTTCCAGGGCTGGGACCTGGCCCTTGGGATTGACCTGGCGAAAATCGGCGCCGGACTTGGTCTTCTTGGTGCTGAGGTCGACGGATTCGGCCTTGAAGGGAAGGCCCAGTTCGTTGAGCACGATGTGCGGCGAGAGCGAACAGGCGCCGGGACTGAAATAGAGCTTCATGGGTTTCGTCTCCTCTGTTGGCGGAAAAGCGAAATTCGAGAGAGGGCCGCCGCCGGCGCCGGTGCCGTGCTTGTCCTGATGGCAAGCAGTGGCTCGGATGTCGGGCGGGCGGAGAATAGAATGGCTGTCGGCGGGCNCNTCTCAAGCCCCCATGGGCTGCAGCAAGGGAGTGTCCCGTTCCCTGGTTTCCGGCCGGTTACNGACTGCCGAATTTGGCCGGAGACCACGTCCGATTGAGATTCCGGGCCGCCGGGGCCCGTCGATCATCAAAGCTTCACATTGCACAGCGGCAGGTTGCGCAGAAGTTGTTCGAACGGCGTGCGGCCTCGGCGATCTCGCGCAAAGGTGCGTCCGGCCGAGGCCGTTCGAATTGACCGTAGAGGATCATTCGTAATACGGTGCATCCAACGGAAAATTGTGGCGACAATTGTCATACAATAGCGCCGGGAATGCATTCTTCGGTTTCACTTCGCCTTCACCTATACCGCACTATAGTCTTGGCCTTGCCGGTTACTGTGGCGAGGGCCGGGCTCGTTCTCATGCTCAGCGTGGACAGCATGCTGGCCGGGCGCGCGGGCGGCAACGAGCTCGCTTATATGGGCATCAGCATGGCGCCGCAGCTCATCATGCTGACGACCGGCGTCGGACTCCTGGTGGGAACTCTGGTTCTGGCCGCCCAGGCCCGAGGTGCCATGCGTCTGGCCGAATGCGGCCGGATTTGGCGGCTTGCCCTGCTCTTCGCGGGCGCGCTCGGTCTGTCCTTTGCCGTCCTGCAATGGCATGGCGACCTTCTTCTGCGCGTGTTCGGCGAGGACGAGGAGATCGCCCGGGGCGGCGGGGAGGTCTTGCGCATGTGGGCGCTCGGTACTCCCGGCTTCATGCTTTACATGGCTACTTCCTCGTTCATGGAGGGCATAAGCCGGCCGCGCGCGGCGATGTTCATCGTCATCGCGGCCAATGTGATGAACTACGGCCTCGGCCGCGCGCTCGTCTTCGGCCATCTGGGGATGCCGGCCATGGACGCGGCGGGGGCGGCGCTGGCGACGTCCGTCACGCTCTGGTGCATGTTCCTGGCGCTGTCGCTCTACGCCTTGCTCATGCGCGATACCAGGCAGCTTGGCGTATGGGCGCCGCTCGCCGGACACTATCATCTCGTCGGCAAGATGCTGCTGCTGGGCTTGCCCGTGGCGCTCTCGGTTGCGTTCGAGACCGGGGCGTTCTCGGGCGCGGCGGTGATGGCGGGCTGGCTTGGCGCCACGCAGCTCGCAGCCTACCAGCTGTCGAACAACGTGATTTCCTTCCTCTACATGATCTCGCTCGGCCTGGCGACGGCGGCGGCGGTGCGGGTGGGCAATGCGTCGGGTTCCGGCGACCAGAAGGGCGTCGCCTCGGCCGGCTGGATCGCCGTCAGCCTGGCCTTTGGCGTCATGCTCGCGATCGGGCTGACCATAGCTTTTTTCCGCTTTGATGTCGTGGCGCTCTATACCAGCGATCCCGACGTGGCTGCGGCTGCGGCGCCGGCGCTGGGCCTGCTCTGCTTTCTCGTCATCTTCGACAGCACCCAGGCCGTGCTCATGGGTGCGCTCCGCGGCGCCGGCGACGTTCTCGTGCCGACCGCCACGTATGCGGTCGCCTTCGGGGGCTGCGCCATTCCCTTGTGTTACTTTTTCGGCTATCGCCAGGCTGGCAGTACCACCGGGCTGGTCACGAGCCTGATCGCGGGGCTGGCCGCCGCCGCCCTGCTGCTCGCGCTCCGGTTTGTCACTATCGCGCGGCGGCTCCCCGTTCCGGTGCGATCCTTGTGAGAAATTCGGGCTAGCCGACCTCGGGTTGCGCCAGCTCGAGGGTCTTCTCGATCATTTCCGGATGCTCCACGGAGCTGGCCAGGAGCGAGGGCTTGGATTGCGACTCACGCTTGCTGCGGGCGATGTGGTCGCCGGAAATGCGGTCGAACCAGCCCCGGCGCATGATGCGCAGGCCGGGTGCGTTGATCAGGCCGTCGGCCCTGAACATGGCGTAGTTCTCGTTGTTCTTGCCGAGTTCCCGGTCGAAGCCGGGCAGCAAGCGTGCCAGCACGGGCGCCGGCAACTCCGCCGATGGCTCGATGTGCAGGATATATCGCCGCGCGCTCAGCTCGGCGACGACCTGGAAATGATGGAGAGTGATGCCGAACTCGCGGCAGATGCTCCCCATCGTGCTGGTGACGTGATCCACCGTCACCATCTCGCCCTGGATGTTCTGGACGTTGCCGCCCTTGTAAAGGAAGCGGACGGTGGGCGACCCGGCCTCCCTGCCGCCCACGCGAATGACATCGTTCATCGCGTAACGGTAGAGCCCGCCCGTCGTGGTGATCACGACGTGATAGTTCTGTCCCGGTTCGATCTCGTGGGCCAGCAGGGCCCGGGCGTCGGGCCGGCCGAACTCGTGTTCGGGGATGAACTCGTAGAAGTTGGAATGCAGCGTCAGAACGCCATCGGGGTTGTCGTCGTTGAGCGGGATCGAGAACACGCCCTCGCTCGCCATATAGCCGGCGTCGCGGAAACGCAGGCCCGGGGCGCACCATTCGCGCAGGCGGGGGGCGAAATGTCCCATGGAGCCGCCGATCCAGCAGCCGAGCACGTGAAGATCCGGCCAATAGTCGGCCGGCTGCAATCGACCGGCGCGCTGCCTGGCCTTGGCGAGCGCCCTCGCCCGGCGCGGATTGGGAAGCAGGGCGTTGAGCGCATAGGCGCGGATGGGATCGGGGATATCGAAGCGGTTGGCCAGCGTGCCGTCGTGAATGTCCTGAATCAGCGACTCGCTCTGCTGGTCGCAGAACTCGAATGCAGCGAGCAGGCTGCTGGGATTCCCGGTGCAGGCGAAGGTGCAGTTCTGCTCGACGGCAAAGCGCAGCAGCGCGTAGCGCCGGGCCTCGAGACTCTCGATATGGTAGACGTCGTAGGGATGGCTGTAGCGCCGGCGAAGGATCGAGGGCAGACGGAAATAGATGTTGCCCGACACCGAGCCATAGGGCTCGCGGCGCTCCGTGTAGCCGTCGACGCCGGCATTGAGGATGGCGAAGACGCGGCCCTTCAGCACCCCCGGATTGTCGAGGACGTTCTTGTAGACCCACATGCGGTGGGTGAGCTTGGCCGAGGCCTGGCAGCGCCGGGTAAACGGAATCATCTTGGGTTTGCCGGTCGTCCCCGTCGTGCGATGAAAGAAGAACGGCACGTCGTGGGTGAGCACGTTGTCGCGCCCGTCGACGACACGGTCGACATAAGCGCTGATGTCAGCCCATTGCCGGATCGGGACCTGCCGCTGATAGGCTTCCACGGTATTCGCCGTCCGGAATCCGTGCTCCCGGCCGAATTCCGTGTCGGCATTGCGATGCAGAATGTCCTGGAGCAGGGATGACTGCGTTTCCCTCGCCGCGCCGTATTGGCGCATGAAGAGATCGAAGGCTCCCTGGAGACCGCGCCTCGTCGACTGCGAAACCTCTGCCATGACGCGCTCCCTTGCCGTGACTCCTTGGGTTGACTTGGCTGCGTGGGACTGGCTTCCGGAACTCTTCCGGACGCTTCGCGGCGCTGGACGGCCCGCCGGAATGGGGTCGGAATGCGCCAGCCTATCGAGCGTCTTGCGTGTCACCTCGACGGTGCGCTCCCACGCCATGTCGCGCCAATCGTCCTTGTCGGGATAGAACGCCCGGCGCAGCTCAGCCGTGATGGCGCGGCCCTGAGGGCTGTCGGGTTTGCCATGGACGTAGAGCCAGTTGTCGGCGCGGAGAGCCTCGCGCACCTCGGTCAAGGACACCGTGCCGAATTCCAAGGTGATGCCGGTGACGGCGGCCAGCGGCAGCGACTCGTCGACGCCGATGTTGGTATCGCCGATGACGGTGGCCGAACTCGAGCTGCCTTCTTCGCTCGAGGTCGCTTCGGCGCCGTACCAGTCCTTCACCCGTCGGAAGCCCCCGTCAGGTGATTGTTGATGATTTCGCCCACGCCGTAGGGACCGAGGCCGGTGTGCAAATCGAGGAAGGCGACGACCCTTGCTGTGCCCGCTTCGCGTCGGAGGATTTCGCGAAAGATCAGGTTCGACCAGGTTGGCGCGCGGCCGCCGAAGAACAGTCCGGCGGGATCGATGTATTGTCCCTGGCTGATCGCGGTCTGCAGCGCCATCTCGCCGTTGACCTTGCCGTAAGCGTCCAGGATGGCATTGGCCGCAGCCTGTCCCGCGGGGCTCCAGTCCTTGGGGCAAATGGCGTCTCGCAACAGCTCGTAAGCCAGATTGCGCGGGTAGGGGCGCTTGTGGTCGATGAAGTTTCGGTTGAGATCGACGTTGCCCTCGGTCACGCGCCGCGTCCAGGCGAAGCCGCTGGGGTTGATCGCGTGAATCATGAGAATGGCCGTGCCGTCCGGGCGTTCCGCCGCGAGGCCGCTTTCAAGGAGACCGATTTGCAGGCCCGAGCCGCAGTAGCACTCCACGCCATGGGTACCTGAAAGCACAATGAGCAGACGTTCGGCATGGCTCGGGCCAATCCAGGCCGATTCGGTCGATAGCGTGACGCCCGACGGTGCCGGCGCAGGATTCTTAAAAGTGGAAAGCCTCGCGCCAGCCTCGCGTGCCGCATCACGGAACTTAGCCTGAGCTTCCGCGAAACTGGAAGAGAAATAATGAGAAAGATTCATTCTCGCATTTCAATCGAAAGTTATAAGATTGTAGGTGCAAATGGTGAAGGGAAGCTAACTTATCAACTCGACGTAATGCGAGAAGATATTTCTCGTACTCGGCTCGCATAGCGCCGACGGTCGCAGCGCTGGCCATCGCCAGGAATACGGGTTAGTCTTATGAGCATGACCGAGGCATTCCTTCGACTTAAGGGGGCGCGAATTACCGGCCAGGCGTCTGAGCGGCGCCTGGTGCCGTCGATTCGCACCCATTGCCCCCTTTTGGAGATCGAATGCCATGCCTTCCCAGCTCGATTGTCGAACTTCCCCTGAACCGGCGCCTTCCGGCGCCGAGGTTTCCGAGCCCGTCTTTTGCCTCTCGTTGCGCAGCCTGCCCGAGATCGGCATCATCGCGCGCGTGGTCCAGCAGCTGGCGCGCCTCCAGCTGCTGCCGCAGAGCTGGCATGTCACGGGCGGCGGCGGCCATCTGCTGATTGACCTGCAGATCGTCGGCCTGGCCTCGCAGGAGAGCGAGCTGCTCGCCGAGGCGATGCGGCGCATCATCGGCGTCGAAGAGGTTCTGACCGCCAGGACCATGCGGCGAACCGCCGCTTGATCGCCTGGCCGCGCCGGCCATAGCCTCCAGGCAGTAGAGCATGTTTCGATCCGATTGAATCGGAACATGCTCTAGATTCGTTGGTCTGGTCGCATTTTCTGCGCCGAACCGGTGCCCACTTCGGCGGAAAATGCTTTAGGAGCCGCGCATGAGCGATCGATCCCTCGTCGACGACGCCACGGTCGAGGCCTTCCGCAAGGATGGCGCGGTCCCGTTGCGCGGCTTGTTCGCCGACTGGGTCGAGACGCTTCGGGCGGGCGTGGAAAAGAACCTCGCCGCGCCCAGCTCCGACGTGCGCATCTATGAGGGAAGCGGGGGCCGCTTCTTCGGCGACTATTGCAACTGGGACCGGATCCCCGAATACCGGGACTTCGTTTTCCATTCGCCGGCCGCCGAGGTGGCCCAGCGTCTGATGGGCTCCAGGACAGTCCGCCTATTCCACGAGCACGTGCTGGTGAAGGAGCCGGGTGCGGATGTGCCGACCCCCTGGCACCACGATCAACCCTATTATTGCGTCGACGGCCGGCAGAACGTGAGCCTTTGGGTCCCGCTCGATGCCGTGCCCCGCGATACGGTCCCGGAATTCGTCGCCGGTTCCCATGCCTGGGGCCGCTGGTTCCAGCCCGAGCGCTTCAACCGCACGCCCTTGTTCACCGACGATCGCATGGAGACGATTCCCGACATTGAGGCCGAGCGGGACAAATATCGCATCCTCGGTTGGGACCTTGAGCCGGGCGATGCGGTTGCCTTCCACTTCCTGACCTTGCACGGCGCCCCGGCCAACCGTTCGAGGAGCCGGCGCCGACGTGCGGTCTCGACCCGCTGGCTCGGCGACGATGCCGTCTTCGCCGAGCGCAAGGGCGTCACTTCGCCACCCTTTCGCGGCCTGAAGCTCAAAGCCGGCGACCCCATGGAGGGGCCGGAATTCCCCCTGGTCATCGCCGGCTGAAGCCGGCCCCTAATACTCCAGCTTCGGGTCGATCCGGTTGAGAAGCGGTCGGCCAGCGAGGAACCGCCGGCAATTGCGCAGCAGCAGGTCATAGTTGCGCGGCATATAGGCCTCGCGGTCGTCCGAGGAGACATGCGGGACGACGAGCAGGTTCGGCGCGTCCCAAAGGGGGGAATCTTCGGGCAAGGGCTCCTCGGCGAAGACATCGAGGATGGCTCCGGAAAGCCGGCCGCTCTTCAGGGCCGCGATGAGCGCGGCTTCGTCCACCAGGCCGCCGCGCCCCACATTGACCAGGCCGGCGCCGGGTTTCAGGATTTGCAGCTCCCGCCGGCCGATGAGGCCGCGGCTGGCGGCGGTGAGGGGTGCTGCAAGATAGAGGAAGTCTGCCTTGGGCAGCACGCGATCGATCCTCTCCACGGGCAGGACCTGGTCCGCATGCGGGTTCTCTCGACCCGAGCGGGTGATCCCGATCACCTCGAGGCCCAGGTGCCTGGCGCTCTGCGCTGCCGCTCCGCCCATGCCCCCCAGTCCGACGATGACCACCGTCTTTCCGGAGATGAGGGAGGAAAGGCGCTGCTCCCAATGATGCCGGCGCTGGGCCGTGGCGAAGAACGTCATGTGTGAATGCAGCATCAGCAGGGCCATGGTGGCGAACTCGCCCTGCTTGGGCCCGTGAACGCCGCTGCAGTTGGTGAGCTTGACCTTGGCTGGCAGCCAGTCGAGAGGCAGGAGATGCTCGACTCCCGCGCCGGTGAGCTGGATCCATTTCAGCGCCGGCGCGCGGGTGCCGAGGCCGGCTGTCGGGAACTTCCAGCCCACCAAGACTTCGGCCCGGGCGAGCTTGCTCGCCAGTTCCGTCTCGTCGGCCGCGTAGGAGACCCTGAGCCGTCCCGCCAGATCGGGATAGCGCCTTGCTATGTCGCGGAACTCCGCCTTGGTGCGGTCGGCTGGCATCAGTTCCGATGCCGGCCTGTCGATTAGCACACGCAGCATGCTTTGCACCTCGCGATGAAAAGGAGAATCGACGATCTGCTGTCCGGTCAGGGCCTAGTCGGCCCGACGCGCTTGCAGTCGCCATCCTCGACGATGATGTCGGCGAGGATCATTTGGCCGGCGGCAGAAATCCGGCGAGCTGCTTTTCCAGGGCCTTGGGATCCAGCTCATGGCCGGCCGCCATGCCTGCGGCCATGTCGCCGGGGTAGACCTCCTCAAGGCCGTATTCCAGACCGTGAACGATGGCTGCGGCCACCTCGGCCGGCTGGATCTTGGGAACTGGCACGCCCCGGGTCATGTCGGTGTCGACCGCGCCGGGCAGCACGGCCATGACCCGCGTGCCCTGACCGGCGAGTTCGGCCCGGACGGCTTGGGTCAGCGAAAGCCCGGCGGCCTTGGAGGCCGCGAGCGAACCCATGAGCGGCAGGTTCACATGGGCCAGGATCGACAGCATGTTGACGATCGCCCCGCTCCCTTTGGCCTTTTTCAGGATCGGGGCGAAGGCGCGGCACATGGCAAGCGTGCCGAAATAGTTCACTTCCATCTCGCGCCGGGCGTTGTCGGTGCTTTCGATGCCGAGGAGCGGCGTATTGAAATTCACGCCCGCGTTGTTGACCAGGAGAGTCACGTCCTTGCAGGCCTTGGCCGCCGCNGCCACGTGGTCCGGCTTGGTGACGTCGAGGGCGATGGGAATGAGCTTGCCGGGCGCCCTGGCGACGAGCTTGGCGACCTTCTTCGGATCACGGGCGCTGCAATAGATCTTGGCGGCGCCGGCTGCCAGCAAGGCCTTCACGATCTCAGGGCCGATGCCGCGGCTGGTGCCGGTGACGAGCGCGACCGTGCCGGCGAGCGTGCGGCGCTTGCCGCCGGCGAAGCGCGCGACATGCGCCTTGCCGGCAGCCTGGAGGAAGTCCTGGTCGTTGCCCAGCACCATCCACTGGAACCCCTGGCGCAAGCGGTCGAGGGCGTGGCTGCTGTGCATGGTGAAGAGGCCGCAGGGTTTTCCCGCCTTGCGGCAGACGGCAAGGATCGTCTGCAGCGCCTGCTCGTGTTTGGGCCCCAGATCGGGGAAGACGCCGAGGGAAAGCGACAGATCGCTGGGGCCTATGAAGATCAGATCGACCCCCGGCACGGCGGCGATTGCCGCGGCGTTCTTCAGGCCCTTTTCGGTCTCGATCATCACCGAAAGCAGGGTTCCGCGGTTGGCGCCCTTGGCGTAAGAACTGAAATCGAGCATCGGCCTGACCCCGCCGGCCGAGCGCCGGCCATCGGGCGGGTATTTGGCCGCGGCGACTGCGGCCTTCGCTTCCTCGGCGCTTTCGATCAGCGGCACGATGACCCCGGCCGCACCCAGGTCGAGAGCATCGCCGATGCCGGCCGGGTCATTGGCCGCGACGCGGACGACCGGCTCGGTCTTGGCGCGCACGGCGGCGCAGCCGTGATAGAGGCTCTGGCGATCCCAAAGCCCGTGCTGCATGTCGAAGATCATCGCATCGGGCCTGCCCTCGGCCATGACTTCGGCCGCGGCGACGGAGCCGAGCCCGACCCAGAGCGAGCCAATGGCCCCGCCCGAAGCCAGGCGCTCCAGCAGCGGATTGGCGGCAGTCATGGCGTCCCCCCTTGCTTGCTGGCCGAGACTCTATAGGGAGCGAAGGGTCGGCGGCAATTCGGGTCGCGCCGGCCGGATATCACACGCCTGGCGCCCGGCAATGCCAATCCCGGGCGACGCGACGGCAAGGCCGAGAAGGGTGGCGAAGCAGATCAGCGGCGAAAGGAGACAAAGCTCAGGGCCAATGGGGACCAGCCACGGCGCCAACCCGACGAGCAGCAGGATCGCAGACAGGATGAGGCGCCGAGCCGGCGGACGCGACTCTTCGACTGCCGCCGCCGCGATCACCAGCATCGGGACCAGGAGAACCGCAAATCGCGCCGGCTGCTGATATCCAAGCGGCAAAGGGGCGATCAGCATGGCGCTGACTTCCGCCGCCAGCGACAGGCCGGCGACGGGCGCGCCACGCAGCCGAAATCCGAAGAACGCCGCAAGAGCCGCGAGCCAGGCGATTTCGATCGCCTTTGTCCACATATCGGCCGTCGCCAGATCAGTACCGGCTAAGGTCGCCAGGGCGGATCGCAGCGTCATCAGACTGTCGCCGCTGGATGCCAACGCCCGCAGCCACTCGCCATAGAGGCGAGTGGTGCCGTCCGCGCCGAACCAGATGGCGGGCAGCAGGAAGCCGAATGCCAGCAAGGCGATCGCGCTCGCCAGGCTCCAGCGATACTGACGGCGCCAGGCCATCCAAGGCAGCAGGAGTGCCGACCCGTAGGGCTTGAGGCAGACGGCAAAGCCGTACACCAGGCCGGAGAGACCGGTCCGCGTGCGAACCAGCACGGCCACAGACATCACCCCCAAGGTGAGGAGGTTGATGTTGTGTATCTTCAATTCGAACCTGACGTAGTAGAAGGATGCGGCAAAGGCGAGGGCGATCACCAGAAACCGCTCTGGCCTTTGGGTCAGGCCGGTAATGGTCGCCCAGGATGCCAGTGTCGCAACGACGGCGGCAGTTTCGAGCATGAGATGAATCCGAAAGGCCGTGGTTTCGCCCAATTGGGAAAACAGGAAGTGGAAAACGGCAGTCCAAGGCGGATACAGGTAATTCGGAAGACTGCGCTGCGCTAGGAGAGCGCGGCTATCGTGCATCTGGATCCCGATATCCCTGAACCAGTCCGGGCCGACTGACGGGCTGAACAGCTGGCGAGCATCAGCTCGTAGATAAGATAGATGGCGAGACCAGCGATGATTCCCGCCTCGAACACCATCCGATGCCTACGATAGAATGACATGTCCTCGACGACCCCTTCCTCGGCTCGAGAGGCTAGTCATCCGCGTCGGCGACGCCAATCGCAAGGGCAATCGGGTCCTGCCCCGACATCTGCGCCGGCCGGGGCAGATGTGTGGTTGCTGCTGCACGGGAGGCAGGATTCCAGGATACCGCCTAACCCCGCCGGGCTCAGATTCGGGCGAGGGAATCGACGAGAGAGAGGATGCCGGCAACGGCATTCTCGAAGCCATACCGCCTTTCAAGCAGCGCCTGCCCTTCGGCGGCAAGAGCGGCGGCGAGCGCGGGATCCCGGCGCAGGCGCAGGGCAGCGGCCGCGAAATCTTCCGATCCATCGGCGATGAGCAAATGGCGCCCATCGGCGGCTTCGAGGCCCGCCGCGCCGATACGCGTCGAGACAACCGGCAGGCCTTGGGCGAAGGCTTCGAGGATCTTGATCCGGCTGCCGCCGCCGGCCCGGACTGGTACGACGGCGACCGCAGAATCGGCATAGAAGGGTACGAGATCGGCGGGTCCGGCGTGAACGGCGACATCGGGGAGGGTGGCCAGCGCCCGAACTTTTTCTCCTGGGCGCTGGCCCACGAGGCCTACGTGGCGCGGGCCGCCGGCTTGGCGGATGAGCGGCAGCACCTCGCGGCAGAAGAAGCGGGCGCCATCGGCATTGGGGTAGTAGCCGAAATTCCCGACCATGAGATAATCGATGCTCTTGGCGGATGCCGGAGAAACCGGCGCCTTGCCGCTTGCGCGCAGGGCATTGGCGACCACGGCGATGCGCGCGTCGCGAAACTCCTCCTGAAGCGCCGCCGCTTCGCCCGGCGCGGCCAGCAGGATCAGGTCGAAGCGCGGGAGAAAGTCGCGGCGCAGCCGGTCGAGCTTGCTTGCTTCCTGGACGGCGGCGTCGGCGGCGTCGGCTTCCCCGTTCAGCGCATGAAGGCTGCCGATGGCCCGTTGGGTCGCGCCGTCGTCCTCGTCCAGGTCGAGAATCGAATGCCGTGCGGCCGGACCGGCGCCGGCGAGCGGCGCCAGATAAAGGCGCTCGACATGCAAGGCGTCGAACCGGGTTTCGCCAAGACGGGTCCGCAGCATGGCTCCGGCGGCAGCGGCGTCGTAGGGGTATAGGCGGGGCCGGGCGTAGCGGGCCAAGGCGGCCCGGCGCTCGACAGGATCGCGAAGCCCGGCAATCAGCCGATAGTGGGGATGGAGGAGCGCGCCGAGAGGCAGTGTTTCCACCCTCCGCGCCTGCTGGCGGACGAAGTCGGAGACACCAGGCGAAGGGTCGGCTTCGGCGACGGGAAGGACCGCCAAGGTCACTTCAAATCGCCTCGCGTAGGCCGCGAGGAAGACGCCCGCGCGCATGGCAAGCCCGTTGCCCTCGGTTGCTGGCATCACTGGCGACAGGAAAAGAAGCGAGGGAGGCCGGTTCACCTGATCGTCGCGGCGCGGCTGCGGGCCAGCGCCGCCTTGGCCCGATACTCCAGCGAGCTCGGATTCGCTGCCGTCGCCCGGCCATAAAAGGCCGCGCTCGTCCCGTAGTCGCCCATCTGGAAGTAGCAATTGCCCAGCGCCGCGAAGGCCACCTCGCGGAACAGGCGCTTCTCGAAGCCAAGATCGCGAAAGCGGAAACGATCCGGATCGATGCGCGTCAGGGCCAGGTAGGCCTCGGCCGCTTCGCCATGGCGCCCGGCCCTCATCGCGACATTGCCGCGCCAGAGCAAGGTCAACGGATTGTCCGGGAATTGAGCTGCCGCCTCGGCAAGCAGCGATTCGGCCGGCCCGCCACGGGCGCATTCCAGGCGGAGAAGATCGAAATAGGCGAGACTCACGACGCCTGCCGGTCCGCCGCGCCGGCGGGCGACAGCGATGGCGTTGGACCAGGCTTCATAGGCCCCCGGCTCGTCGCCGGTGGCCTCCAGGATGCGTCCCAGGTGGTGCCAGTTGTAAATAACCTCGGGCCGGCGTGCGAGTTCGGCTCGCAGCATGGGCAGGTTGCGCCTGTGCTTGTGCTCCTGGGGCCCGTCATAGCCGATATGCTCGAGCAGGAGATCCGGCTCGCCGATCTCGAGACCGCGCTCCTCGGACAGTCGCAGGATGTCGATGGAGACCTTCTCGTGAATGGCGCCCCGGAAGCGGATGCGGGGATCGTTGCGGAACAAGCGGTACTCCCGGCAGAGCGTGTAGCCGGTCTTGATCCGGAACCATGGGCGGGCGGCGATGAGGCCCGGGTGGTCAAGCGCCGCTCTTGCCTTGGCCTTGTCGGCGGGAGCGAGCCGTTCGTCGGCGTCGATATAGAGGATCCACTCGCCTCGCGCCTCGGCCAAGGCGGCATTGCGCGCCGCGGCGAAATCGTTCCGCCACGGGAATTCGATTAGCCTTGCGCCATGAGCGAGCGCGATCTCGCGGCTCCGATCGGTCGAGCCGGTATCGGCGATGACGATCTCGTCGACGACCGACTCGATGGACGCCAGGCAATCCTCAAGGACGGATTCCTCGTCCTTGACGATCATCACGGCGCTCAGGAAAGCTCCGGACAGTTCCTCAGTCATGCCATCGGGATGGACCGGGCCTGCACCGGGCCGGGCGGGAAAATTGCCGCCTATTTTGGTAAAGAACTGTTAACCGACTGCGCTTCGGCATTCACCATGTTCGCCATGGAAAACGATGCGACCAGCGGAGCGACGAAGGCGCCCGTGCCGATCAGCTTGCCGATGAACTCGCGCTTTTCGGGATCGACATTGTCGAGGATCGATTCCTCCGGCTGCGGCTTTGACATCCTTGCCCCCATATTGTCGCTCCCGCCACCGGGCCTTCACCGGGCCGGGCGGGGAATTGCCGCCTACATTTTAGAAGAACCGTTTGGCGTTACCGCTTCGGCATTCACGATGTTCGCCATGGAAAACGAGGCGACGAGCGGGGCGACGAAGGCGCCCGTGCCGATCAGCTTGCCGATGAACTCGCGCTTCTCCGGATCGACATTGTCGAGAAGTGGCATGTCTGGCTG
>JGI12270J11330_10001496_pt1 | contig 17335 bp, 7 predicted proteins | sample PeaSoiMetSII2010_FD_11330 | JGI IMG/M metagenome (IMG submission 11330)
GTACATCGCGTGCGGTGTCGTGGCCGGGAGATATGTTTTCGCCGTCATTTTTATGTCCAGGACGGCGAAGATGCCTGAAACTGCGAGCGCCGGGAGGGCCTTGACGATGCTGCGCCCGATGAGCTTCCAGTCGGCGTTCTCTTCGAAGAGAAAGATGTAGAGCAGGAGGATTCCGCCGAATACAACTGCTGTGGCTTTCGACATGGCTCCCATCGCGACCGGAATCAGATACACGCCGAATTTTCGAAGAGCTGGGTAGCGAATATAAATGACTAGACCCGCTACTACCCCGAGAGTGGCGTACAGATCTGCGCGTTGGATTACATAATTGACGGTCTCGGCGACGGCGGGATGCAGGCCGAACCAAAGGACAGCGAAGAGAGCGATGTATCGGTTGGCCGGGCGCGGCTCGGCTGAGTCGAAGACGGCGCGGTAGAGCGTAAACGTTAGAGCGAGCAGGACCAGAAACCAGAGGAATGTCGAAGCGTGAAACCAGAAGGGATCGAGCCCCTTTGCGATGCGGTAATCGAGCGCCAGAGAAAGTGAGACGATGGGCCGCCAGGTTTGGTTCGCTGGCAGCGAGCTGAAAGTGGTTGCGTCGGTGAAGAAACGCGGGATGTTGTGGAGATTGCGGATGTAGACATTTTGCTCGATGGTGTGAGCATCGTCAAAATGGAAGCTGTTGTGAAAATGATTTGAGTAGGCTGCCAGAATCGCGACGAAGGCGAGTAGGACGAACAACGGAAAGCGATTGGGGCGTTGCGATTCTTGCGGGAGCGCTGCTTGGCCGCCGCGAGGGCTCGGAGCGTCTGGCCGAGGCTTTAGCTTTCGCGCGGTGGTGGTGGCGTTGTCCATTGATGCTGTTCAGGACTCGATGGAAAAATTGTGACTTAGTCAGCGGAGACATTCAACTTGTAAGATTGGTTTGAAACGCAAGAATACCGGCGGCCATTGAGGCCGTGTCCTCGTGCGTTTATATGAAGGAGTTGCAGATGCCGGCGTCAGTGGAACGCTGCGCCTACCGACATCCACGCGCCGACGCCGGGGAAGTTCGAGGCATCCTGCGTCCAGGTCCATGACTGGGGCGATGTGGATGAGCCGTTGTAGAAGAGGCCCCAGCCGCCATTCAAGTCACAGTGCGATGAGTTTGTCTCGGTGTTGTAGTGGGAGGAAAGGAACTGGGCGCCTGAGGGCGCGGTGAGTCCCGTGAAGGTGTTCCATCCGGCGCCTACCGTGATGAGGATAACCTCGTTGGGCTGCGAGGGTGTGGCCGTGATGGTCGTCAGATTCCCGCCGCTTCCGTCCGTGGATTGGTCGCCGATATTGCTGGCCAGGCCATTTCCTGCGCCGCCGAAATTGGTGTCCAGTGGATCGCTCGACGCATTGGCGATGTCGTAGAGGAACATGGTGTTGCCGTTGCCGCCGGAGGAGCGCGGGTGCATCGTCCACGTCGTAAAGTAAGTTCCCGGAGTGACGCCCTTCGCGTACCAGACGTTACCTGCCGAGTCGCCGCCGTCTCCGAAATGGCTGGTGACCGTCGGGCCGATCTGAATGTAGGTGTTCACACCATCAGTGGCTGAAGTTGGGTACGCGCAATCCGTGCTGCTGGGGTCCAAACAGCCGGAGCCGAAGAGAACCGCGAGAGTGTTGCCGGTGATGGGAGTTTCGAGCTGGACGGTCTTGTCTTGCTCGCCTTCGGTGTCATCGTGTTGGACATAAACCACGCGGATGCCCGAGGGCGGAGCTGATCCTGCGACTGCTGGTTTGAACGCTGCGGCTGCGGTGATGAAGCTAGCCGAAGTGCCCAGCGTGAATGTTGGCGCGAATGAGGCCGTGGCGTTGTAGACGCCGTATTGCACGCAGGAAGGATAGTTGTCGCCGATCATGGCGCTGCGCAGTGTCCAGGCGATGTTGCTTTGTGAGCCCGTCGTGCAGGCTGAAATTTGCTGAACGCTGTCCACCACCGCCTGCTGGAATACGAGATCGCCCGAAGTGGTGAGGGCGTTGAGTGCAGGAGTCGCGACCGTAGTGCCGCTGCTTGACTGGCACGTGGCTTGATCGAGGGCGCCGGCGTTGAAGAATTCGTAGGGTTGCATCTGCACGAACTGGATGCTCGAGAGATGAACGTCGATGTCGTTGACGCCGGCGCGCACGCCCTGCACGTAATAAATGGCTGAGACCACACCGTGGGTGGTGTCGGTGCACGAGACTCCAAGTTTGTAAGTATTGCCGCCGACATTGTCGGTGAACGATGGCGTCTGCGCGGGCGTGTTGTAGCGCAGCAGCAGGACGAGTAGATTGCCGGAGATTGTGGAATTCGGCAGCGGGCAGTGGTATTGCGTGACGCGATCGCTGGTCTGCTTGTCGTCGTTTGAGAGCGGGCAGCCGGCCCCGTTGCCTGCGTAGCCGGGTGTGCTGCTGGCCACTTGATTCGCAACAGTAATGGAAACACCGGCGGAAGTAGCCTGGTTTCCGGAGGTGTCTGTGGCGACGGCCGTCAGCGTGTGGTTCGCGTTCGTTAGCATCGTTGTATCGAGGGAGAAATTGTAGGGAGAAGTTGTATCCGCCGCGCCGGAATTCGCGCCATCGACTTGCAATTGCACGCTGGCCACCGCGATGTCGTCCGACGCCGTGGCCGTGATCGAGATTGTGCCGCCTACCGTTGAGCCCGAGATAGGAGATGTGATTGAGACTGTGGGCGGAGTAGTGTCGGCATTGACGGTCAATATCGCCGCGCCGCTGGCCATGCTGCCGGCCGGATTGGTGACATTGACTACGAAGCTCGCGCCATTGTCGGACGTCTTCGTTGCCGGAGTCGTATAGCTCGAAGATGTCGCGCCACTTATGTTCGCGCCGTTCTTCTGCCACTGGTAGCTCAAGGGCGAAGTCCCTGCGGCCGCGACGGAGAAGTTGGCCGTCTGGCCTGCTGTTACCGTTACATTTGCCGGCTGCGTGGTGATGCTCGGCGGCGACTGGACCGTCAGCGATGCAGTACCGCTCGGCGTGTTGCCGGCGGCGTTGCTGACTACGACGCGGAAGGTCGAAGCGTTGTCGGCCGCGGNGGTTGGTGGGGTTGTGTAGCTCGCCGAAGTGGCACCGCTGATCGTCGAGCCGTTCTCCTGCCATTGATAAGTCAATGGCGCTGTGCCGGAGGCAATCACGGAGAACGTCGCCACTTGGCCGACGTTTACGGTCTGATTTGCCGGTTGCGTGGTGATGCTTGGCGGCACCTGGACCGTCAGCGTCGCACTCGTGCTTGATGCATTTCCCGCGACGTTGCTGACCATCACGGTGAACGTCGCGCCATTGTCGGTGGCGACGGTCGCCTGGGTTGTGTAGCTCGCCGAAGTCGCGCCGCTAATAGACGTCCCATTCTTCTGCCACTGATAGGTCAACGGAGCTGTGCCAGAAGCGACCACGGAGAACGTCGCCACTTGGCCGACGATTACCGTCTGATTTGCCGGTTGCGTGGTGATGCTCGGCGGCGACTGGACCGTCAACGTCGCACTATTGCTCGGCGTGTTCCCCGCGGTGTTGCTGACCATCACGCTGAACGTCCCGCCATTGTCGGTCGCGACGGTCGCAGGGGTTGTGTAGCTCGCTGAGATTGCACCGCTGATCGCTGAGCGGTTCTTCTGCCACTGATAGCTCAGGGGAGCCGTGCCCGCCGCGACAACGGAGAACGTGGCCGGTTGACCTGCGATTACCGTCTGATTCGCTGGCTGCGTGGTGATACTTGGAGGCACTTGAACGGTCAGGATCGCGGTGTTGCTCGGCATATTCCCCGCGGGGTTGGTGACCATCACGCCGAAGGTGGCGCCATTGTCGTTGGTGGTCGTCGCTGGAGTTGTGTAGCTCGCCGAAGTCGCGCCGTTGACTGCTGCCCCATTCTTCTGCCATTGATAGCTTAACGGCGCAGTTCCGGAGGCAACCACGGAGAATGTCGCCACTTGCCCGACGTTGACCGTCTGATTTGCCGGTTGCGTGGTGATGCCTGGCGGCACCTGTACCGTGAGCGTGGCGGCGCTACTCGGGGTATTTCCCACCGGATTGCTCACGATTACGTTGTACGTGGAGCCGTTATCCAACATGGATGTTGGGGGAGTTGTGTAGCTCGCGGTTATAGCGCCGCTAATTGCCGAGCCGTTCTGTTGCCACTGGTAGCTCAGTGGTGCGGTCCCTGAGGCGACGACCGAGAACGTGGCAGACTGGCCCACCGTCACGATTGTGCTCGCGGGTGGCGTGGTGATATTTGGAGCCACGGGCGAGGCATTCACGGTCAGGGTCGCTGCGTTGCTGGTAGTGCTGTCCGTGGGATCACTCACCACGACTTGAAATGCCGTGCCACTGTCGGTCATGGCCGTTGGCGGAGTTGTGTAGCTCGAGGAATTCGCGCCGGTAATTGGCGAACCGTTCGCCTGCCACTGGTAGCTTAGCGGCGCAGTTCCAGAGGCGAGGACCGAGAACGTGGCGGTCTGTCCCGCCGTCACCGTTTGGTTCGCCGGCTGCGTCGTAATCGTCAGCGGTATGGGAGCCGGGTTCACCGTCAACGTAGTCGAACCAGTGACGCCATTCAAAGTTGCGCTGATGTTTGAATTCCCCGTGCCAACGCCGCTCGCGAGGCCAGTCGAATTGATCGTCGCGACCAGAGGCGAGCCTGAACTCCACGCGACCGACGAGGTCAAATCCTGAGTGCTGCTGTCGGTGTATGTCCCAAGTGCGTCAAATTGCACCGATTGCCCAACGGGAAGCACGCCGTTCGCGGGAGTGACTGCGATCGTGACCAGCGCCGGCGACGTTACCGCCAAAGTCGTGGGGCCGCAGACCGAGCCGGCACACGCGCTTAGCGTCGCTGAGCCGGTCGCCATGGCATCGGCGGCGCCGAGATTGGTGGCATCGTTGGTGATGGCTGCGATAGTGGCGTCGGAAGAGCTCCATGTCACCGACGACAGCGTTTGTGTGGTGCCGTCGGTGAAAGTGCCAGTGGCGGTGAAGCGCTGCGCCGCGCCGAGAGGAACTGCCGAGGCAGCAGGACTCACGGAAATCGATACGAGCCCTGCGGGAGTCAGGGTGCCCGGCTCGTACAGCTCCGCGCTGTTCGTGGCGATATTCGTGCTTTCGGAGCCTCCCGCGATCAAAACCATCCCGTTGTTCAGCAGCGTCGTGGTGTGATATTCGCGCGCGGTATTCAAGTTGCCGGTGGTGGAGAAGCTACTAGTCGTGGGATCGTACAGCTCCGCACTGGCCGAGACGCTGCCGTTGACGCCTCCCGCAAAAAGGACCGTTCCGTTGTTCAGCAGCGTCGCGGTGTGATATTCGCGAGCAGTGTTCAGGCTGCCGGTTGGCGAGAAGGTTCCAGCTACGGGATCGAACATCTCCGCGTCGGCTAAGACGCTGCCGTTAAATCCTCCTGCAAGCAATATCGTTCCGTTGTTCAGCAGCGTCGCGGTGTGATACTCGCGCGCGACATTCAGGTTGCTGATAGTCGTAAAGGCCCCGGCCGTGGGGTCATACAGCTCTGCGCTGGCCAAGACGCTGCCGTTGAAGCCTCCCGCAATCAGTACCGTTCCGTTGTTCAACGGCGTTGCAGTGTGATATTCGCGCGCGGCGTTCAGGCTGCCGGTCGGCGAGAATGTTCCAGCCACAGGATCGTAGAGCTCCGCAGTGGCCGAGACGCTATTCGTACTGTCAACGCCGCCCGCGATCAGGACCTTTCCGTTGCTCAGCAGCGTCGCGGTGTGATATCCGCGTGCGATGTTCAGGCTGCCGGTCGGCGAGAATGTTCCGGCCACGGGATCATAAAGCTCCGCGCTGGCGGTGGCGCTATTGGTGCCGTCAAAGCCCCCTACAATCAGAACTTTTCCATCATTCAACATCGTTGCAGTCTGATATTCGCGCGCAGTGTTTAGGTTGCCGGTAGCTGAGAAAGTCCCGGCCACGGGATCGTAGAGCTCCGCGGTGGCCGAGGCGCTGTTGCTTCCGTCAAAGCCTCCCGCGATGAGAACCTTTCCATTGGTCAGAAGCGTCGCGGTGTGATTTTCGCGCGCGGTGTTCAGGCTGCCAGTGAAAACGAAGCCGGGAGTGACCAGCAAGGCTGCCTGATTGCTGCCAATGGAGTTGTACGCCGCTTGAATCGTCGTCTGGCCTGTCGCTGCCGCGGATGCCATGCCTGTATTAGCCCCGATCGTTGCAACATTCATTACCGAGGAGGTCCAAGTGACTGACGGGGTCACGTCTTTCGTGCTGCTGTCGGCGTAAGTGCCGGTGGCGTGAAATTGCATGCCGCGCCCAACGGGAACCGTGCCGTTCGGGGGATTGACGGCGATGGAGACCAGCGGCGGCGGCGCGACGGTTAGGGTGGATAAGCCGCCGATCGAGTTCAAAGTCGCGGTGATCGTAGAGTTGCCCTGCGCGACGCCGGTGGCCATGCCCTGAGTGCCGGGCGCGTTGCTGATCGCCGCAATTCCCGGAGCGGATGAATTCCAGACCACGGAAGCGGTGAGATCCTGCGAGCCGCCGCTGAACTTGCCGGTGGCTATGAATTGCTGTGCGGCTCCAAATGCAATCGATGGATTGGCCGGTGTGACGGCGATCGAGATGAGCCCACTGGCGTTACCGGTACCGGTAAGAGTGACGAGGCTCGGGCTGCCGTAGGCGCTGTAGGAAATCGTGACGGTGCCGGACCGAGCGCCGACGACTCTCGGAGTGAAAGTCACTCCTATTTTGCATGTGAATCCCGCACCGAGACTCGAGCCGCAGGTGTTGCTGGCCAGAGCGAAATCTCCGCCTGCGACGACCGCTGAGACCGCCACAGATGTATTGAGATGATTTGTCAGCGTCACCGTTTGAGCGGAGCTGGTTGTGCCCACGGTGCGGCTGGAAAATAGCAGGCTCGCTGGGGAGGCTGTGACGGGCAAGGAGCCCGTCCCGGTAAGACTGACTGTTTGCGGAGTGTTCGTGGCGTTGTCGTTAAATGTCAGCGTGCCAGCGCGCGAGCCAGTCGTGATCGGAGTAAATGTAATGCTGATCGTGCAGGTGGCTCCGGCCCCGATGCTTGCGCCGCAGGTGTTGGTGGCGATCGAGAAGTCTCCGCTTGAAGAAATACCGGAAAACGCGAGTGGCGTGTTCTTGCGGTTCGTCAGCATGACCGACTTTGCCGTACTGACGTTTCCAACCGCCACCGTCCCGAAGTTCAAATTGGACGCCGAGAGCGTGACCTGAGCCACGCCGGTGCCTGAGAGAACGACGGACTGCGGACTGTTGGACGCGCTATGGGTTACCGTCAACGTGGCGGTTCGACTGCCCAACGCGGAAGGCGTAAACGTAACGGTGATACTGCAACTTTTTCCCGCACCGAGCGTGACTGGACTGAGAGGGCAGTTCCCGCCAAAGACAAAATCAGCGGGAGCGCTGCCGCCGGCGATGGCGATGCTCTTGATGGTCATCGCCACGGACTGCGTGTTCTTAAAAGTGGCGGTGGCAGGAGCGCTGGGGATGCCAACTGCTTGGTTGCCGAAGGAGAGAGTGGAGGGGGTCAGTCTGGTTTGCGCGAAGGCCGGGGAACTCAGGAAGACAACGAAAGCTGCGACGACAATTCTGAACCAGCCGGGGGAAGTTTCACCCAAGCTCGAATTGGAGCGTTTAGAATGACCGGGACCGATCGGTCTGCCCGTGAAGGCCTCCAGCTCAGGGCGGGGAAGTCCAGCCCGAAGGTCTTAACTTTGGCCGATTCGTCCGCACTTGCCAAAAAAATTTCTAAGGCAAGTTTCAGAAATGAAACACTTACTCGTAATTTAGGCGAAGCAATTTGTCAACAACAATTGCTGAGTTTCGCTGAAATATCGGAGTGTCCAGTTCGTGCAAGGAGGAAGTCTTCGCGTTGCTAGGAGCCCAGAGGCCTCAATCGGGCGGTGAAGTGCCGCAGGAACGGCGCGTGGTGGACCAACTCGTATCCCGGAATCCGCTCGCGCCGGCGCCAGACATCGAGTATGACCTCGACCACGTACTCGATGTGGCTTTGCGTGTATACGCGGCGGGGAATGGCCAGGCGGACCAAGTCCATGGTGGCGTGCTCGGCGAACATCAGCGTGCCGATTTCCACGGAACGAATGCCGCCTTCGAGATAGAGCTCGACAGCAAGTGCGACGCCGGGGAATTCCGAAACCGGAATATGCGGCAAGAAGGCGCGCGCATCGATATAAATCGCGTGACCTCCCGGCGGTTGCACGATGGGCACGCCCTGGCCGGCAATGTGATTTCCGAGAAACGCCGTGGAAGCGATGCGGTAGTGGAGATAGTCCTCTTCTAGAGCTTCATTCAGACCGACCGCGATCGCTTCAAGGTCACGGCCAGCCAAGCCGCCATAGGTAGGGAAGCCTTCGGTGAGAATCAAAAGATCCTTTTCTTGCTGGGCCAGGGAATCGTCATTGGTGCAGAGGAAGCCGCCGATATTGGCGAGGCCATCCTTTTTCGCGGACATGGTGCAGCCATCGGCGTAGGAAAACATTTCGCGGGCTATTTCGCGCGGGGACTTCGCGGAGTAGTCAGGCTCCCTTAGCTTGATGAAGTAGGCATTTTCCGCGTAGCGACAGGCGTCGAGGTAAAGCGGGATGCCATGCTTCTTGCAGATTTGCTTCACGTCGCGAATGTTGGCGAGCGAGACTGGTTGGCCGCCGCCGGAATTATTGGTCACCGTTAGCATGACCAGCGGAATCTTCTTGGCACCCTCGCGCTCGATTAATTCCGCGAGGCGGGCGGCGTCCATATTTCCCTTGAAAGGATGGAGGTGCGCGGGTTCCCTAGCTTCGGGAATGGGAAGGTCGACAGCCTGGGCGCCGACGAACTCGCAATTCGCGCGCGTGGTGTCGAAGTGCGTGTTGTTGGGAACGATGTCGCCCTTCTTGCACATCACGTTGAATAGGATGCGTTCGGCGGCGCGGCCCTGATGCGCGGGAATCACATGGCGAAAACCGAAAATGGCCTGAACGGAGTTGCGGAAGCGCGTGAAGCTGGGCGAGCCGGCATAGGATTCGTCGCCGCGCATCATGGCGGCCCATTGCTCGGTGGACATGGCCGAAGTACCGGAATCGGTCAGCAGATCAATGAGAATCGCTTCGGATTCAACAAGGAAGAGATTGTAGCCGGCCTCTTCGATGAGTTTTTGACGCTGCTCCCGCGTGGTGCTGCGGATGGGCTCGACGCTCTTGATGCGGAAAGGCTCGATGATGGGGCGAATCGACATGGGCGTGTCACGCTCACCCGAGACACTACCACACCTGAGTAAATTGAAAGAGATGGCTGAAAATGATTGACGCTATGACCGCGGCTGGCGGAGCGCTTGCGAGCGTACCGTGAATCACGCACAGAATTTACCGCGTGAGATTGAATGTTCCTTTCAGTTCAATTTTCTCGGATGAACTGCCTACCAGAATGGAGAATTCGGCGGGCTGAGCCGTCCATTGTTTGTTGGTAACGTCGTAGTAGGAAAACGATCTGCGGTTGAGTTTGAGCGTCACCCGCTTCGATTCATTAGGCTGAAGGAAGACCTTTGCGAAGCCTTTCAACTCTTTAACGGGGCGAGGCACCGGGGAGTGCGCGTCGCCGATATAAAGTTCCGCGACTTCGGCGCCTGGGCGCGCGCCGGAATTCTTGATCTCGAACGAAACTGCGACGGAATCAGGATCCGCTCCGGCCGTAGGCGAGACCCTCAGATGGCTGTATTCGAAATTCGTGTAGGAGAGTCCATAGCCGAATGGAAATAGCGGCTTCGTCGCCGAGCGATCGTAGCCGCGATAGCCGAGGAAAACCCCTTCTGCGTACGCGACTTTTTTCTCTCCCGCGCTGGGGTAGTAGCTCTTGAATGTGGGGTTGTCTTCCCAGCGTCGCTCGAAGGACGCGGGAAGCTTGCCTGACGGGCTGACGTCACCGAAGAGAATTCGAGCGAGTGCGTCGCCGCCTTCCTGGCCGGGATACCAAGCGTGAAGAATCGCCGGGACCGAATCGATCCAGCTCGTCATGTCAACATTTCCACCGGCGGTAATTACGAGGATCACATTCTTGTTCACGCTGGAAATCTCGCGGATCAACTGATCCTGGCCGCTCGGGAGGTGAAACGTGCGGTCCGCGCCTTCAGATTCCGTCGAAGGATCGAAGCCGACGCAAAGAATGACGGCATCGGCACGCGCGGCGAGGGGCTTCGTCTCGCGGCCGATCCCATACTCCGCGGGAATGATTCCGAGATGCACGGCCGCGCTGCCCTCTGCTTCGAAGTATTCCAATCTGATTTTGTAGGCGCGCCCGGCTTCTAGAGACCGCGTGGCCAGATCGAGCGTCTCGCTGTGCCGCTGCCAATCGTCTACGATGCGCTGCTCATCGACGTACAGCCGTACTCCATCATCCGCGGAAACGTAGAATTTAAAATCGCCGGTTTTCTCCGGCACATAGTAGCCCGTCCAACGAGCGGAGAAATGATCGACGGGCCCATCCGGCCGGTAGCTTCCATCACCCCAATCGAAATCTACGATGGGATCGGTGCGCACGAGCGCCGGAGCGCCCTCAAGATTCTGATTNTCGAAGTACTCCGCGTGCAAGCCGTTCTCGCGGCCGCCCGGCTCAGTGCGAAACTCGGTTTGCGCCACGACTTCGCCGACAGGAATTGTATCGGCCGCATAAAAAACTTTTGCGCCGGTGCCGAGATAATTGCTCACCCCTTCGAGATAGCTCACGGAATTGAACGGAGTAACCTGCGAACTTCCGCCTCCGCCTACCACCGCGGGATACGCGTCCGGGCCAATCACGGCGATCGTTTTGAGATTCTGTTTGGCGAGAGGAAGAATGTTGTGGTCATTTTTCAATAGGACCATGCTGCTCTCAGCTTCTTCGAGTGCGAGCTTGCGTCCTTCCTGGCTGAGCGCTGGGATGGAGGGATCGGTCTGGTCGCGATCAAAGAAGCCGAACTCGATGGCTTTCCGCAAAATCCGGCGCACTTTGTCGTCAATCGCCGCCACCGTCACTTTGCCCTGTTGAATCGCCGGCAGAAGCGTGGCGCGATTCATGAAGACGGCCGAAGGCATCTCGAGATCGAGGCCGCCATTGGCAGACGCGACGCCATCATGCGTCGCGCTCCAATCAGACATGATGATTCCATCGAACCCCCATTCCTTCTTCACAACTTCATTATTGAGATAGGCGTTCTGTGTCATGTGCACGCCGTTGACGAGATTGTAGGAGTCCATGATCGCGGCGAGATGGGCTTCTTTGATGGAGGCTTCAAACGCAGGCAGATAAATCTCGCGGAGCGTGCGCTCGTCGATTTCCGAACTGATGGTCTTGCGGTCGTATTCCTGATCATTCGCTACGAAATGCTTCGCCGTGGCCATCACGTGCTGCGATTGGATGCCTTCGATTTCGGAGACGGCAATTCGCGAGGCGAGAAAGGGATCTTCGCCGAAGTATTCGAAATTTCTGGCGCACATGGGCGCGCGGTAGATATTCATTCCGGGACCGAGAATGATGTGAACGCCGCGTGCGCGAGCATCGCGGCCCATCATGACTCCGACGCGCGAGGCAACATCAGTATCCCAGGAAGCAGCCAGCGCGATCCCGGCGGGATAGGCGGTTGTCGGGCCGTAATCGTGCACACCCAGAGGACCATCGGACATTTTCAGCGTGGGAATCCCGAGGCGCGGAAACGAATGCGTATACATATTCGGGATGCCGCCGATCAGGTCAATCTTCTCCTCGAGAGTCATGCGGCTGAGAATCGCCTCGACGCGTTGTTCGGGATCCTGCGCTGCGAGGCGCTCTGGTGCGATGAAAAGTTGAGGGACACTACCGGCAAAAATGAGGGCGACGGCGAGTCTGAGGCCACGCATAGCGTTCCTAAATCCTCGAATCGTGCGGCGCCTGCCTGGCGGCGCGCGGATGACAATTCTATCGGAACGCGGGTCTGAGTTCAGCGGAAAGGTAAGTAAGAAAAGAAGTTATTTTGCCGCGGGATGGCTCGGCTAAACCGGATCTTCTTTCTGAATTTTGTCGAACCGCTCTGCCTTCGAATGTGCGAACTAGCTCGTGACCACGCCTGCGCTTTACGTGTGANGCCCGTCACACCCGGCTGTGTGATGAGACACAGATAATGTTGCCGGGGAGACTCAGAATGCAGGAGTGAGAGCTGGAGGAGTCCGGTCATGAGCATCCCCAATCTTCTCTTCATCTCACCGAATCGGCTCCCACGCTCCGGCTCAAGCGCCCGGTGCGCTTCCGGTCTTTCTGCATCTGCTTCGGCGGCCGCGGGTTGCGCGACAGTAGTTTCGATCGGAGGCACGCCGGAGCGCGTCGCAGGACTCGGGGGAATTGCCCATGGGAAAGGGGAACGCACGTGAGTTCCTGGGAGAACGAATACCGCACTAGGTTGCAGACGGCTGATGTGGCGTTGCGCGCGGTGCAATCGGGAATGCGCGTCTATATCCAGCCGGGTTGCGCAGAGCCTGAAACGCTAGTCGAAGCGCTCTTGAAGCGCGCTCCCTTCGTTCGCGACGTGGAAGTGGTCCATCTGCTCACTCTGGGTTGTGCAGACTATGTGGCGCCGGAAATGGCGGGACACTTCCGGCACAACGCGTTTTTCATCGGCGGCAACGTGCGTGCTGCGGTGAACGACGGACGCGCGGACTATACGCCTGTGTATCTGAGCGAAGTCGAAGAACTATTCGAAAGCGGAGCCATGCCGCTGGACGTGGCATTGATCGAAGTTTCACCACCGGACACGCACGGCTTCTGTTGCTTTGGAGTGGGCGTGGACACCACGCTGACCGCGGCGAGATGCGCGCGCCATGTGATCGCGCAAGTGAACGATCAGATGCCGCGGACCTTCGGCGATAGCTTCATCCACGTCAGCCAGATTCACGCGTTCGTTGATTCTTCACGGCCGCTGTGCCAATTGCCGAAGCAGGAGATTTCCGAACTGCACGTGGCCATTGCCCGCAACGTCGCATGCCTGATCGACGACGGCGCGGTGATCCAGACCGGCATCGGCGGAATCCCCGATGCGGTGTTGCCGTTTCTGATGGACCGCAAAGACCTGGGCGTGCACTCAGAACTGGTATCCGACAGCGTGATCCCGCTGATCGAATCGGGAGTGCTCACCGGCGCGCGCAAAAACTTCAAGCCGCGCAAGATCATCCTGGGATTCGCGCTCGGGACGAAAAAACTTTTCGATTTTGTGGATAACAACCCAATCTTCGAATTCCACCCCAGTGCTTATTCCAACGACCCCGCACTGATCGCGCGTAACGACAACATGGTGGCGATCAATTCCGCCCTGCAGGTGGACCTGACCGGGCAGGTCTGCTCCGACTCTATCGGAACAAATTTCTACAGCGGCATCGGCGGGCAAGTGGACTTCTTGCGGGGCGCTGCCCATTCCAAAGGCGGCAGGCCGATCATCGCGCTGCCCTCGACGGCGCGCAACGGCGAAACTCCACGTATCGTGCCGACACTCACCGCCGGATCGGGCGTAGTGACCAGCCGCGGGCTGGTGCGCTACATCGTCACCGAATACGGCGTGGCCAATCTGCACGGCAAGACGATTCGGGAGCGCGCCAAGGCGCTCATCGAGATCTCCCATCCGAAATTCCGGGACGAGCTGTACGAGTACTGCGAACGCACCAAGTGGCTGCAGCATCCGCAACTCCAGCCGATTGGTGAAGTGAGGTGAGTATGGCCACTACAGCACGCGGAAACGTCTTTATCAACGAGGACGAGTGCAAAGGATGCGGGCTGTGCGTGGAGTCCTGCCCGCCCCACTGCCTGGCGCTGGCGCCGGAATTGAGCGGATACGGCGTGCATCCGGCGCGCTATTCCGGCATGGAGTGCACGGGCTGCGGCATCTGCTTTTACTGCTGCCCGGAGCCTGGAGCGATTACCGTTTACCGGCTGAAGAAGCCGGCCAAGGTCGTGGAAGTAACGCAGCCGGGAGGCAGTTATGCCGCAGCTTTGTAAGGGCAACGTAGCGGTGATGAAAGGCGCGCTGTTGGCAGGCTGCCGCGCTTTCTACGGCTATCCAATCACTCCAGCCAGCGAAATTACCGAGGCCGCGGCGCTCTTTCTGCCGCAAGTGGGCGGAACGTTCCTGCAGGCGGAGAGCGAAGTAGCGGCGATCAACATGGTTTACGGAGCGGCTGCTGCGGGAGTTCGTGTGATGACCGCATCTTCGGGACCCGGCCTGAGCCTGATGCAGGAAGGCATCTCCTACATCGCCGGAGCGGAATTGCCCTGCGTGATCGTGGACGTGATGCGCGGCGGACCGGGACTCGGCAACATCGCGCCGGAACAAAGCGATTATTTCGCGATGGTCAAGGGTGGTGGGCACGGCGATTATCACAACATCGTGCTCGCTCCAGCTTCCGTTCAGGAAATGTCCGAACTCACCACGCTAGCATTTGATCTGGCGGACAAATATCGCAATCCCGTAATCGTTCTCGCCGACGGCTTCGTTGGACAGATGATGGAGAAGCTGGATCTGACCTACCGCGAAGCGACGCCACCCGAGAAACCCTGGGCCGTGAAAGGCACACCGGAGACGCGCAAGAATCTGGTCTCTTCCATCTTCCTCGAGCCTGACGAATTGGAAGAACATCAACGGCAGATGGAAGCGAAATACGCGCGGGCGCGCAACGAGGAGACGCGTTACGAAGAGTACCGCACACAGGACGCCGACGTGCTGCTTGTCGGCTACGGAATCGTTTCCCGCGTGTTGCGCTCAGTCGTGGAAGAGGCGCGCCGCAAGGGGTTGAGGGTCGGGTTGTTCCGGCCAATCACATTGTGGCCATTCCCGTCGAATGCCCTGTCCCAAGCCGCGACGCGCGCCGGAAAAGTGCTGGTCGTGGAATTGAGCAACGGACAGATGGTGGAAGACGTACGTTTGGCAGTGAACGGCAAGGTGCCGGTGGAATTTTACGGACGAACCGGTGGCAACGTGCCGTCGGTGGAGGAAATCTGCGCCGAATTGACGGCTCGCGCAGCATTGACCGTTTAAGTGAAGGGGACGCCCATGAGCAATCAAGAAGAAGTGGCAATAAAAGGGCTAGAGCCAGACGCCACGAATTACGAAGTGATTCAGTCCAAGTCACCGGTCTTCTACGAAATCTTCGAACGCAAGTCTGATCTGAAGCACCAGACGCACTATTGCCCCGGCTGCGGGCATGGCATCGTGCACAAGTTGATCGCGGAGGCGATCGAGGATTTGAATCTTCAGGACAAAACCATTTTCGTGAGTCCGGTAGGCTGCTCCGTGTTTGCCTATTACTACTTCGACTTGGGAAACGTGCAGGTGGCGCACGGGCGCGCTCCGGCTGCGGCGACGGGCATCAAGCGATCGTGCCCGGACAAGATGGTGATCTCGTATCAGGGCGATGGAGATCTGGCGGCGATCGGTTTGGCGGAAATCGTGCACGCCGCGAACCGGGGAGAAAAAATCACCGTCATCTTCGTGAATAACGCGATTTATGGAATGACCGGTGGGCAGATGGCGCCTACCACGCTGGTCGGGCAGAAGACCACGACCTCGCCGTTCGGCCGCCGACCGGCCAACGAAGGCTTCCCCATGCACATGGCCGAATTGCTGGCCTCGCTCGAAGCCCCGGTGTACATCGAGCGCGTGGCGCTCTCTGACAATAAAAACATCATGAAGGCGCGCCGGGCGGTCCGCAAGGCGCTCGAAATTCAGCGCGACGGCGTGGGCTTCTCGTTCGTTGAGATCCTCTCGCCATGCCCGACGATCTGGGGCAAAGATCCCGTGGACGCGCGCGAGTGGGTCGAAAAGAGCATGATCCCCGTGTTCCCCCTGAACGTATTCCGCGACCGCAAGCCCGAAGCCGTGGCTGACAATCCGCCGCCGCAACGGACCATCCCCGAAGTCTTGGAATTGGGCACGCAGGAAAAAGCGCAGCTCTCCGCCGCACCGCATCATGAGCACGGTTTCGAGCAGATGAAAATCAAGGTGGCGGGATTCGGTGGTCAGGGCGTGCTGCTACTGGGGCAATTGCTCACCGAGATCGGCGTGCGCGAAGGGCTGGAAGTGAGCTGGCTGCCGTCTTACGGGCCCGAGATGCGCTCCGGCAGCGCCCATTGCCATGTGTGCCTCTCGCGGAATCGCATTGGCTCTCCGCTGATTTCCCAGCCGGATGTGCTCGTCGCCATGAATGAAATCTCGCTGCGCAAGTTCGCGGCGGAAGTGGATGAACACGGGTTGATTCTCTACAACGGCGCGGCTCTCCCGAAAGATTTCGCGCCTCCTGTAGCGCGCGTGGCATGCATTCCGGCCTCCGAGATCGCCGACAAGCTGGGCTTCGCAAAGGCAGCAAACATTGTGCTGTTGGGAGCGCTGCTCGAAGAAACAGGGTGCCTCACAACGAAGACGGCACTGGAAACCATCGAGGCCAAGGTCAAGAAAACCGCGGTGCTCGAGATCAATCGCAAGGCGCTCGAAGAAGGACGCCAGTTTGTTGATCAGAAGATTTGGGCGGGCCCGGAGACTCAGGCCGACGGCTTCGCTGAATAGAGATTCCGCGCGGAAACCTCGCGGCGCGACCGCACAATCGGCAGGCTCTGGTGATCTTTCCAGGGATTGAAGTGGGTTGAACGGATTGAGGGGGGAACGGACATGTCTATTACGCCGAAGGAAGTACGCGAATACCACGCCGGCAGCCGGCCGGGCAAGACTTCGGTCGTGCCCACCAAGCCCTGCCGCACGCAACGGGACCTGAGCCTGGCCTACACGCCCGGCGTCGCGATTCCTTGCCTCGACATCCAGGACGATCCCAGCAAGGCGTTTCTGTACACGGGCAAAGGCAACCTTGTCGCCGTCGTATCGAACGGCACGGCGGTCCTGGGTCTCGGCAACATCGGAGCGCTGGCAGGAAAGCCCGTGATGGAAGGCAAAGCGGTGCTCTTCAAGCGCTTTGCCGATATCGACGTGTTCGATCTGGAAGTGGGATCGGAGAATCCGGAAGATGTAATCAAGTTCTGCCAGCTTCTCGAACCCACCGTCGGTGGCATCAATCTGGAAGACATCAAAGCGCCGGAGTGTTTCTACATCGAAGAGACGTTGCGCAAGACGATGACTGTTCCGGTGATGCACGACGATCAGCACGGCACCGCCATCATTTCTGGAGCGGCGCTGCTCAATGCTATGGAGATCGTGAATAAGCCGCTGGATAAAGTGCGCGTGGTGTTTAACGGCGCGGGGGCCGCGGCCATCGCCTCCGCGGAGCATTACGTCCGATTGGGAGTGAAGCGCGAAAACATCTTCATGGTGGACACGAAGGGCGTGATCTACACG
>JGI12270J11330_10001500_pt1 | contig 17313 bp, 18 predicted proteins | sample PeaSoiMetSII2010_FD_11330 | JGI IMG/M metagenome (IMG submission 11330)
ATGGCGGTCCCTGGTTCCACACCGGTGGCGAGCCGCAGGCCGTATCCCAACCTCGCTGATGGAACCATGAACTGCACCTGCGCCAACGCCTCGTTCAATTCGCTCCAGGTCACCTACGTGAATCGTCTTGCCGCCGGGTTCGATTTTCAGGGGGCTTACACATACGCCCACAGTCTGGATAACTCCAGCGGGAACACCAACGCCGCAGGTATTCAGAACGCCCAGAATCTGCACGTGTACCGGGGGAACTCGGACTTCGATATCCGCCACCGCCTGGTGTTGAGCTGGTCTTACGAACTGCCCTTTGGCCGCGGCAAGGAATTTGTGGGCAGCGCCCGCGGTCCGCTGCAGGCAATAGTCGGGGGCTGGCGGGTGAACAGCATCGATACGTTCTCCAACGGCTTTCCCTTCACACCGGTCATGGTGAGCAGTCTGTTGAACTCCGGCAGCGTCACGCAGTGGCCCAATCGTATCGGCTCGGGCCACCTCTCCAATCCGACCATTCTGCAGTGGTTCAATCCGGCCGATTTCGTTTCCCCCGGAAACTACATTTTTGGAAACTCGGGAAGAAACATTTTGTTCGGACCGGGGACCAAGCAAATCGACTTGTCCGTGTTCAAGGACTTCGCCTTGAATGAGAGCGCCAGCCGCCGTCTGCAATTCCGTGCCGAGGGCTTTAACGTACTGAACACTCCGCAGTTCAATAACCCCAATGCACAGATCGGCAACGCCGCCGTGGCTACGATTACCAGCGCCGGTGCGCCGCTGCTCTTCCAGCGCACGTCCCGCGAGATCCAGCTTGCGCTGAAGCTGTATTTTTAGAATCACCCGCGAAGTCCTTTTCGAAGATGTGGTAGGCGATGGCGTCGGAAGAGAAGAAGTCCATGGTCTCGCCCCCCATGGTCTGGATCTCCCTACGCGCGAACGTGCAGCAAGCGAGACGATTTGTTTCTCCGTGACCCAAAACCCGAAAACTCATCCACCGGAGGTTAGAAAGTTCGGCTGAAGCAGTCCCGCTCGAAACGAGAGCTTGAGACCGTACATTTCATTGGCCGTCAGATCCAGCGTCCGGAACCTTGATGTCGTCCAGCGCGGCGCAGCAGCGAATGAGTCGATTGAGGAAGGATTACGACTCCCTTCGATCCGGAGAGCCGCGAACAAGATAATCTTCCATTGAGTTTGTAATCGAGCCCTCGGCTCACCGTTTGACTGGCACAACGACGTACGGCTGCTCGGTCTCGAAGTCCGGGAACATCCGACCGGTGCCCCGCGCGTCGATTACTTCCACGAAGTACATGAGATTCCACTTCGGGTCGATGAAGGAGGCGGGAACCGTACCCGAGTACGCACCGGTCCTGGCGTCGAGGACCATGTTCGCGGTCTGGTAATCCTCTGTTTGATTCAGATGACGGTACCGCAGGAGCACAGACTTCACGCCGGCGCTTGCTGTGACATTCGCCCTCACGGTGAGGTCGTGCCCCTGTTCGGCGAGAGGCGGGCGTGAGACGACAGCCACGGGCGGAGTGCCGGGCACCGCCGCCGGAATGAGGATGACCTTCGCGTCGGCCTTGCCCGTCGCGCTCTGACGTTCGACGAGCAGCGCGTCAAAGTCCTTCTTCAGCAGATCGAGTTCCTCGCTCCAATGCCGGGGAAACCGTCCGCGGAGGCCGAACGGGAGTTCGGGACTGTAGACGTCACCCGCGGCGGCGACCATGTCGCTCCACGCCCGGACGGCCAGCCGCTCGTGAGCAATCGCGCGGTCGAATGCGGTGAGGTCTCCGCCCTGCTTGTACAAGTTGTATTCGAGACCACCGAGCAGCCGCTCGGAGTGATAGCGCGCCAATCCCGCGAGAATCCCGAGGTCGGCGGCCGTCGCCTTGAACTCGCCGCTCGCAGCCGCGCCGAGCTGCCGTTTCGCCTGACCCAGCTCGGAGAGGATGGCTGAGGACGTGGATGCAAACCATCGGCTGGTGTCCTCGACGCGCACCATCGGTGTGTCCCTTCCGCCGAGCAGGCGCGCTGCGGCGTCCCGGACGTTCTCGAACAACTGAATGTCGCTGCCCTCTTCCTGCGCGGCGTATTGCGGCAGGCTGCCCAGCCGTTGCATTTCCGGCCAGCCGACGGTCGTCGGAAAACCACGGTACGGGTAGCTCGCCGCGACCACTCTCGGCAGCACCTGACTGGCGCGCTCGAGCGCGCGCTCGACGTGCGGCCCGGCCTGTGGCCCAAATCGCGCCACGAATTCGTGCTGCCAGACGTCTGACTCAGTCGCCGGGTTGTACGTCAGGCGTCCCCACACGCGGTAGTAGTGCCAATAGCGCTCGAACTCATAGCGGTAGGTGCGGTACGGCGCCGAATGAATCGGCAACGGCATCGCGGTGTGCGGCTCGCCGTACATCTTCGTCGCGAGAATCTCGTTAATCTCGAGCGCGTCGCTGTCGTAGATCCGGGCACTCATGGCGAGGCGTCGCGTGTACTCCGGATCGCCCCAGAGCAGCAGACGGGTTGTCCCCCCGGTCCACAACTGCCATTGCATCCTGTACGTCTGCGGGTACTTCAGCAGATCCGCGTACCCGTGGCGCACGTTCATCTGATCCTGCCTGTTGATGTGCATCGGGTGGAAAGGCATCCCGACCTGCTCCATCCAGACCTTTGTGTTCACCAGAAAATCGAGCCCCATCGCGTGGGAGTCTTCGTAGATCCGGGGATCGACGCCCTTCGCCCGCATCTCGGTCACTTTGCCGAGACGCATGACCGTCCTGAAGACGTCCTCCCAGAAGGGCACCTGGATCGAGTTGGGAATCCCCGCCTCATCGAGCATCCGCCACTGGTACCCGTCGACATCGGGCACAACCTCCGCGAGCTTCGCGATGGCGGCCTTTGTGTAGGCTGCCAGATTGTTCTGGTCGAGTCCCCTTACCAGCTGATCCTCACCGCCCGGGACATTCACGCGTCCGAAGCGTTGCCCCTCGGCGCCAACGGTCACGCCGCGGTCGATGTGGTCCCAGCCGCCCAGAAACAACTTGAGGCCGCGCTCGTGAGCGAGGCGGACGATGGCTTTGAGCGCCACCAGGTTCTTCGCCTGCATGGCGGCAGTCATGCCCGACATCCTGACGTTGGGCCAGCCGGGCGTATCGAAGAAGTACGGATACATCGGGGCCATGAAGCCGCCGGTTTCGTAGCCGAACTGGATCGTGAACTGGTTGAACCGGTTCGCCGCCAGCATGTCGAGATACGTCCTCCAGTACGTCTCGTCGTAGAGCTTGCTCTCCCAGTACGCGCGATTCATGGTGTACATCGACACGGCGCGAGTCTTGAGGTACGGCGATTCGGCGATGTCGCGGACCGACGTGAACGGATCTACCCGCCCGGCGTCGCTCGCCGCCCAGGCTACGCGGTCTGCTGCGTCCAGCGCGGCATACATCAAGCCGATGGCTCCGCCTCCGACGAGGACCAGCGCGCGCTTGCCCTTGAATGTGGCTCCGCGGCGAATCACGAGCGATTCCGGGCCGTCCGGCAGCGCGACGTGCATGCTGGTCAACGCCGCGGTCGCCGGGCCATTGGCCGCCCGAATGCCGGCCAGAACAACGAACGTGCTCGCCGCCACCGCGTCAACATCCGCGCGGACTGTCAGCCCCCGCGCGGTCAGCGCCGCTTCGAGCTTCGATAATCCGTGCTGCGCGGGCGCGGGCATCTGGCCGTCGACGACGATCGCGACGCCTTGAGCCGTCGCGGCAGTCGCGCAAGAGAGCAGGAACAGAATCCCGGCCAGGCAGCGAACCGCAGTGCCGGTAGGAGCACACCTCGGAGCATGGACCGAGGCCCGGAGACCCGAATTCGTCATGGTGCTATTCTAGCTACTCTCCGTCGCAAAATAGCAGGGCTTGAGTCGCGCCGCTTGAATATTGTGGGTAGGCAGGGGTGCAGAAAGGGAAATCCTCAGGGAGCGAACCCGAGCTGGCCTGGCACATGCACGGCAAAACGGGAAGCGTCTCGGTCGGCCGGCGACTGCGGCGGTGCATACTGCCGAGATTCGGAAACTGCATCGCGCTGGCGTCAGTAAATCCGAGATCGCTCGTCGAGTGCGGATCGGGCGCACCTCCGTCCGCCGAATCCTGGGAGCAACGTCATGAAAAGACCCAAGCGGGACCCTGAGCGGGAAGACCGCATCCACAACGAAGCGATCGTCGATGCCGGTCCGGATGAACAGGCAATGAGCTGGTATTACTACCTGGAAGGCAAGATCCGTTTCCCGTTCCGGGCGAGGTGTGTCGCCGCGAACGCCGTCTCGCCGCTCCGGAAGGGCGAGACCGTCGAGGTCCTGCGCATGGCCGTGGAAGATGCGTGCGAACATGACATGCTTGTGCAGATCCGTTGGCAGGGCCGGAAGATGGCCGTTCCTCTCTCGCAACTGGACGCCATCGATCCGGATGAATCAACCAAGGAAGCCATCGGTGACTGGCATTACTGGGTGTCGCAAGGCTACTGCCTTTAATCGTCACCTTGGGCCCCCCTATTTGATTTTCCAGGTCCCTTGTACGAGCGGAAAGGGCTGCCAGTCAACGAGTCTGCCCATCGGCCGCAACTCTCTCAAGATTGTTCGCCAAACCGTCGTCCGAAAACCGCCCCTTACGAATCGCTGATCAAGACGAGGCGAGAAACGCGAGCCGGAAGCGCCGCCCTGCTTGATGTCCTCGCCCTACCGAGGTAATGTCCACATGACGTAGCTACCGATATTGCCCATTAACGAGGACAAGATGAACGAACTGGTACCTGCAAGAAGGTCGGCAGATTGGCGCCGGCTGAAGGCCTTGGTGCTCGACAGCGTCTCCTCCCCGATCACGAAACGCGTCTACAATCTCGGGCTCGACGAATTTTTCGCGTGGTTCGGCCTGGAGCCGCGATCCGGATTCAACAAGGCGACGGTCAGCGCCTGGCGCGTCGTGCTCGAGGCCCGCGGGCTCGGCTCGATTTCGATCAACGTGCGGATCACGGCGGTGCGCAAGCTGGCGGTCGAGGCCGCCGACAACGGCCTTCTGGCGCCCGACCTGGCGGCCGGGATTACGCGCATCAAGGGAGTGAAACTGAGAGGCGTCCGCTTGGGCAATTGGCTTTCGGTCAGGCAGGCGCAGGCATTGCTGAACGCCCCGGACACTACAACAAAGAGGGGCCTTCGCGACCGCGCCATCCTCGCCGTACTCCTGGGCTGTGGCCTGCGGCGGTCGGAAGTGGCATCGATCACCTTCAGGCACGTCCAGCAGCGAGATGCCAGGTGGTGCATCGTGGACCTCGTCGGTAAGCACGGCCGCGTGCGCACAGTGCCGATGCCGACGTGGGTCAAGGTGGCGATCGACGCCTGGACCTCGGCCGCAGGCATCACCGATGGTAGGGTATTCCGGCCGGTGAACCGGGCGGACCAGGTTCAGGACACCGGCCTGAGCGAGAAGGTCGTTTGGCAACTGCTCCAGCAGTACGCGGCGGTGGCCGGTGTCCCGGGCATCGCGCCCCACGATTTGAGGAGGACGTGCGCGAAGCTGTGCAGGGCCGCGGGCGGCGAGTTTGAGCAGATCCAGTTGCTCCTGGGCCACGCCTCGGTACAGACGACCGAGCGGTACCTGGGAACGAAGCAGGATCTGGTCCACGCGCCGAACGATGGCATCAAGCTGCGTTTGGCGCTTCAGTAAAAGCGCCATTCGACAACCCGGTTGAAGCTACACGGAGAAATAAGGACGATGACGGCACCGCCTCGGTCGGCGCAGTCGAAGCCACCCACCGCACCAACCGTAGTCGCAGGCTGCCGAAAATACCGGATGATGTTCAGAACGGGCGGTGGAGTGCCGTCACTAAACGAGAAGCATGCGAAAGGGGAAGTGAGCTCAATTTCTTTCAGGAGTAGAGGATCAATCCAACGTCCACTTTGTGAACGCCGCAACCGAGGTGAACGCACCGGCCGGCGTAAACCTCAAGCCAAGAACCGCCAGGCCGCTAGCATTCGATCCGAATTGGTCAGAGCAGTCGAAGGAAACCGTGCCCTGCTTGCCAGCCGTGAACGACCATTTGTCGGTGAGTACAAACGACGTGTGAGTATTCGGCTGCATTGTGAACTGGCTAGTGCCGATGACGCTTCCATTTCCATCCCTGAAAGTGGCGCTTATCGTCATCGCGGTGAAGTCCGAGTTCGCCAGAGCGACCCCCATCCCGAGCCCGTTGGTGTTGTCGAACGGCAGCACCGGGCTCTCTCCAATGGTTGACTCAAACGGTACGGCTGCCTCATTCCCGTTGCCATTGCTGAACACGGCGTAACCGCCCACGGAATCGGTCGTCCCGAGGAAGTCGAGCTGTCCCCAGCCCTGTGTGACCGCAGAACTGGTGCCGGCGGTTTTGATAACGATCGAGCCGCCGACTGCCAGCGTTCCCGTGACCGCCGATCCCCTGCCGATTGACTCGAAGGAAAACTGCTGTGGATTCCCGTCGTCGCCGAAAAGGTTGACCTTGAACGCCGCGGCTTTCGACTGCGAGAGGTTCACCAGCACGATGGAGGTTTTCCAGCCGCCGCCGTCCGCGATGTGGGTGATGATGCTATTTCCGATGCCGGCGGCAGATTCAAGGTCGGACCTGGCGCGGCCAGGTTGGGTCGGTCGCTGAGAGAATGCCGGCATCGCTGCCAGCGCCAGTATTACGAACATCGTCTTCATTTGAACTGCCTTTTCTTATTTGGTCCTTTTGAGTGAATAACCAGAAACTTCCAAGTTGTGGACTTGCGGGTCCGATTCAGTCCGATTCAAGTGTACAATCGGGCCCCCATCCTTTCATCCCAGGAATTGCAATCTCTTTCCTCGGAGTTGTACTGGCCGTACCGGTCCACGTTGTACGGCGAGACCTCGGAAGTTCCTTCTTAGTTTCCCGGCACATTCCATGCGCCGAGCGCCTGCCACGCGCTGGTCTGCGCAGCCCCCATCGTCTGCGCCGCCAGCCACACTCCTTTGAATCCGGCGAAGGTGGGCCTGAACGAGATGGGTAGTGTCAAGGTCAGCGTGTTGCCGATGATTTGCGTGCCCGACCCCAGCGATGAAATCGCGCACTGGCTGTTGCTGATGACGTTGTTGCCGGTGAGCACGATGTTGGTGGACTGGGTGCCGTCGCCGTTGTTGGGATACAGGTATAGCTGGTTCCCCGGACGGTAGTAGGCCACGTAGCAGGCTGCGCGCCCGTCGATGGAGGTGTTGATCAGCGCCCAGACAGTTTGCAGATTCGTGGCGCTGGACTGGTCCTGATACGTAAAGGTGATGGTCGAGGTCAGACCGTTGCCTGAAGCCGGGTTCATCCCGATGGGATTCGGGAACGTAGATGGCAATGGCGGCACACCAAGGACTCCCATGGTCTGCCATCCCGAATTGTTCGCCGCATCGCGCGCGGCCATATACACCACCTTGTTGCCGCTAAAGCTGTTGTTGAAGCTGAGATTGAGGGTCAGCGTCAAGGTGTTTCCGCTTCCCGATGCAAACGAACCCACGCCCGACACAGTGCACTGACTGTTGCCGGTAGAGCCCGACCCGTTCAGCACCATGCCGGTCAACAGTCCCGAGCCGGCGTCCGGAACCAAGTACAGCACGTTGACGGGAACGGAGTATGCCAAATAGCAGGCCTGGCGACCGTCGAGGAAGTTGTTGATCAGGACGTTGACCACCGCCAGAGTCTGCCAACCCGCGGTATCGGAGAACTGGAAGGTAAAGAACCCGCCCGACCCGGTGCTGACCACCGGATTAATCGAGACCACGCCCGCCGTGCCCTGAGTAGCAATGTTGGCGACCTGAAAACTGTAAGCAGAGCCGACGGAATTGTTATTGACGTAGACCAGCACCTGCCACTGGCCCCAATTGGGGGCAATATATTGGGCGATGCTGAAGTTTACGTAAAAGCACTGGGTCGAGGAACCATTATTAGACGTCGGAGCCCAAGGAGTCGTCCATGCCCAAAAGTTTGATGGATTGATCCAATGCAACGTTACCGTATCTCCGCCAGTTGGGCTCATGCCATTGACCACAAAAAACACATTGACAGTTGTATCGGCTGGGGAGAATGAAGTTGAGATCTGAGGGGTGCTGTTGCAGTTCAGAGGGTTCGGCCCCTTATACGTTTCGAGGGTTTGTAAAGTCTGCCTGGTTGAGCAACTGCCAACCGAATCCAGCGTATAAGTTGGGTACAGGTAAGACCCTACGTCTACGCTCATTATGGGATTGGACGCTCCGGAAATTGACGGAAGCGTAGAGGGCAAACTGCCGTTTGGAAAGAAGTTTCCAGACCAGTCAAGTGATACCGTCGCGGCTGCCACCGTGTTAGTCGTACTTTCAAAGCTCACAGTGATCTCCAACGACGAAAAGTTTATGCTGGGGTCGGAACCAACGGTCACAATAAACAAAATGGGCGGGGAAGAGGCAGGGGTATACGTCGTCTGACCTACAGTCAGGCTGGCAGTCCCAGCCAGACCGGAGCTAGAAGAATATTGGTAAATCCCTTGATAAGGCATCGTCGGAGACGGCAAATTTGTGATGTTGACTCTTAAGCTGGCCGCTGAACTGCTCGAAAACGTGTAGCATTGTGCGCTGGCGACGCGAACTCCGATTAAGAGCAGCAAACAGGCAAGAGGAAATGCGATGCGCACGGCATTCCAGATGTTGCGCTGCGTGCGTTGCACTCGAAGGATTGGTTTCATGAATCAGCCTGCCTCCCGTTTAGTTGGCCGGTCTGCGTTTGTACGGCGCAACCTTTGTACCTTTCTTGATCGTATAGCCGCTGCCGACGTGCTCCGTCTTCTGTCGCGTGTCTGCGCTCCTTTATACCCCCAACCGACCGAAGCGCCGTCAGTGCATCAAGCGCCTCCTGGGAAGGAGCCGTCGTGACTGAGGTGGTGACTGTCGCGGATGGGGCCGCACCGAAATAGATCGCCTTAATCTTTTCCAGCGGAATCGTGATCGCCTGACCGGCGACTTCGATAACCGCGCCCGCCGAGGTGGCTTGCTTGAAGGCACCCTCGATGCGCTCGCCAGTCTTTAGTTCGATGGTGTCGCCACTGAGGCTATACACCATCAGGCCCAGAAACGCCACCAGGCAAATCCGAGTCATTTCTTCGGCGCTCCTTTCCCGGTTGATATTTTCAACCGAGTGGCTACGATTGCGCCGCCAACGGCCGTGCGCAAAGCGAGGCGGTCAAGAGCCTGCCGGCCCGTTGTTGAACCCGCTCACAGCTTACCACCGTTGAATATCTATAGGCGGTGCTATTCCGCGGCTGTAGTAGCGGGAGCACCCAAAGCTCCAGACTCTTGGTAGGTGAACGATCTACTGGTACTCTTGGGCAAACGAATCCACGAACTTCGCGCCGCGAAGAAGTGGTCGCAAGAGGAATTTGCCCACGTCAGCGGACTCCACCGAACCTACATCGGCCAAATCGAGCGTGGTGAAAAAAACATCAGTTTCGGAAATCTGTCGAAGGTCGCCGGCGTGCTCGGGGTGACCCTATCGGAGTTGCTCGCGGGGCTGGAAGATGGTGCCCCGCTCGACGAGGCTGCGAACCGCGCTGGGCAGTCTCGGATGCAGAGGGCTTCAGAGCCTCCCCAACGGACGCTTGAATTTCAAAGGCTCGCAAAGCGGTTGAGGCTCCAGGGCGAAGCGATAAATGAGACGATCCAGGCACTCGACGGGCTTGCGGCCGGAAGCTCCTCGAAGCGGAAATCTTCCCGTGGGCGGCCGGCGAACCGGCGCTCCCGCGTGTCGTAGGAACCGCCCGCCGCGGACCAGACCGCCGAATTCGTAGGGTCTACCCAAGACCGACTTCTTCCTTTTGCTCTCGTTCCCATCGCCTCCCGAAGCGCCGGCCAGCTTCGGCGGTTTCGGCCCGTTCCAGTACTCCGGTCAGGTAGGAGTTGGTGGCTGCGCGAGCCTCCTTCGCGAGCGCGGTGTAGTGATCCAGTTCCTGTCCGTAGAAGGAATCCAGTTTTCGGAGAGCGGCCAGGCCGCGGATGACCTGATCGAAACCAGCGTTGATATCCAATAGATGCTTGTAAACTGGCAGCTTCACGCCCTGGGCCCTCCTGCCAACCACGATTCTGTGGCCGGCGCGGCGGTCGCCTGGGTCTTGCCTGGTGCTTCTGGGTTCGATGTCATCGTGCGGAACCTCCCGCCGCGGCGGCGCCGCGGTCATGACATTGCTCACTCTGGCTCGACCGGAAGGCAAGTTCGGAACTCTCGGTGCGGACGCCTTCGCCGACCACAAGGAGCGCGCTGGAGCCACCCCAGCCGGCGTGGAGACCAACCGCGCTCGGCGATTTGCAGCTTCCGCCGAGGCCAAACGACTGCCGTGTGCGGCCGCGCGGAGCGCCGGAGGCTCCAACACCACCACTTGCGCGTTGACGGCGCGACGTCGGGCCCCTGGGCGGCCCTTGCTGGCGGGATTCTGGGGGTGCCCTGGCTGGCCGGTCAACGACGGAGCAATCAAGTTGCGAGGCCCTGCTGAGGAATTTGAGCTACCCGGCGGATACGGTCGGCAATGGCTGTCGCCCCGGATCGCCGAATCCAGACCCACCTCTGACAGAAGATAGCCGGGTGCGAGCCCGCGCGTTGGGCCAACCGCCGCGGTCTGGTGCGTGTCCCCGAGATTTGTGTGGACGCTCGCCGCCTGATAATCCGTGATATCGGCAGCGCCACCGGCCTTGTTTTCAATCAGATAGGGAGGCAGAAATAAAAATAGGAATAATTATTGTGCAAATTGTCAAACCCTGATACGCTGTGATCATGGGTCACCATTTGGACAAAGAGGCTGCAGAGGCGGTTCTCCATCCAATTCTCGCCACTCTTCGGCAGTGCATCGATGATGCCTGGGTAGAATGGAAGACGTTCTACGCTCCTAAACACGCCGTCTTGGATGCGAGAGCACGGGCAGCTGTTGTAAATTGCCACATCATTGAACGCGCGAAGGTCCTCTTCAACGGCGTTGAGGATGTGAAAGTTGGGTCAAGAAACGGGATTTTCAGGCTCTTTGTCGGCGGAGAAATCGCGCTCCGCTTCAAGAAGGCGCGCAGAGACGGAAGCACCAGCAACATCAGTACGAATCAGCAGAAGCTGATCGACATGCAACTCTCGATCCCAGGGATACTCCCCGGGACGATGCTGAATGCGGTCTACCTGCTGGACCAACTCCAGCAAGACATCAAGGACATGCAGGTGACACTTCAACTGAATCGGCGGATTAAATGGTCGATCCCGCTTCCACAGGATCTGTCCGGGCCTTCGGCAGTGATGCCTCCGCCCAAGTTGCCATCTGAACCGCAGACTCCGCGTCGGGCACGCGTAAAGGGACCGATTCCGAACAAGAAACGTCAAATTGCGGAGTGACGCCATGCCTGCGTTCAATCCGGAAATGATGGTCTTGGCCCGCGAACTCGCGGGTCTGACCCAAGGTGAATTGGCTCAGCGCGTCAAGGTGTCGCAGGGCGAGATCTCAAAGGTGGAGAGCGGCGTTCGCCCTCCCTCAGAGGCGCTTCTGGAGACCTTGGCAGATGTGCTGAAATGTCCCGTCGATTTCTTCCTCGTCTCCGATCCAATTAGGAACTTCGGCAGTAGCTGTGTCTACCACCGAAAGCGGCAGAGCACACCGCAAAAGGTATTAAGCCGGCTCCTTGCGTTGGTCAACAAGCGGCGTATCCAGATAAGACGGCTTCTGAAATCCGTCGAAGTGAACGATAGCCTCTTCCCAAGAATCGACATCGACGAGCACTTCGGCAACGCTGCGGAAATCGCAAGGATCGTTCGTGCCACATGGAAAACTCCACCGGGGCCACTGTCGAATCTGATCGCTGCGGTCGAAGATGCTGGTGGTCTCGTCATTCGATGCGAGTTCGGGACCAACAAGGTCGATGCTTTCAGCCAATGGCTTCCGGACCTGCCCCCGCTTTTCTTCGTCAACGTGACGATCCCCGCTGACCGGTTGCGGTTTAGCCTCGCGCATGAGATCGGGCACATTGTGATGCACCAGCTTCCGACCGATGACATGGAACGAGAGGCCGATCGGTTCGCTGCGGAGTTCCTGATGCCGGAGTCGGCGGTCCGCCCTGATCTCATTGATGTCTCGCTGCCGCGGTTGGCTGTGCTAAAGCCGAAGTGGAAAGTGTCGATGGCCGCGCTTCTGAAGCGGGCCGGCGATCTTGAGATGATCACACCGAGGACGAAGAACTACTTGTGGTTCCGCATGGGTTCGCAAGGATACAAGCTCCAGGAGCCGGTCTCAATACCGGACGAAGAACCGCATCTACTTAGAGAAATCATCGACCTACATCGCAATGAGCTGGGTTACACCGTCGACAACCTGGCGAAACTCCTCGTCTGTACAGAGGACGAGGTCAGGGCGGATTTCCTCCAACCACAGACCGCCCTCCGCCTTGTTTGAGCTGGCCGGAGATCCTGGGTTGTGAATGGGTTGCATCGTTGCCTCGACAGATTCGACCCCGACCGCCATGGCCGAATTCGCGGTGGTTGCGTTGCCGTTCGCGCGCAATTGGCGCACGTTGCACCCCAGCGTGGCGAGACGGCTCGTCCTGCCAGGCCGGGGCTACGGCGGAACAGGCGCACCCGACTTGGGCGTGGCGCGGCATACTGCCCACAGCCGGGTTGGGTGTTTGTTGGGGAGCACTCGGCTGGCGCGTTGCGCGTCACAGCGCGTCACAGCGCAAAGCCCGTAACTCTATGAAAACATGGTAGCGCTAACGGGAATCGAACCCCACACGTTGCAGATGTGGCGCGATGTGGCCGTGCTAAGTCTTTTGTTTTCGGACTTGGCCGGACGGCCGATGCCGCGCTGAGGGCGCTATGGAGCGCCGACGTGGTTGACGAATGCTTGACGGGGGTCTCCGAGGAACGCCTCGATAAAGCCGAAGTTGCCAACAGTCTCCGGGCGGCTTCGGCGGCTCGAACCGGCTGGACAGTGATCCTCGCACGTTGTGCGCCGGTAGCCGTGCCAAGCTGATTGAATACAAGGCGAATGGGTCGCCGGCGATTCAGATGCTCGCGCATGAAATCCCCGGCAGGCGGCGAAACAGCGCGGGCCACCGCCGTGAGCCCTCCGGTCGAGGGGGCAACATATACCTGGTCCACCCCAAATGGCGCCCACATGATCAGGTGGACGCCATGACGCAGGCCCTACTGCTGTAGCAGATGACACGTCGCGAACCCCGTACTCTATGATATTCCCCTTGCCTCGGCATCCCTATCGGGCGTATCATCTTTATCTCAAAGGTGAATAGTCAGCCAAGCCGCCGGGTGCCGACGTGGGCTAGTACCCTTATGGGCCAGGTACCCCCTTGCGGGAGTTTGGGGGCGTGCCCCAGAATGAGGATCAGGGCGGCACCCCAGAGGTCCGAACCGTCATCGGACTTGTGGGGATTGAGCCGATAAGAGAGGTGAATTCCGGTGATGGCGCTGCACTCGCTTGAAGCGGAACTGCTTATGAGACGGAAAGGAGAATCCCTATGAACGTTTATAAGCTTGGTGGCCAAATTTTTCCGCCTGATCTGGCAGATGTCCGAAATACTGTTTACTTTAGCTATGAAATTACGGCTGATACTGACGAAGCAGCTGTGGTCAGAGCCCAGCTGATTCTCGACAGCGAAAGCCGGCTGCGACATGGACGGGAAGTTGCCGCGACGCTGTGGCACGGCGAGCGAATCGTAAAGAACCTGGGTGCACACAATAGTCCGGAACGTGTGATGGGAATGCAGGGCGCCGCCGCAACTGGATCAGGGCGTTAATCGCGCAGCAGATTCCTCTGGAATTCCTTTGACCCGCGGAGTTGAACCTTTGCAATTCCTGACATGCCGATCGCACCTCCCCCCTTTGACGAATCTTTTGATGCAGCAATCGCACGCGGGCGTAGGGCACACATCCCAGCGCGGCCGAGGGAACGTAGGTCTTGCTTTAATGACGGTGCCGTGGTCGGCTGAGATGAGACGAATGCAATGAGACGATAGCAAGCAAGCCACGGAACCTGTCAGCAGATTCGTATCACCGCAAGTGTGTGGTCATCTCCCATACCGCTGGGGCCGGCAAACCTGTACAAATCCGAAATTATCGCTTCGAGAATCGAAGCTAAGCACCTGTCCGCGCGCGCCAGGCAAATATCCCGAAGACGCTCTGTTTCATAGAGCTCATCTCTGTCGTTCTGTTGCTCAAAAACCCCATCGGTCCCAGCCACGATCAGGTCCCCTTGTTGGACCTCGACAACCACCGGTTCATACTTCACGTCGGGAAAGAGCCCCAACGGTATGCCCTCACTCCTAGGGCGGGTCAGCCGCTCACCGCTTAGAATGACGGGCGAGTGTGCGCCGGCTGATGTGACTGTCAGGTGCGCTTCCCGGGGATGCCAGGCGAGCAATTGCAGGCAGACGAATTCCGGCACGCCTCGTGGGGCCAGCAGGGCGTTAAGGTTAATCATTAGCTCGCCTGGATCCGTCTTGCCGGCGTTGACCAGACCCTCCAACAACCCCACAGTCAGTGCCGCGTAAAGACTGGCAGGACCGCCTTTGCCACTCGCGTCGCCCACCGCGACCAAGGCGGTCGGGCTCGGACCACCGTTTTGATCCGCTGGCAGGATTAGGCCGCGGACGAAATCTCCACTGGGACTCCCCTCTGCCTTAGGTCTTGAGTGGTAGACGGTCTCGAGACCAGGAATTGTGGGCAACCGCCCAATGAGTTTTGCCTGGGCCGCTGAAGTATCCCTTTGCTCTCTGGCCGCCGCGGCCAGGTGCTTCAGTTCACTTCCATGAACCCTCGACACCTGGTCTTCGATCCAACGGACTGCGTCGAAACCGGCGTCAAGCCGGTCCGGTAATTCCACGGCGACAAGACCGGCCGCCTCAATGGCAAGGTTCTCCGCCTCCTGCCGGGGCCATCCGAGATTCTCGAACATTGTCAGCAGAACGGGACCGAAAACGCGGTGGAACTCAACGATGGCAGCCTCGTCGCCATCGCTGATCTTGCTCAGCAGTTGAGCGGAGTATCCTCGAATCTGGTCAAATAACATCAGCGACCCCTTTTGGTTGATTCTAAAGGCCGTCTCCCCATCCCAAGACTGGCCTGCCGCTCTGTCGGCTGTAACGCAGAGGCGTTACAATCATCACAATCGTAGCGCGCCGCCAGCCCCGTAACGCGGTCTCGTTACTGTTGGTGATTGAGCGTGGCCGGCCAAACGGAATCTTCGAACATTGCGGCTCTTGTGACGCGACTTCGTGGAAGAGACCCCGAAGGCTTCACTTTGCTGCTGGCGAGGTATGGCCGCCTTTTCAAGTGGTATTTCCAAGGTCACGGGATGACCGAGATGGAGGCAGAGGATAAGGCGGTGGAACTAATCGAGGACATTGCGATCTACCGAATTGACACATATTCGGGCACCGGCGACGGCTTCAGAGCTTGGGTGCACACGCTGATGATCCACGAGGCAGTAAACTGGTGGCGAAAACACAAGCCGCAGGAACAGCTGCCCGACGACTTGTCCGCTCCTGTGGATTCTGCCGCGAGTGAGACGGAACTGCCTCAGCCGCTGAGCGACTGCCTCTCCAGAGCCCTTGCACTGTTGAGACCGGGAGACCGCATGATCGTGGAGATGCGGGCCGTCCGCGGGTCGCCTTTTGCGCATATTGCGGAAGCGGTGGGTCTGAAGGAAGGCACAGTTCGGCAAAGGTATCGCCGTGCGCGGATCGCATTGCAGTCGCTGATGGGTGAGAAGCCCGGAGCCGGTGACGGCCCGGACCGGACCGAGGGAGAGCGTTAATTATGGAAAACCAAAACAAGAGCTTGAAGGGTGCCGACCGGCTCCTGGAGGTGCTGGACCTTCTTCCCGTCTCACGGGACTTTGAGCAGCGGTGCCTAAATGCCGCCGAGATTTCTCAGCAGGTTCGGAAACTGCGCAAGGCTGCCCGCGGGCGGCCTTTCGAACGCAAAGGCTTCCGAAAGCTGATCGAGGACTTGGCCGTGGCCGTCAAGATTAACCCACGCCGAGTACTACAGTGGTTCGGGATCGAAGGCCCCACCTTCCTTGCCGACGGGAGGCGTGCCGCCAAACTCGCGTGGGGGCTTGAGCTTGGCTACCGTCAGTTCCTCTACCATGTGTTGTTTGAGGCCGCGCAACTCAGCGGCGAGCCGGTTCAGGCGATCGCGCGAAACGGCCAGAATGATCTTGATGAAGAACTGACGCTCTTGTCCGCGATGCAATGGGAAACGGAAATCGGCGCCAGAATCAAGGCTTTCGAGCGCGCCGCCGCGGAAGAATATGATGCGAGACTCGCCTGAGAGCGCGCGGCCGACGACGGATGCCGAACGCGCAGTTCCGCATCACGTCCTGATCGAGCGGCTCGGCCAGGGGTGGCGCGCCAGCCACGCTGAAGTCGCGAAAGACTTTATTTCCCGCTGGAAGGACCACCTATCGTGCGATGTCGCCGCCAAGGAGTCAGCCGACTCGCATCTCGGGTTCACTTGCGATCTCAGCTCCATACGCCTCCGTGGCATGGAATCAGTGCCTTGCCTATTGGTAGGGGGCGATGGCAAAGGAACTAAGGAGCTAACCGAAGAGTTCTGGCGCGGGGTGGGGCTGGACAGGACACCAGTTCTTATAGCCACGTCAGAAGCGAGTCTGTCGGCTGCGCGCGCCGCGCTTCCGCCCGGCCGGCCGCTGGTGATAGGCCCGCAAGCGGCACTCCGTCTTCTTGAGTCGCCGGCGCCGCTGGCCTGTCTCAAGCAGGAGCTTCGGTCCCAGATCCCGCGCCGCAATCTCATTCCCTTCAATATCGAACACCCGGCAAAGGGCGGAATGTTCTGCGGGCGGCAAAAGCAAATGAGGTGTTTGCGAAGCGAATCCGCCAGCTTCGCAGTCGCAGGCCCGGCGCGGCTCGGAAAGACGTCTCTTCTGCTAAGGTTCAGGCAGGAACTGGTCCGCGAGGGGGATCCAGCAGCTCAATCCACCTTCAACATTACGCTCTACCGGTGCAACCGCAGTTCCGAGGGAGTTGCACAGTTTATCGCGTTGGCTATTGACGGGAGAAAGTCGAATAGCGAGATCTCCACGGACCGCCTGGAAAACTTCTTTCGCTATTGGAGTAACCACTTTCGGCGGCCAATCGATCTCTTGTTGGACGAAGTGGACGAGGTTCTCCACTTGGATGTGTTCGACACGCTTGAAATGATTGCCAGGATTGGCTACTGCCGACTAGTCCTCGCCGGCAAATCGAGGCTCCTCAATGTAATGTTGGATCAGAAGCGCGCGCTCGCGGGGCG
>JGI12270J11330_10001520_pt1 | contig 17215 bp, 15 predicted proteins | sample PeaSoiMetSII2010_FD_11330 | JGI IMG/M metagenome (IMG submission 11330)
CCGCCGACGAAGCTGTCCGGGCCATGGCGATAGAATTGGTCGCAGACATGCAGCACGGCAGGAGTGCCGGGGCATCCGATCGGCTGGTGCAGATTGCGCGGAGGTGTTTCGATCCTCAGTTCGCGCATCCGCCAATAGTCTGCCTAGCTTGTACGGAACTGCCGTTGGCGTTTGAAGCGATGAAGACACTCTCTGTCTTTGAGTGCGATGACATCGTGTTCATCAATAGCACAATGGTGCACATTGATGCTGCGTTCGAGTTTGCAGTCGGTCATCGACGAAATCATGAAACGAGCTGGCGCACTTGAACCTCGGCGTCGACGAAGGAAAGAACTCGGATCCGGCCTTGAACAACATCGCATCAGTATTGCTCTCTGTCGCGCCGGCCTACTGACCTGAAATCCTTTTGCAATCTCGTTACGCCACCATCCGCCCCTTTGTGAGACCAGGATGTCGTGGATTCGCTAGAGCGTGATCCATAAATCGGGTGATCGCTTCTTACAGAGGAACAACAAAGAAGAGGAGCTAGAAAGATTGCTTTCGGAGGTGGTTTACCGACCTTCCTCAGTCTAGTGCGACGACGAGATCCCTTCGAGGTCCGCTCCGTCAACTACAATCCCTGCGGGATTGCCCCGCCGAAGCAGTTGGTTGATGTGCTGCAGTTGCTTTTGTTTGAATGAAGCCGAATTGCGCGAGGCACGTATGCAAATGTTTACGGAGCAGGAACGAGAACACATTCGCCAGGAATTGGTTTCGGCGGCCGAGGCAGATGCACGTATCATCGGGGCGGCACACTTAGGCTCCGCGGCATTAGGCCGGCAGGACCAGTGGTCTGACATTGACCTGGCTTTGTGTCTAGCTGCGGATGCAGACTTCAATGAAGTGTTAGCTGATTGGACTCACCGTATGTACAGCGATCATGCGGCTGTGACGAACCATGATGTCAGACGCGGTACGCTTCTTTATCGCGTGTTCCTGCTAAACAGCACTCTCCAAGTCGACCTCTCATTCTGGCAGGCCACTGAATTTCGGGCGATCGGCCCCAAGTTCAGCCTTATCTTCGGTGCTGCCGGGGAACCCATTCCGGCTGCACAGCCCGATTCGACAGACGTGATAGGAATGGCTTGGCTGTACGCGCTGCACGTACGTTCAAGTATTGCGCGAGGCCGACGTCTGCAGGCAGAACACATGTTGAGCGGCATGCGCGACAGCGTGCTCACGCTTGCGTGCAAGCGGCATGGAGTCGCTGCTGTCCAAGGGAGAGGTCTCGACGACCTTCCGGAAGAACTACGGGTCCAAGCTGCAGATTGCCTTGCGCAGTCCCTAGAACCCGTCGCGCTCAAGAGGGCGTTTCGCGCGACAACGAATATTTTGCTCGATGAAATGCGGTACGCTGATGCCGCCCTCGCGGCAAAGTTGACAGCCCCGTTGAATATTGTTGTGAGTTGTTTGGACGTCGATTGATTCCAACAAAGAGATGACGGGGCATCTCTTTGTTGGAATCAAAGGTTCTGGGCGGTAGTGACCGGCGTTTTTGACCTGCTCGCTGCCACCGCCATACTCACAGGAATTCTGGCTGCTCTTGCCTCGCGCTTGCTCACCACGATGCTAATCGGCTTCAGTGCCCTGGTGTGAGCGCCCTCGCTCTTCACAGATCCCCATGAACATATCGTGTAGGCTGGCAACGCGATCAACCTAGCTTTCATTGGAGCGGCTTGGGTAGTCGCCGACTCGATCGCGAGTCGCCAAAAGCAGGTCCAACATCAACAAGACCCAAGGCGACAGCCACGCCTTGCAGGGCAGTACGTAGTTCGTCTCTTTTCACACGTAGCTGAGCCATGCGGCTCATTGGTGGCGGAGTCGATGGCCCGCATCTGCGCCGATGTTACATTGTTCATGATTGGAATACTTTCATAATGATGTGCGACGCAGTAGAGAGGCCGCGCGGTCCACGAATGCCCGGGGCTCTCACTCTGGTGGTGCCTGGGGAAGCATCATGGGGGTTAGTTTAGGCACTTAACAGACCTCATAGTGTTCGACGTTAAGTGGCGGATCGATGAGGCACTCAAGATCGTAGGCGTAATAGTGGGCTTTGGCAATGTCGGCGCCCGCGTACGCGACGATAGCTTGACGCGACTCCCAGAACGACAGCAGGAGAAAGTGCATCCGCGCCTCTTCTGTCCGGCGCAGCAGATGGATCCCGAGATTGCCCGCATAAGTTTGATAGTCTCGGAAGCCGAAGTCAGTCAAATAGCGAAAGTAAGCCTCAGCCTCCTCGATGGGGACAACTCCGCGCCAGACCCGGGCAATCGTGTTTCCGTCTTTCACATTGCGGCCATCAGTTGGCCGGCATGGATCGGGCGAGCTATCCGAATACACTTCGTAGTGCCATACATGAGGCTCCATTTCGATCAAGTAGTCAGAATCGAAATCGTAATACTTCGCCATGCTGTAATCGTCCCCAGCAAAGCACTTGATGGCGTCGGTGTCGTCCCAGAACGTCAGCATCTCGAAATGCGTTACATCTGCATCTCTGCGGTGCAAACACCACGCCCCTCGATTTCCGCGCGTAGCCAGATACTCGGGCAGCGCAATCCTGCACATGAGGTCCAGGTATTCAGTAGCCTTCGAAACGGGAACCATCCCGTGCCATATTCGAGCGATCATGCAGCCCTCCCGTCAAGCGAGCGAACTCCGAGGAGAACATCCTCCAGCAACGACACAAGCCGCGTGGCGCACGATCGGTCAGGGTCAAGTCCGGGATCGTAAATAGTGAGTTCAAGGCCAAGCGCTCGGGGATGGCGGACGATCGGAGTCAAAAGATCCTCCAGTTCCTTGATTGTCGGCCCACCCGGTTCGGGAGAATCCACGGCCGCCATGACGGTCGGGTTGATGACATCGGCATCCAAGTGAATCCAAAACCCACGCAATTCCTCGCTCGATCCAGGTGATACAACCGCCATTGTTTCCACCCTTTCCGTCTGGATATCCGATATAACCAGCTTATCGTTCACGCTGGTTATATGCTAAAATGTGGTGATATTTCTTGTCAAGCCCTCTAAGAAGACTGGAGAATCTGGTTCGTCGCATGTCTCGCATTTCAAAATCGCCGTTCGAGCTGACCGGAGGACGATTGTGCCTGGATTTTGCGAACACGGTCGACGACCGTCCTACCAGCAATCCCAAGAGCCGGCTCAAGGGGTATGCGGACCTCCTGGCATTCGGTGTGCAAACAGGAGTCCTCTCCGCTTCGGAGGCGCGGGAAGCAGCAGCCCTGGAAACGAATCGGCCGCGCTACGCTGCTGAGCTCTATCGGCGAGCCGTAGCATTGCGAGAAAGGATATTCAGGATCTTTTCCGCGACGGCGACCACCAGCAATCCGCCGCTGAAGGACATGTTGGCGCTGAATGCAGTCTTCCGAGCCGCGAATGCCCGCGCTGTTGTGCTTCCGATAGGTGAAGGATTTGCCTGGATGTGGCAAGACAAGAAGAACATAACCGACCGCTTGTTGTGGGAGATCATTCGATCGGCAATGCACCTTCTGACCTCAGACGAGACGAAACTCGTTCGACAGTGCGCCGGAGATGACTGTGACTGGCTTTTCATCGACAACAGCCGAAGCAGCAATCGCCGCTGGTGTGAGATGAAGACTTGCGGCAACCGGCACAAGGCAAGAGAGTTTTATCGCCGGAAGATGGGACGCCGCAGCTGAACAATTCTGTGAGGAGGCCCGCCAGACCACAAAGCAAGTGATGGAAGCGCCGCAGCGACATGCGCAGCGCCTCACTGCGCCACTGCAAAGATAATCCCGCGCGGGCACGCCGATCACAGGTTCCGATCCGGATTTCTTGAGTAATCAGCGACATGACGAGATACGTGATCCACAGAAGCTTGTCGAGCCATCTCGCCTGTTGCGGGAGGCAAACCTGCCTTGCTCAAACCGCTCACGCGGACCTAAGAGCCACAGCACGGCGAAAGATCCCACCAGGGACACTCTCAATCTCGGGTTGGAGACAGCAAGACTCTACACGAGGCGGCTGCATGTCCTACCTTGCCCTGGGCTTCTCACTCCAAGACTCACTGACTCTTTGAACCAGGTCTTCCGGGTCAAAGGGCTTTTGAATTAATGTCGCGTTACCCTGAGAGAGCAAGCGATTTTCGAGCAGCGCATCTTCAGAATATCCTGACATGAAGATTACGCGGATGTCGGGGCGAAATTCGGTCACGCGCTTTGCCAACTCGAACCCACGGATCTGGGGCATAATCACGTCCGTGACCAAGACATCGATCGGGCCGGGATGGTGCTCGGCGAGTTTCAGCGCTTCTCTCCCGTTCTGGGCCTCCAAAACCCTGTAACCTTGGGACTCGAGTGATTCACGCAACACGCTCCGAATGGATGGCTGATCCTCGGCCAAGAGCACGGTTCGCGAGCTCATTGGCACCGGACTGGAGACCTTGGGCATCTTCCGTGAGCTTAGGGGCCGCTCAGTGATGGGCAGGTAAACTCTGAAAGTGGTACCTGCACCCAGTGCGCTGTCCGCTTCGATCATCCCGCCGCTCTGTTTGACAATGCCGTACACGCTCGAGAGTCCGAGGCCCGTGCCTTTGCCGATTGGCTTGGTAGTGAAAAACGGCTCAAAGAGGTGAGCCTTCGTTTCTGCGTCCATGCCGCAACCGGTGTCAGTGATCTCCAACAATGCATAACTAGTTGTGGGGGCCCCTGCGCCGGTTTGGGAATCTGGCCTCGACACGTTGGAGGTTTGTATCTTCAGTGTGCCTCCGGTGGGCATCGCATCACATGCATTTACGGCCAAGTTCATGATTACTTGCTCTATCTTTGCCGGATCGACCTCGACCGGAAGTGGTTGCGGGCTGGGCATGACCGTCAATTCGACCTGCTGCTCCCGAAGAGTGGAGAGCATTTCCTTCACCTCCCCGAGCAGTTCATTCAGGTCCAATACTTGGAGCATCAGTACTTGTTTGCGCCCGAAGGCAAGCAACTGCTTGGCAAGGGAAGCCGCCCGTTCGGCGGCCGTTCGAATCGTCTCTGCATGCTCCAAAAGTTGCCGGTGACTGGATAATCGCTGAAGCTTCGAAACCTGGGTGAGGATCACCATGAGAAGGTTGTTGAAATCGTGGGCGATCCCGCCCGCCAGTCGACCGACTACCTCCATTTTGTGGGCCTGCCTCAACTCCTCCTCCAATCGCTGCCGTGCCGTGATATCGCGGAAAATGCCCTGAATGATTGTCTTCCCTTCAAACTCTGTCAGGCTGGTATTGATTTCGACCGTTATCCAGCGGCCGTCAGAAAGGCTGAGATGCAATCGCTCTCCGGCGACCGCCACACCATTCAAGGTGGTGTCTAACACCCCGCGGTACTGTTCCCGATCAATCTCCAGCACAATCTGTTCGCTGGAAATACCCACGAGCTCTTCCAACGGTCTCCCCAGGAGTTGACTGCTGGTTTCGTTGGCTTCGAGGATGACACCTGTCTGGGCGTCCAGCACAAGAATTGCGTCATTGGAGGTGTTGATGAGATGCCTGTACCGTTTCTCGTTCTGGCGAACGTGGCGCAACATAAAGAAGGTGAACAAGAGTCCTGCGAACACCGACACGCCAGCGGCCCCGAATGTGACCGCCAGAAATGAGTTTCTTGCGCGGCGTGCTCCTTCTCCCAATGCGTAAGAAAACCTATCCTCCAGCGGGGCGAGTTGGTTTCCAACGAGATCCACTTGTCGAGCAATCTCTGCGACCCTGTGAGGATCGGCCTTCCCGGAAGAGATTTCACCGTGCAACTCGCTACCAAGCCTCTCGAGTTGCTCAATCAGTGCGTCACCCTGGGCCCAGATCCGAACTGCCTCAGACATGTATCTCGAATGGCGAAAGCGACGGAACAACTTCGCCATGCCTTCCACATCTTCCGGGCTGTTGCGGCCCTGGAGGAAGCCATTGCGGACAACGCTCATGTCGGGAACAGCTTTCTCCAGTTCCAGTCGGGCCTGCCTGTCTCCCAGCGGTACCAGGAGGGCGTGTTGATATTTTTGATAGTCCTGCTCCGAACGCGAGATCGAATATTGCAGCAGGTCGTACACCGCCTGCTTCTGCGCTTTGGACCAGAGTCCTTCCCCTCCTACATAAGCTCTGGCGGCGGAAAGGTTGTCAATTGTCAGATAGCTCAAGCCGAGGAGGCCTACAACGGTCAGTAAGAAAAGCCACAGGATTGCCACGAGCCGCTGCGAGATTGGCGAATCCAACAAAAATTTGTGCACAACGGACACTGCCACCTCTATCGTTGGTTTCTGTACGGAAGTCTCGCCCCTAAGATCGCAACGGCCACCTCAACCTTCATAAAAAAGATCTCGGCCGAGATGGGATCGGCATCCATCGGGATGGTAGCTCGGTATGCTCGCAGTTTTGTCCAACTCTCGATGAGTCGTTCCCTTGGAGCTCGAACGGTCGCCATGTATACGTCCAGTTGGTCTGTCAAGTCTTCCAGAGCCAGTTCGACCACCTGCTGGTAGATCTGGCGATGACAGGCAAGCATCGCCTGATCAGCCACCTCCGGCGAGAATCTGCGTACCAGTTCCGGATGGTAGTAGTGGCCGGAATTGTTGTCGCGCAGGGTAGCCACAAATATCAAGCGGGATAGGTCGTTGGGCAAAGAGACATTCAGCGCTCTCAGAATGTCCTCGGCCACGGAGCTTAGATCGGATTGCTCTGCAGAAAGACTTGCAATCGCGTTTCCTGCTATCCCGGTGTCGATCTGACCCTGCGCTACCGGGTCGCCACCGACTTCATGGTCGGTCAGCAGGCTTCCAAGCTTCGTCAGAATGGTCGCCGACAAGAAAAGTTGCAACCTTCTCGGAATCCCGAACCTCAGAGCGCGAACCGTGTCGAGGCCTACTCGTGCAAGAGTGCAGGCAACCAGCAGGAACGCGCTCTTTCCCTTCGACATTACAGAGTGAAAGACATGTGAGAAAGAACTGCTGGAAGGATTCCCTTCTCTCCGCAGCAGTTGTCGCACAAGCATCGTGCTGGCAACGTGCAGCGAAAGACTGGCGACCTTTTGTTGGTGCACCTGAAATGAGCTGACAGCGTCCGCGGGCGCATTCGCGGCTACGAAGGCGAGGCTGTTGGGATTGAGGATATTGAACCAGACCTGGTGGAATGCGAACCCCGGGTCAGTCCGCATCTGGCCGGAATCGTGACAATGGTCGAGCATGTGGGGCGTCGTCTCCCTTTTGTTGAAAATTCGTTGTCGAACATTGCTTGGAGTCCATCGCTGCATGGTCATCGCGCAAAGCCCTGTGCTTCAACTCGGAAGCCGCACCCATCCACTTCTCGAAAACCTGGCGTGGATGCGGACATCCCGGGATCCTGAGATGTCCAGATTCTCTGATATGCTTCGCACCTTGAGAGTAAGTCTGCATGCTTCCCGGAACCGACGACTGTACCCTGGTCCACCACCAGGATTCGGTCCGCCCACAAGATCGTCGACGGCCGGTGAGATACCACCACCAGGGTTCGGGCTTGGCGAAATCGCTCAAGCCCGCTGAGCAACCCAGCTGCCGAGGGCGCGTCCAGGGAACTCGTGATCTCGTCCACGATCAGGATTTTGGGCTGCTGCAACAGGGTGCGCGCCAAAGCCAGGCGCTTCTTTTCGCCGCCGGAAAGCCTTGCCCCAAGCGGGCCGAGCGGTTCATCCAACCCTCTGGGGAGACTACGAAGAACTCGGTCGAGCTGAGTGAGGACGCAACCATGTCCAAATCGGCCTCAGTCGCGCGCGGGTTTCCGTATAGGAGGTTTTCCCTGATCGTTCCATCGAACAGGATCGGATCCTGCGGAACCAGAGTGATCGTGGCCCGAAGACTCCGGCGGTCGACTTTCCGGATGTCGTGTCCACCGACCAAGATCGAACCCGAATCCGGATCGTGCAATCCAGTTGCGAGAAGGCCGATCGTGCTCTTCCCGGAGCCATTGAGGCCGACCAGCGCTACCGTCTCTTCCGGCTCAACGCGAAAACTCATGTCGTGCAACACGACTCGAGCGTCGTCGTAGGAAAACCATACCGAGCGGAAATCCAAGTCAGGTCGAATATCACGCCGCAAAGGCACAGCGATCTCTCGCCTTTCCCGTCTTTGTGGCGAGTCTGTGATTTCCACGATGCGACGAATGCTGGCACCCACACGCTGCAATCTCGATTGGAGATCAATGGCTATACTGACAGGCGCAAACAGACGAAAGACATAGCCGTAGAAGGCAACCAGCCCGCCGACCGTCAAAACTCCACGAGTTACTTCATAGCCGCCGTACCCGAGAATCAGGCCCATGCCAAGCACGATGACCGAAACTGATGCCCCGCCAAAGGCCATTTCCGTCGCGCGCTGTGCGACCTGAAGCCTGGCTCCACTAGCCGAGAGCCGGGCGAATTTTCTGATTTGCGCACTAGCACGGTTGAGCAGTCGCAACTGCAGCATGCCTGCCAGGTGTTCCTCGAGGAATGCGTTGATCTTTCCCGACTGACTCTGGGCATTGTCGGCGACCTCTCTCAACTTCGCTGCATAGCTGCGCTGCAAAAAGTAGAAGGCTGGCAGAACCGGGGCCACCAACAAGGTGAGATGCCAATTCAGAACGGCCATTGTGACCAGTACCATGATGCCCATGATGAACATCTGGATGGTTAGGGGAAGAATGTCCCCGCTCAGTTCCGCCACCCGATCTACGTCTTGTTCGATCCGATACAGACTCTCTCCGACCTGAGAAGATCGGTGGCGCAGTGCCGGCAACGCATGCATCCGGCGCAAGAGAGATATCCGGATTCGAAACACCATCTTCTGCGTGACAAGACAACTCACGAACGAGGCCAGGTAGCTCATCCCCACGCTGGCAACGTAGATTGCGCAAAAGACCAGTGTCCCCAACAAGACCAGGTGGAGATTGTGCTTCGGCAGAGCGACATCGATCATCCACTTCACGACCAGCGGGTCGAGAAGCGATAGAACGCTGCCGGCAACCATGCACAAAAGGTCCGCGGCAAGCAGAGATAGCAGCGGCCGAGCGTATCGGATAAGCCAGCTCACCTCGGGAGACACGAAATCGCCGCTCGAACCCGACATGTTTGGCTACTTAGCACATCTTGCAAGCGACGGAGCAGGTCTTCTTTCGCTGCTCAAATTCCTGCAGCACATTCCGGCGCCGTGTTGGATATCCTCCGCGTAGGATTCTGCAACCACTTGAAATGATGGAGATTGCGCAAAGTCGCGGTCGGTCCAGGCGAGTCAACAACACGAACTGCCGGCGGCTCTTCTTACTCCTGTGCACGAATCTGTGCACGGTCGACACGAGCATGGCCTTATTGAAGCACCCACAGCGCTGGACCGAATGCCCTAGGTTATTCCTGACCACACTAGTTCAAGTTTGTACCTTGGCAGGGTGCGAGTTGGGCCAGCGAAGTACCCCATGATGAGAGTTTCGACCCCAGTTCATCTGAAATCTGCTTGAATGTTTTCTGGGTCTCCGGAATCCCTTTCTGGGCCTCAATGTACAGCGCCTTTGGCACTCCGCAGACGGTCATTGCCTCGAGATGGCCTCCGGGTAAAAGCTTGTCCATCAGGTCTCGGTCTCCGTAAGTGGGCACTCCGGCGATGACCACCAAACGCACATCACCGGGACTAGCATGCAGCAATGCCTGGTAAGCGTCCGTCCCGCTCTTCTTGATCAGAAGCAGGTCGGCGTACAACCCTTTGGTTACGGATCCGATCTGCTTGTCGGCGCCGGCGAGTAAGGCCGGGACCACAGTTGCCATCTTTACCAGTTCTGCGTCATCGAACACCGGCGGAACCTGCGACGCGTTCCAGGTAGCAGCGTACTTCAACTCCTCGATCATGCCGTCACTTCCGGAGGGGCTCCAGTCAGGGGCGACAGCGATCTTGACACCAGCCTCCTTGGCCGAGCGCACATCCGTTGTTGAGCCATAGAGTTCAATGTTGCTTCGGGGAGACCAGATGAGGCCCACACCGGCGTCCGCCATCTGCTTAAACTCCGCCTTGCCCAGAGCGACGCCATGTATCACGGACACGCCTGCGTGCAAGAATCCGTCGCCACGCTTGGCCAGCATTCTGAACTCGTGCGCAGAGGCAGCGTCCGACGGCTTTCCTTCCCCCACATGCACGAGAAATGCCTTCAAAGCGCCAGAATCCAGATCAGCGCGAACCTGGGCACCATCTGACAGCTTCATTTCAAACGGGAAGACTTCATACCGAACTTTCTCTTTGTTGAGGACGCTACCGTCGAAGCCGGAATAGTTGTCCAGGTTTCGGGCCAAGCCCATAATGCAGGCATTGTCGTCCGTATTGGGCGTAGGAGTCAGGCTGCCCACCAGTGAAGTTGCCCCGCCGACGATCGCCTTGATCTCGCCGAAGCGGTCGGCATCACAGATAAGTGCATGATCGACAGCAAGCTTGGCGTGTGGGCCATCTAGCGCGATTTTGTATGCCGTCCTTTGCTGCCATTCGTAGCGGTTGTTGAACAGCTCATTCGGCTTCCAGCGCGGAAACAGATTCCAGGTTATGTGATCGTGCAGGTCAATCAGTCCGGGGAAGATGAAGCTGTCCGTCTCCACAACCGGGGCTTGCGACCGTTCCGACGATGCGCCCACTTCTGCAATCTGGCTTCCCGAGATTGAGACAGTGTTGTCCGGCAAGACGTCCGTAGGTGTAACAATGGTGCCCTTCAACGTCAATACCTGCTCTCTTTGCGCGACACACTGGCAGACGCAGAACGAGAGCAACACAAGTGCTGCTAAGAGAGGCCTAGCCGACATACGATTACCTCCGAGGCTACCTTGGATATTTGCCTGTCTCCGGCCCGATACAACCAGTTATAGACGACCCTTTGGGGATTTGTAGCGTGCCTTTGCTAGAAGCATGAAGCTTAACCTTTCCCACGCATCGCGAGCGGTAAAAGCTCAAGCGGTAAGCGCTCCGGATGCCGATCGCGTGCGCTGATCCGATTTTGCTGGGTTGTAAATTCATAGAGATTGTAGTTGACGACTACCAGATTGCCATTGAAGTTGAACCCCAATGCGGAACCCAGGGTGCCAAAGACGGTTTGGTATCCGATCACGGACAGCCCCTGGTTATCAACCGTTCCAACCCAGAGCGCTCCTTCTTCCGTCGACGAGAAGAAACCGACTTGATTATTGAACAGCCCCCAAATCGTGCAGAAGTTGAAGACCTGTGGCGCGGAAGGATTCACTTGTAGATTGGTGCTGTCCTTCAGAGCCACGCTGAAGTTGTTACCATCGATCCAGTAGTACCAAAGATTTTTGTCAGTCGGGCCCACGGCGCAGTTGGCAATCAACAGATTCTGTCCGAAAGCTGCAACGCTGTTGATGCCCCGTTGAGCGCCCGGATTGTAAACCGTCCGAGACATGATCGCGCCGTCTGGCAGGCGTAGCACACAGATATAGCCATCTTCAGATCCTGTCGCAAAGTAAGCAGCCGAGTTATTCGAAAATATCGAGGAGATTCCGCGAATGTTGTGCAGGCCCCAGGGATTCGTGGGATTGGGATTGCGCACGTCCACGGCCTGGAGAAACTGCAGGCCGCTACCGTCCTGGTTGCCTGACCAGAGCGAAACAAAGCCATTCGCGTGCCCTATCGCCAGGTAGAGAAAGCCACCAAGGATGATCGAGTCTCCACTATTCGCCACACCCAACGACAGATCGTAGCGCAGCGCGGCCATTGCCTGCAGGTCCGTCCAGTTTCCGGTGGGACTGGACCAGATCATGATGGAAGATTCATCGTTCGACGAAGCAAATACACCCGGGGCGAGCCAGGTAATCATCTGCACTCCTTCAAAGGCAGGCGTATTCACCGCCTTGCTGATGACCGGCCCCGCAGTGGGTGAATCGTTGAAAGCGAAAATGCTCAGGGATCCGTCCCATCGACCCACCGCGAAGTGCTGCATATCGAGCCACGTCGCTTCCTGGGCCATGGTATAGGTAATCCCATCCTCACTGATGGGCAAGGTGGTTGGTGCTAAAGCTCCTTGGGGAAGAAAGCTCACTCCTTGGGCCGCCAGATGCTCCCTAGACCGGATAACCGGGGGGATTGGTTTCGAACCCTGCCTGTTCACAGCTAGCCTCCTGCGAGATCTCTGGAATTGCTCCGAACGTTCCGTCTCTGGGCTTGTAGAATTGAGGAGTGTACACCTGCGTACGAACGATTGGTGCTCCTACGAAAATAGTTTCCACTTTCCGGACAGGAGAACGGTTGTGACCGCCCGTGCCCTAATGATTCTGGGAACGGCCTCCCATGTCGGCAAAAGCATCATCACGGCCGGCCTGGGTCGGATCTTGGCGGATGACGGAGTTCGGGTCGCCCCATTCAAGGCGCAGAACATGTCCCTGAATTCCGCTGCGACGCCGGACGGCAGAGAGATTGGACGCGCTCAGGCACTTCAGGCAGAAGCCTGCCGAGTGGCGCCGACCGTCGAAATGAATCCGATCCTCATCAAGCCTCGTTCAGACACGAGTTCCCAGGTGATGTTGCTAGGCAAAGTGTGGGGGCAGGTGAGTGCCGCCGACTATCACACTCGTCGAGTGGAGCAGCTGTTCCCGACTGTGCTTCAGAGTTATCAGAAACTCGCGTCACAATATGACGTCATGTTGCTCGAAGGAGCTGGGTCTCCGGCCGAAATCAACCTGCGAGATCACGACATCGTCAACCTCCGCATGGCAAAGGCAGCCAACGCGACCTGCATGCTGGTCGGAGATATCGATCGAGGTGGGGTATTCGCTTCGTTGTTAGGGACGTTGGAACTCCTTGAACCCGCCGAGCGAGAACTCTTCAAGGGATTCCTGGTTAACAAGTTCCGTGGTGATCGGAGCCTGTTGCAACCGGGCGTGGAGATGATTGAGCGCCGCCTGGGCCTGCCGTGCGTTGGCGTTGTTCCTTATCTCCACAACCTCGGTCTCGACGAGGAAGATGGCGTAGCGATGGAAGATCGCCTTACCGTGCAACGAGCTTGGGGCATCCTTGCCGAAGATGGTTCACCGCATCGCCGCCTGCGCATTGGCGTGATTGCTCTGCCCCACATGTCAAATTTCACGGACTTTGACGCATTGGCCGCGGAGCCATCAGTCGCTTTGGCCTTTGTGGAGCGTGCAGAGGACATCGAGCGGGGGGATGTCCTGATTCTGCCTGGAACCAAGCAGACTCTCGATGATCTCGATTGGCTGGCCAAACAGGGTTTTGTTCCCAGAATCCAGAAGCATGGCGCGCAGAATGGACTGATCATCGGCCTCTGCGGCGGTCTTCAGATGTTGGGTTTCAAGCTGTCCGACCCCGCTGGAGTTGAGAACAACGGCGTGTCTACAGAACGCGAAGGACTGGGGCTGTTGGGGGTCCGCACAGTTTTTGGCCCGGAAAAGACCACTCGTCCGGTCTCGGCAGAGGTCTGCGACCCGGGAGTCGCAGCCGATTTGTGGCAGTCGAAGAGGTTCCAGGGGTATGAAATCCACATGGGGGAAACGTACCGGAGCAGTGAGACCCGGCCCTTCGCCCGGTTGACGACGTTCGACGGTACGGAAGCGCTTGATGGCGCGATCAGCCCGTCTGGCCAGGCATTCGGCACCTACGTTCACGGCCTTTTCGACAATGATTCATTCCGCCACAGCTTTCTCGACTGGGCCCGTGCTCGCCTTAAGCTGGCGCCCGCGGAGCAAAAGGTATTTGCTACAGCCGAGCGGGATGCGCGCATGAATCGGTGGGCAGATCACCTGCGAAAGTCCCTCAGACTCGACCTGATCCGCAACTGGATCTCCACCGAATCGGCAGTGCACGAAATGGCTAAGTGAATTCGCCCTAATGCCGTCGCTCAGCAGAATTTTGGCTATCGAGACTTCGTCGTCCTTCCAGTAGCTTGGGCATCGGCATGTCGAGACTGGAGTTTTATCGTAGAACCGGCCGCATGAAGCTTCGCTCGTAGCTGCGAAAACACTTGGTCTTTCTATAGTGTTCCCTCACCTGTTGACATTCTGCATCGCTGGTTGCCTTGGCTCTGTAGTCCTCATAAGCCGCTAGAGTTGGAAAACTGAATAGCGCGACTGCAATATTACTGGCACCTTCATGGGGAAGGAAATATCCATGATGCGTTCCGCCGAACTTATTCACCAGCGGTATCCACATCTTGGCATAGGCTTCAAACTCTTCCAGCTTGTCCGGGTCGACGATATAGCGAAGGTAACAAGTGATCATAATCTCCCCTTGATCCGAAACTAACGACTCGGAGGCGCGTTCACTCCCAGCCGCGCCGCAATGCGTTTAGCGGTTGCAAGCCGAGCTTCTGAGATCTTCTGAAACGAGAGCCTGACTGAGTCCACAATTTCAGCTGGCGCTGTGTGGGGGCTGCCACTGCGAAAAGGCGGATCGGGCGCGTATTCAATGCTCAGCTGGATTTGTTGGGCAACGCCATCGCCCCGCAGGAGTGACGCTACTCGCAATGCACCGTCCAGCCCGGCTGTGACTCCGGCGGCGCTTATCATTCGACCATCAATTACCAAACGGGCATTTACAGGTGTCGCGCCGAAATATTCCAAAAGATGCAATGCTGACCAATGCGTAGTGGCCCTCACACCCCGCAGCAACCCCGCGGCGCCACAAAGAAGAGCTCCTGTGCACACCGAAAAGACGTAGCGTGCCTCGCGGGCCTGTTGCCGCAAAAAGGACAGAAATTCCTCATTGTCCATCAGATTTTCTTGTCCGGCCCCTCCAGGAACAACCAGCAAATCCAGCGGCGGCACTTCCGCAAAAGTGGTGTCCGGGGTCAAGATCAGCCCGTGCAAGTCTCGGACGGGGCTCCGGTTTTTCCCAATGACGTGAAATGTGGATTCGGGGATCCGAGACAGCACCTCGAATGGCCCCGTGAAATCGCTCTGATCCATGTCCGGAAATATGAGGGCCCCGATGTGGAAGTGGTTCAAGGTTGATGATTCAGTTTTCGCAGCCGCCATTGCTTCTACCCTTTCCGTCTGGATTTCAAGCATAACCAGCTTAGCATTAACACAGGTTATATACGAAACGTGGTAGTGTCTGAAATGTGCGGTGACGAAAAACAGCGAGCGTTTGCTTTCCGCTGATGGCCGCTTTAACGTGAAGCCATGTCACTGTACGACAGGCCCCAAGTGACGTTGGGGCTTTTTTCAGCGGAGGTAGTTCCCCCAATGAGTCTGAAAACTCCATCACCCATGATCGCCATCCTGCTCATCCTCGGCGGTGCAGTATTCGGTGTACTAGGCGGGTTGCATGCCATTTACACTCTGCTGGATCTGCGCAACCCGCGACGACTTGTCCCTGTCGATCCTTCAGTTGCACACGCGATGGCCAATTCGGCCGTCAGGATGTCGCGCGGGGGCACGGATATGTGGCGAGCCTGGATTGGCTTTAACTTCACCCACAGTCTTGGTGTGCTGCTATTTGCCGCGCTGGCGGTCTGGGCGGGGGCCCGAATCAACAGGCTCCCCGTCGGCGTCATTCCAGCGCTGACCCTGATCGGCTGCATCTATCTGGTTGTCGCCATGCGCTACTTTTATCGCAGTCCTGCGATCGGCGTTGCCATTGGTACCGGCTGCTTCGCCGCCGCATGGATCCTATCGCTGAGGTGACTCGCCGCCAGCCCTGCCGATCGTACCGCTCACGAATTCACCAACGCACATTTCAGACACAAAACCAGCCAGCGGATGCAGGCACAAAAAACCATGAACGGAACCTCCGTGGTCACGGCCTTGTCCAGCAGTGAATCCCTGCGTGGGCCCCGTGGGTCTGCACGAATTCCTGCAGCAAAAAATATTCTTTTCGCATGCCAGTCGGGCGGGCTAGCCTTCGCAGGCAACGGGAGGCTTGAGGCTTCGGTATGGCAAACGTTGAAGATTTCCCCATCACCAACGACATAGCGGTCGCGCCCGGTGTCCGGGAAGTTTCATCGGAAGACGGGGCGGTCCTGCTGGATATTGAGCAAGGGATTTGTTTCAGCCTCAACCCGGTCGGCCTCAAAATCTGGGAGTTGCTGAAACAAGGGCGGTCCCTCGACCGAATTATAGACACTCTGGAACACGATTTTCCCGTGCCACGGGATCAACTTCTTTCCGACGCAACCGAATTCATTAGGGCGCTGGAAGCCAAGCACTTGATTCGTCGATCAGGGCAGACGGGCGCCGAGGAACCTTGGTTCTCCAAGATATTACCGAGACGGAAAAAGCGATTATCCACTCACTAAACCTCGACTTGCGTGCGGCTTTTCAGCCAAGCTTCTTTCGTGTAATGAGAGGCGGCCAGACGTGAATCACCTGCCCGATAATCGAGGCTGCGCGCGGCATCTTGAAGATCATCACCGGCTGATGTGAAGTCGGATAGGGCACGATGAACAAGGTTTCCCGCGCAAGAAAACACCAGCAGCAGCTGTAGCCATTTTCGTGCCATACGAAATAGATCGGGCGTTCGCGGATGCTTTTCCAGTCGCCCATTTCAACCGTGGTGCGGGATTTGTCGATGACCACGACCGAGCCGCACGGAACTAACTCGCCCATAGTGTCGTCGTTGAGGCCAATGATTCCCAGGCGCAAATCAGCTGCATCCAGCCGGCGACACACAACTGCAGGAATCCCGAGGTCTTCCGCACTCTCCGTAACCAGCCTGGTTGTGTCGAAACGGATGCTGGTCTGAAACGTCAGGGAAAAAGGGCGGTCTGCATCCGTGAAACACCAAGATTTCGAGGAAATGGTGGAAATCGCTGGGCTTTCTAGGACGTTCGGAGATTCACCCGAGGGCACGCCAAAAGCGCGCAGCACTGCGGGATACGGCACCTTGTAGCACTCCGAGAGGCTGGCTACCTCAAAAATATCCGGCGCACTGTGGCCGTCTTCAATATCCGCGAGTCGTCCACGCCGAATGCGATAACGTTCGTTCGCAGTTCTGCTCGCCGATTCACCCGTAACGCGCTCAACTCCGATGCGCGTGAGATGGAGTTCCTCCCGAAGCCCACGGAGCCAATTTCCCGGATTCGTCATGACTACGACTCCCGTCGTAACGAATTTGACGGGAGCGCTTCGGCGAGACCTAGTCGGTCTTGCCGAAGGCTCCTAATGAATGGCTCAGCACCCCCTCGTTTGCGAGCCGCCAGTGACTTCCTCGGTCAAGCTTAGTCAAGTCTGACT
>JGI12270J11330_10001524_pt1 | contig 17176 bp, 15 predicted proteins | sample PeaSoiMetSII2010_FD_11330 | JGI IMG/M metagenome (IMG submission 11330)
GGCCTCGCCGGCCTGGGCGGCCCGCCGGAAATGCAGCGCGGCCCGCGCGTCGCTCTGCTCCATGCCGCGGCCGAGGTAATGCATGAACCCGAGATAGCTTTCCGCCGCTGCGCTGCCGGCCGCCGACGCGCGCTCGAACCCCCGCCGGGCGTCCGCATAGTTTCCCAGCTCATAGGCAACGATGGCTTTGTCCAAATCCGCTGATTCGATTTCGGACATTCTTCCCTTCCCGACCGGAGGACGGTGTCCGTATAGCGCCCGGTAGCCTGCGGCCTCCGCCGTTGCTAGTTTGCCTCGGGATGCCCGATCTCGCCAATTCCTACTATCGCGCCACCGCCAATCCAGCGCTGGCGCGCCCGGCACTCGCCGGCGCGGCGAATGTCGACGTCTGCGTCGTGGGCGGCGGCTACACCGGGCTGTCGGCCGCCCTGCATCTGGCGGAGCGGGGATACAGCACCCTGCTGCTCGAAGCCGAGCAGGTCGGATTTGGCGCCTCGGGGCGCAACGGCGGCCAGATCAACAGCGGACTACGCAAGGGCGCCGGCGAACTCGTCTCGATGTTCGGGCGAGAAGCCGCCAAGCGCTTCTGGGACCTGGCGGAGGAGGCGAAGGCGACGCTACGCGAGCGGGTCGGGCGCCATGCCATCGCCTGCGATCTCAAGCGCGGCGGACTCTACGTTGCTTACAAGAAGACCGATCCAACCTGGATGGCCGAAGAAGTCGANCTGGCTCAACAACTGTTCGGCTACGACGCGCTGGAGCTTCTCGACAAGGCGGCGCTGGAACAGCGNCTTGGCAGCCNGCGCTACCATGGCGCGATTGCCGATACGGGCGCGGGCCATCTCCACCCGCTCAATTACGCTCTCGGCCTGGCGAGCGCGGCCGAAGCCGCCGGCGCGCGCATCTGCGAGAAGACGCGCGCGCTGGCGATTGCCCCGGGCGAAGTGCGGACCGCGACGGGATTGGTGAAGGCGCGCTATGTCGTGCTCGGCTGCAACGCCTATCTCGACGGGCTCGAGCCGCGCATCGCCGGCAGGATCATGCCGATCTCGAACTACATCGTGGCAACCGAGCCACTCGGCGATGCGGCGGCGCGCGACCTCATCCGCGACGATGCGGCCGTCTGCGATACCAAGTTCGTCGTCGACTATTTCCGGCTCTCGGCCGACAAACGTCTGTTGTTCGGAGGCGGGGAGACCTATTCGCGCGAGTCCCCCCGGGACATCGCCGGATTCGTGCGGCCCTACATGTTGAAGGTCTTTCCCCAGCTCCATGGCGCGCACATCGACTATGCCTGGGGCGGGCAACTCGCCATCACCATGAACCGGCTGCCCCATCTGGGCAGGTTGCCGGGCGACATCTTCTTCGCCCAAGGCTATTCGGGGCAGGGCGTGGCCATTGCCACTCTCGCGGGCAAGCTGATCGCCGAAGCGCTTGCCGGCAGCGCCGAGCGCTTCGATCTGTTCGCCCGTATCGAGCAGCGAAGCTTTCCCGGCGGAACGCTGTTGCGCCGGCCGGCGCTGGTCCTCGGTATGTTGTGGTACGCGCTCAGGGACCGACTCTGACAACTGGTATGGTCGGAATGAAAAGCCCGCGTCCCTCAGGGGGACGCGGGCTACGAAGCGTCTCTCGACTGTCGAGAATTCAGCCGGTGGCGGCCAGGTTCTCGGCAGACTGACGGCCATCCTTCTGGGTCTGGATCTCGTAGCTGATCTTCTGACCCTCCTTCAGCGTCTGCATGCCGGCCCGCTGCACGGCGCTGATGTGGACGAAAATGTCCTTCCCGCCCGTGTCCGGCTGGATGAAACCGAAACCCTTGGTGGGATTGAACCATTTGACGGTGCCGATCGGCATCGTTGTCTCCGTTCATCGTTACCAGGAAAGCCGCACCACCTTCGTGCGGCCGCACCAACAATCAGAGGTTCGGGAGGGAGCTTGTCAGAGCGCCTAACGACGGCAAAGACGAGTACGATCGCCGGACCAACGAATTGTCGTTCGGCAACTATGAGGGGGACGGTCGAAAATTACAATAGGTTAAGGTTGGATTGTCGACGAACCCGCTGATAGGCGGGCACAACTTTGGAGTCGGCACCGAGGCATTTTTTAACCAAGCGTTTCCTTTGCGCAATGCAGAGCCGTTTCCTTTACTGATCGTCCCTGGGTCTCGGCCGGACTTTCCCGGGACATTGGATCCGACGGTCACTTGCCGCTGCCGCTCGCGTCATGAGTGTCCCGCGTCAGGTAGTAAGCACCGAGGATCGGCAGCAACGTGACCGCGATGACGAAAATAGCCACGACGTTGGTGAGGGGCCGGTCCCGCGGGCGCAGGAGCTGGGCCAGCATCCAGATCGGCAGGGTTTCTTGCTGGCCGGCGGTGAAGGTGGTGACGATGACTTCGTCGAAGCTGAGGGCAAACGCGAGCATGCCGCCGGCGAGCAGCGCCGTGGCGACATTGGGCATCACCACATGGCGGAAAGTCTGGAAACTGTCGGCGCCCAGATCCATCGAGGCCTCGATGAGCGCGGGCGAGCTGCGGCGCAAGCGGGCGATGACGTTGTTGTAGACGACGACGATGCAAAAGGTCGCGTGGCCCAGCACGATGGTCCAATAGCTGAAGGAAATGCCGGCGATATCGAAGGCCGAGCGCAGGCTGATACCGGTGACGATGCCGGGCAGCGCGATCGGCAGCAGGATCATCAAGGTCACCGCCTCGCGACCGAAGAAGCGGAACCGGTACATGGCCAGCGAAGCGAGCGTGCCGAGCAGGAGTGCCAGGCCCATGCCGGCCAGCGCCACTTCAACCGAGAGTGCCAGTGCCTGCCAGATGTCGGCGCGGCCCCAGGCGAGCGGGAACCAGCGCAAGGTCAGACCCGGAGGCGGGAAGGTGAAGCTGCGGTCGTCGGTGGTGAGCGCGTAAAGCAGGATGAAGACCAAGGGAAGGTTGAGGAACAGCAGGCCGAACAGGGCGGCGGCTCTGAGGCCCAATCCCGCGCCCGTCCCGGCCCGCGTGCTGGAGCGTGCGCTGGTCACGACGCCTCAACCCTCTCGTCACCCCCGCGAAAGCGGGGGTCCACGGACGTATGGAATGCCGCATTGGCGGGAATGGCGATGCAAGAGCGAACCCGCGCGCGCATGCTACAGCGCATCGAAGGCCCCCAGGCGCTTGGCTGCAGCGAGATAAAGCGCCATCACCAGGATCGGCACCAAGGTGAAGGCGGCGGCGGCCGGGATGTTGCCGGCCGTGCCCTGGTAGCTATAGACGACCATGCCAATGAAGGGCCGCGAGTTGCCGATCAGATTCGGGATGATGTAGTCGCCCAGCGTTAACGAAAATGTGAAGATCGACCCGGCGGCGATTCCCGGGACGGCGAGCGGCAGGATGACGTTGCGGAACGTCTGGCGCGGATGGGCGCCGAGATCGGCCGAAGCTTCAATCAGGCTGCGCGGCACGCGCTCCAGCGCCGCTTCCACCGGCAGGATCATGTAGGGCAGCCAGATATACATGAACACGATGCACGTGCCGATGTAGGAGGCGGAGAGCGATGGTCCGCCCACCACCGGGAGCGCGAGGATCCGGTCGAGCAGGCCATCGAGGCCGACCAGGCCGAAGAGCCAGGTAATGACGCCCTCCTTGGCGAGGATCAGCTTCCAGCTGTAAACGCGGACCAGATAGTTGGACCAGAGCGGCAGCATGACCGCGAGATAGAACACGGCTTTGGCCCGGAGCCCCGCGAAGCGCGCCATGTAGTAAGCGAGCGGAAAGCCGATGATGGCGCAGCCCAGGGTGACCGAGGCCGCCATGACCACGGTGCGCAGGATGATATCGAGGCTGGCCGGCTGAAACAGCTCGCCATAGGTCTTCAAGGTCGGCTGATAGACCGTGAGGCCGGAGAAGTCGTCGACCGAAAACATGCTCTGGGCGAGCAATGCCGCGAGCGAACCCAAATAGACCACGCCCAGCCAGAGCATGGGGGGAAGCAGCAGAAGGCCAGCGTCAGCTTGGGGCGCCGATAGAGAAAGTTGGAGAAGCGCCTGAGCAGTCCCCGCGCCGGCGCCTCCGCGGCGGCCGCGCTCACGGCCGCATCTCCTGGATATGAGACCGCTGCCAGATGAGACGCACGGGCTGGCCCTGGCGGCCGGAGGCGCTCACCGCCGTTTCCTCGCGGTTCTGCTCGATGACGATGAGCTCGCCGCCCTTGGCGAGCGCGACGCCGAAGCGGGTGCTGGCGCCGAGGTAGAGGACGCTCGAGATGGTCCCGTCCGCCGAGCAGGAATCAGTTGGCACCGGCGCGTCGGGCGCGGCCAGGAGGATCTTCTCCGGCCGGATGGAAAAGGCCGCAGGCGCTCCCGCCACCGCGGCGGCGGCGGTGCCCGAAAGTATGTTGGAGACGCCCACGAAGCCGGCGACGAAGGCCGTGGCCGGGTGCTCGTAGATTTCGTCCGGCCGGCCGATCTGCTCGATCCTGCCCTTGTTGAACACGGCGATGCGGTCGCTCATGGAGAGCGCCTCGCCCTGGTCGTGGGTCACGTAAATGAAGGTGATGCCGACCTTGCGTTGGATCGCCTTCAACTCCACCTGCATCTGTTCGCGGAGCTTGAGATCGAGTGCGCCCAGCGGCTCATCCAGCAGCAGCACGCTCGGCTCATTGACGAGGGCGCGGGCGAGGGCCACGCGCTGGCGCTGGCCGCCGGAAAGCTGGGAGGGCTTGCGCCGGCCCATGCCCGAAAGCGCCACCATGGCCAGCATGGTTTCGGTCCGGGCGGCGCGCTCGGCCTTCGGCATCTTACGGATCATCAGGCCATAGGCGACGTTCTCCGCCACGCTCATGTGGGGAAACAGGGCGTAGTCCTGGAACACGGTGTTGACGTCGCGCTCATAAGGCGGCACCCCGGCCATGGGGAGGCCGCGGATCAATACCTCGCCCGCGGTCGGCTGTTCGAAGCCGGCGATCAACCTGAGGCAGGTGGTCTTGCCGGAGCCGGAAGGCCCCAGCATGGAGAAGAACTCGCCTTCGGCGATGTCGAAGCTGAGGCTGTCGGCCGCCCGCACCTCGCCGTAGTGCCGGCTGACGTTGCGGAAGGAAACGGCGCTCGGCTTCTTCTCGTCCATGTCGGCGAAGGTTCAAGGAAAAGGCGCGGCGGACGGGCTGCCCCTCAGCCCGTCCGCCGGACGCTTACTGTCCGCTTTGGATCGCCAAATAGGCGCTGGCCCAATCCTTGTAGGGCACGCAAGTCCGTCCGCCGCCGCAGTCGGCGACCGGCGTGCGCCAGAAGCTGATCTTGTCGAAGTTGTCGGCCCCGTTGGTCTTGCATCCAGTGTCGCCGAGGAGCGCGTTGCCCTTGCAGGCCGCGGGCACGGCAGGGACGCTGCCGAACCAGGCGGCGAGGTCGCCCTGGAGCTTGGCCGAGAGCGAATGCTCCAGCCACATGTAGGCGCAGTTCGGATGCGGTGCATGGGCATGCATCATGGTCGTATCCGCCCAGCCGGTGGCCCCTTCTTCCGGTATGACGCTGTCGATCGGCTGCTTGTTGCTGTCTCGCAGCAGATTGACCTGATAGGGCCAGGAGGTGGCAGCGACCACACCCTCGGAGGTGAAGTCCTGGGTCTGCTGGGTCGCATCGCTCCAGTATTTCTGGACGATCTGGCGCTGGCCGCGGAGCAGGTCGAGAGCGGCCTGGAACTGCTTCTGGTCGAGCTCATAGGGATCGGTGATGCCGAGCTCGGGCCGATGGTATTTCAGATAGAGCGCAGCGTCGGCGATATAGATCGGCCCGTAATACGCCTGGACCCGGCCCTTGTTGGATTTGCCGTCGGGCAGCGTCATCTCCTCGAACACCACCTGCCAGCTCTTCGGCGGCTCCTTGAAGACCTTGGTATTGTACATCAGCACGTTCGGCCCCCATTGATAGGGCGTGCCGTAGTGATGGCCGTTGACCGTGTGCCAGGCGCCGTTCTGCAGGCGCGGGTCCACGTTCTTCCAGCTTGGGATCAGGTCGGTGTTGATCTCTTGCACCGTATGGCCGGCGATGAGCCGCAAGGTGGCGTCGCCGGAGGCAGTCACCAGGTCGAAGCCGCCGCCGTTCATGAGGGAGACCATCTCATCCGAGGTGCCGGCCACCTTGGCGTTGACCTTGCAGCCGGTCTGCTTCTCGAAGTCCGTCACCCAGTCGTAGTTCTTGTCGTTGGCGCCGCGCTCGATGTAGCCGGCCCAGGCGACGATATCGACCTCGCCTTCGCCCGGTCCGATCTTGGTCATCATGTCGGCGTCGGCCGTGGCCGCAGCGAACAGAACGCCCAGCGCTGACGCTGCGATTACCCGCGAATATCTCCCCGTCATGGCTCCTCCTGCCCCAGCAGTTTATGCTTGAATTCGATGGGATTTGCGCACCCAGGCTACCCCGCGGCCCGCCGCTTGTTAAGCCGGATTGTGCCTCTCTGCCTCTGACGCGGCGGATTCGTCCGCGCCCCGGAAGGCGGCCAGCCCGGCTTTGAGGCTGGCTGGCTCGATATCCCTGGTGATGAAGACGAGACGGGTCTTGCGGTCGCCATCCGGCCAGGCCGGCAGCTCGACCGGCGGATGGAAGAGGTGCTGAACGCCATGTATGGCAACCGGGCCGCTGCTGCCGGCCACGTTCAGCAGGCCCTTGATGCGCAACAGATCGGCACCGTGGAGGGCGATCAGGCTTTCGATCCAGTCGGCGAAGCGTCCCCAGTCCAGCGGCCGTTCCCAGGTCAGGCAGAAGGCACGGATATGGTCGTCATGGCGGTTGCGGTCCAGCGGATGGTCGTGGCTATGGTCATGGCCTCCTTCTCCATAGGCCTCGGACCTGAGCCACGCCTGGGCTTCCAGGCTCTTGGTCGTCGGGTTGTAGAGCCCGGCGTCGAGGATGAGGGCGGGATCGATGCGGCCCTGTTCGGCCATCAAGATGGGCGCGGCGGGATTGAGAAGGCGAAGCCGGTCCCTCAGCGCCGCGACTTCGCCGGCGAGATCGGTCTTGGTGAGGACCAGCCTGTCGGCAACCGCCGCCTGCTTGACCGATTCCGCCTGGCGATCGAGTTGATCCATGGCGTTGACGGCGTCCACCGTGACGATGACCCCGTCCAGGCGATAGACGTCCGAAAGCAGCGGGTCCTGCATCAGGGTCTGGAGGACCGGCGCCGGATCGGCCAGGCCCGTGGTCTCGATCACGACCCGCCGGAAGTGAGGGATCTCGCCCTTGGCCCGGCGCTTGAATAGGCGGCGGAGCGCATCCACGAGGTCGCCGCGCACGGTGCAGCAGAGGCAGCCACTTGCCAGCAGCACCATGTCTTCCCGCGCAGCCTCGACCAGGACATGATCCAGGCCGACCTCGCCGAACTCGTTGATCACGACTGCCGTGTCGCTGAGCTCCGGCCGCGTCAGCAGGTATTTGAGCAAGGTCGTCTTGCCGCTGCCGAGAAAGCCGGTCAACACCGAGACCGGCAGGCGCTCGGGCGGCTGGATTTCGTTCATTGCCGGCCGCGGTAACTGTGGAGCGCCCAGAGCGTCAGGGTGAGCAGCATCACCGCGCCTGCCTGATGGGCTGCGGCCAATGGCACGGGCACCACGAGCAGCAGGGTCGATATGCCAAGTGTCACCTGGATTGCCGCCATTCCGGCGAGAAGATGAAGCGGCAATCGCGCCTCGGCTGGCAGGCGCCCTCGGCGAAGCCAAAGCCCCGCCACCGTCGCCGCCACGATCATGGCGAGCCATCGGTGGATGAATTGGGCCGTCGTCGGATTCTCGAAAGGATTGCGCCACGCCGGTTCGAGGGCCAGGAGATCGCCCGGNACAAGTTGCCCNCCCATAAGGGGAAAGCTGTTGTAGATCTTGCCGCCATCGAGCCCGGCGGTGAACCCTCCCATGGTCAGTGTCGCGACGACGAGGACCANAAGGACCAGGACGTGACGTCGGATCGCGGCTGCGCCGGGGAGCACCGGTCGCTCTGGGCGAATGAGGCCGAAGGCGATCCACAGCATGTAGGCATAAATGGTCAGGCCCGACAGCAGATGGGCGACCAGGCGGTATTGGCTCACGTCGGTGCGAACCGCCAGCCCGCTTTCGACCATGAACCAGCCGAGCGCTCCCTGCAGCCCGCCCAGCACGAAGAGGGCGACGAGATGGGGCCGGAGCGAGGCCTTGATCCGCCCGGAGGCGAAAAGCCAGAGCCCGGGTATGGCAAAAGCGAAGCCGATGAGTCGGCCCCAAAGGCGGTGCGCATATTCCCACCAGAAGATCCCCTTGAATTGGTCGAGGGTCATGTCGGGGTGGAGCTGCTGGAACTCGGGGATGGCCTTGTAGTGATCGAATTCCTGCTGCCATTGGCCGGCATCGAGCGGTGGGATCACGCCCGAGATGGGCTTCCACTCGGTGATGGAGAGCCCCGATTCCGTGAGCCGCGTGATCCCGCCGAGCACGACCATGACGAAGATCATGGCGGCGACGGCGATGAGCCACCGGGCGACCAAGCGGTCGTCCGCCACGGGGCGGCGGGGAAGGGCGATGGCTTGTGTCATGTGTTGTAGAGCGCGGGCGCACCGCGCGGGGGCTTTCTAGCCGATAGGGGCGAGATGGGCTAGTGCAGCGTATGGGCTAATGCAGCGTGAGGTAAGCTCCAGTCAAGCGCAACTCGCCGGCGGAGACGAGATCGGTCGAGGCGACGGTCACCGAATGCAGCCGCCCTTCGATCCTGTCGCGCCAGAAGTCGAGGAACCGGCGCAGCGCGGGAAATTCGGGGGCGAGGTCGTAGTCTTGCCACGTGTAGCTCTGGAGCAGGCTCGGGTGATCAGGCAGGTGGTAGAGGATTTCCGCGGTGGTGAGGCGGAAGCCTCGAAGCTGGCGAACCAGCGTGGCCATCTCATCCCTCCGGTCCTGTCCTTCAGCGCTGCGGCCGCTTCTCAACCCGCCGCCGGGCTTCCCCGTCCGAAAGTATGCTCCGAGTCGGCTGCGGAGATAAATAAAAACCGCAACAATTCCAATTAGTTAGCAGCCAAGCTCCAGGATTGCTGCCAGATTCCGCCGGCAAGGCTCTTGACTGGCCGCGCGTCCTTCTCTATGTCGCTGGCACTCCATTGGCCCGAGTGCTAGCAACCGTCCCTCGCCGGGCCGGGCTCTGGTCTCGGGTCTTGTCGAAAAATTCAATCCCTACAGGAGGTTATGCCAATGAAGTTCCGTCCCCTGCATGATCGGGTGGTGGTGCGTCGGATCGAGTCCGAAGAGAAGACCGCCGGCGGCATCATCATCCCCGACACCGCCAAGGAAAAGCCGATGGAAGGCGAAGTCATCGCTGTCGGCCCGGGCGCGCGCAACGAGAAGGGCGAAATCGTCGCCCTCGACGTCAGGGCCGGCGATCGGATCCTGTTCGGCAAGTGGTCGGGCAGCGAGGTCAAGATCGACGGTCAGGATCTCCTCATCATGAAGGAGTCCGACATCATGGGCGTCATCGAAGGCGCCAAGGCCAGCGGCAAGAAGGCCGCCTGAGCATCCAAGCCAGACAAGAGCAAGAGAAGGATCATCGACAATGGCTGCTAAGGAAGTCCGTTTCAGCACCGACGCCCGCGAGCGAATGCTGCGCGGCGTCGACATCCTGGCGAACGCGGTGCGCGTGACGCTGGGCCCGAAGGGACGCAACGTCGTCCTCGACAAGTCGTTCGGCGCGCCGCGCATCACCAAGGACGGCGTCACCGTCGCCAAGGAGATCGAGCTCGGCGACAAGTTCGAGAACATGGGCGCCCAGATGGTGCGCGAGGTTGCCAGCAAGACCAACGACATTGCCGGCGACGGCACCACCACGGCGACGGTGCTGGCCCAGGCGATCGTGCGCGAAGGCGTGCGGGCGGTTGCCGCCGGCATGAACCCCATGGACCTGAAGCGCGGCATCGACATCGCCGTCGAGGCGGTGGTCGCGGACGTGCAGAAGCGCTCCAAGAAGATCTCGACCTCCGACGAGATCGCGCAGGTCGGCTCGATCGCCGCCAACGGCGAGCGCGAGATCGGCAACATGATCGCCAAGGCGATGGACAAGGTCGGCAAGGAAGGCGTGATCACGGTCGAGGAAGCCAAGGGCCTCGAGACCGAGCTCGAGGTGGTCGAAGGCATGCAGTTCGACCGCGGCTATCTCTCGCCCTACTTCATCACCAACGCCGAGAAGATGCAGGTTGAGCTGGAGAACCCCTTCATCCTGCTCCATGAGAAGAAGCTCTCCGGGCTCCAGGCCATGCTGCCGATCCTGGAAGCGGTCGTGCAGTCGGCGAGGCCGCTGCTCATCGTCGCCGAGGACATCGAGGGCGAGGCTCTCGCCACCCTCGTGGTCAACAAGCTGCGCGGCGGCCTCAAGGTCGCGGCGGTCAAGGCGCCGGGCTTCGGCGATCGCCGCAAGGCCATGCTGGAGGACATCGCGATCCTCACCGGCGGCCAGGTGATCTCCGAGGATCTCGGCATCAAGCTCGAGAACGTCACTCTCGACATGCTGGGCAAGGCGAAGAAGGTGGTCATCGGCAAGGAAGAGACCACCATCGTCGACGGCGCCGGCAAGAAGAAGGAGATCGAGGGCCGCATCAACCAGATCCGGGCCCAGATCGAAGAGACGACCTCCGACTACGACAAGGAGAAGCTGGCCGAGCGGCTCGCCAAGCTGGCGGGCGGCGTGGCGGTGATCCGGGTCGGCGGCGCGACCGAAGTCGAGGTGAAGGAGCGCAAGGACCGGGTCGACGATGCCATGCACGCCACCCGCGCTGCGGTCGAGGAGGGTGTCGTCGCCGGCGGCGGCGCTGCCCTGCTCTATGCCACCCGGGCGCTCGCCGGCCTCAGGTCCGCCAACGACGACCAGAAGGTCGGCATCGACATCGTCCGGCGCGCGATCCAGTCGCCGCTGCGTCAGATCGTCGAGAACGCCGGCTCCGACGGTTCGGTCGTGGTCGGCAAGCTGCTGGAGTCGAAGAACACCAACTGGGGCTTCGACGCCCAGGCCGGCGAATACGCCGACCTGGTGAAGGCCGGCATCATCGACCCGACCAAGGTCGTGCGCTGCGCCCTCCAGGACGCGTCCTCGGTCGCCGGCCTTCTCATCACCACCGAGGCGATGGTGGGCGAGAAGCCGGAAAAGAAGACCGGCCCGTCGGCCCCCGGCGGAATGCCGGGCGGCGGCATGGGCGACATGGACTTCTAAAGTCCGATCGTCCGAAGCGAACGGAAAGGGCCGCCCCTCGGGGCGGCCCTTTTCATTTCGGGTCCGGAAGCGGGAAGAAAGGAAGATGAACCACAGAGGCACAGAGGCACAGAGAAGCAAGATAGGAAGAGAGGATTCTTGGGCCGCTTGGCGGCCCAGTTTCTTCTCCTTTCTTTCTCCTCTGTGTCTCTGTGCCTCTGTGCCTCTGTGGTCATCTTTCATATGCTAAAGTATCCACTTGACTATCCTGCGCCGTCGTTTTAGTAAAGCATATGCTTAACCATCAGGCATCCCTGGACGTCGTCTTCCATGCGCTGGCGGACCCCGCGCGCCGGGGCATGCTGGAGCGCTTGAGCCGGGGCCCGGCCTCGGTCAGCGAGCTCGCCCGGCCTTTGGAGATGTCGCTCGCCGCGGTCGTGCAGCATGTCCAGGTCCTCGAGGCGAGCCGCCTCGTCAGGACCCGCAAGCGCGGGCGGGTGCGGACCTGCAGCCTGGAGTCGGCCGCCTTCGCCGCCGCCGAATCCTGGCTCTCGGCGAGGCGCATGCTCTGGGAGCGGCGCCTCGACCGGCTGGGCGAATTGCTCGCTGCGGAAAATATTCCGTCGAAGAAGTCCACGAAGAAGAGGAAATCATGAGCATTCCCCGGGCGACCCACGGCACTTTCACCATCGAGCGCCGATATGAAGCGGCGCCGGCGCGGGTCTTCGCGGCCTTCGCAGACCCCGCCATCAAGGCGCGCTGGTTCATCGGCCCGCCGGAGACCTGGAAGATCCTGAAGCGCGAGCTCGATTTCCGGGTCGGCGGCGGCGAGCTGCTGCAGGGCAGATTCGAAGGCAGGATCGAGACCCTCTACACCGCCCGCTATCACGAGATCGTCCCGGACCGGCGCATCGTCCTGGTCTACGACATGCATATCGACGGCAGGCACCATTCGGTGTCGATCGCGACCGTCGAGATGACGCCGGAGGGCGCCAGGACGCGCCTCTCTTTCACCGAGCAGGTCGTCTTCCTCGACGGCACGGACGGCAAGACCGGCACGGCATCGCGCGAGCGGGGGACAGGGGCCCATCTCGACCGGCTGAGCGGCGTGCTGGGCGGCTCTTCCTGATGAGGCGAACCTAGCCGACGTCCTTCGGCGCATAGGGGCCGAGTGCCTCGAATAACGGCCCCAGGTGCTTGGCGTAGCGCCGCCAGCGCTGGACGGCGCCGGCGTAGATCGGCTGGCGGACCTGGTTCAGGCTGGCGGTCTTGACCGGGCGCTGGTTCTCGTAGAAGCGCAGGCAGGCGTCGTTCCAGGGCAGGCCGCAGGCCTCGATGATGCGGCGGATCTGCCGTTCCGGGTCGGCCACCAGATCCTCGTAGACCACGTCGATGACCCGGCCCGGCAGCACGCGCTGCCAATGCTCCATGATCCGCCGGTAGAGCCGGTAATGCTGCCCGATCAGCCCGAGGTCGTAGGAGGTCTCGTTGGCGGTGCCGAACATGACCCGGTAATAGCCGAGACAATTGTCCACGGGGTCGCGCACGGAATGAAAGATCGTCGCCTTCGGCAGGCAGAGCTCGATGAGCCCGATCTGCATGTAGTTGCCGGGCATCTTGTTGACGATCCGCTCGGCGCGAGGATGGTAGCGGCGCAGCTCCTTCACATAGGCCGCTCCCAGTTCGCGGAAATAGCGGGCGGGGGGCTTCGGCGGCTCGGCGGTCCGGATGGTGCCGTCGCTGGCCTGGATCCGATAGCCCCAACCGGGCCAGCGCATGCCGCCCATGGTCTTGGCCACGGCGTCGATCTCGCCGGCACCGTGCACGAGGGGATGGCTCGAAAGGATCTGCTCAATGAGCGTGCTGCCCGAGCGCGGCATGCCCAGCACGAAGACCGGCAGTCGCGAGGGATGGCCGAAGCCGCGATAGCGTTGGAAGAACTCGGGCGTATAGGTGGTCTCGATCAGGGTGGCCGTCCGCGCGACCTCGGCCAAAGCGTCGGCCGGGTCCAGACGCCGCGGGATTTCACCGCCTGGCGCCACCATGCCGGGTGGGGCCTCGCCCTTCCCCTCGACGAGCAGCGCCTTCACCAGGTCGTTGGCCCGCTTCAGATGGGCGAAGGCGGCATCGTAATCCCGCCGGTGGTCATAGACAGCGGCGAGGGTGAAGCCGCAAGTGGCAACCCGACCCATGGCTTCGGCCGGGTCGGCGAAGATCCGCTCCAGCATGGAGATTTCCTCGCCCGTGAGGGCCGTGGGATCGATATCGGCCAGGTGGTGGTATGGCCCCAGGCGCGCCGGGTCTAGCGCGATGGCGCGCCGGAACACCTCCTTCGCCTGGTCCTGGCGGCCCAGGGACTGAAGGGTGGAACCCAATTCTTCGAGGACCGGCAGCAGGTCGGGCTGGATCTCGAGGGCCTTGCGGAAGGCCGCGGCCGCCTCTTCATAGCGGCCGAGATGGGCGAGCGTACGGCCAAGGTAGTAGTGGGGCTCGTAGGCCTCGGGATCGAGGGCCGCCGAACGCTTGATGAGCTGGATGGCCTTCTCGGGGCTCCCGTTCTCCATCTCGATCACGCCGAGGATATGGACAGCCGCGGCGTGGCGCGGATCGAGGCGGAGCGCGTGATTCACCGCCTCGCGAGCCTCGTCGAACTGGTCGCGCAGGAGCAGTCGCTCGGCTTCGGCGCAGAGGTGACGGACGAGTGCCACCTCGCCGGGCGACAGCGCCTGGGGCATGGGCCCCTGGAGCCCTATAGGGTCAGATGGCGGGCGCGGGAGCCGCGTTCGATGGCCGCCGCCGGGAGGCGCCCGATTGCAAGCCTGTCCCGGATCATGGAGAGCACCCGGGCTTCTTCCTCGGTCACCCTTCCGTCCGCGGCGGCCACGTCGCAGGCCAGCGCATAGGCCGTCTCGCGCAGCTTCTTGGGCAGGGCGCGCTTGATCTCCTTGAAGGCCTTGTCCAGCCCGTCCTCGTCGGCCAGGAGCTTGGCGCAGGCGGCGCCCACCTTGGTGACCTTGCGCCGATCGAAGTTCCGGAAGACTGGCAGATGGGCGACCATGTCGCCCATGGATTCCAGCTCGGAATCCGGCATGTCGCGGTCGGCCGCCGAGACCAGAACCATGGCGTAGATGAGAGCTTCGTGGGGCGAGATCATCAAGGAATTCCTGACTGGCTGTGAGTTGGCCGGGACTGTAGTCGCCCGACGGCGATGCGCGCAACTGTAAGCGCTCATGGCGCTCCGTCATCCGCGGGCCTGATCGCGCCCATGACAGCTAGGAAGGCTCGGTGCCCTACCCTCGCGGCGGCGTGCGTTCCGGGGGCTTCTCGCGGGCGAGGAATTCGCGGGTCGCCGCCACCGCGTCGGCCAGGCCGGCCCGGCGGATTTCGATCCCGGCCGGGAAGGCGCTCAGCAGGCGCGAGGGCAGCTGCCGGTCCAGCAGCACGAAGACGCCCCGATCGTCGGCCCGGCGGATCAGCCGCCCGAAGGCCTGCTTGAGGCGTAGCCGCGCCAGCTGATCGTCGTAGCCTGCGCCGCCGAAGACGGCCTTGCGGGCCCGGTGGAGTATGGTCGGCCTGGGCCAGGGCACACGGTCGAAGACGATGAGGCGGAGGCTGCGTCCCGGCACATCCACCCCGTCGCGCACCGCGTCGGTCCCGAGCAGGCAGGCATCCTCCTCCGCCCGGAAGATGTCGACGAGGGTCCCGGTGTCGAGCCCGTCGACATGCTGGGCCAGCAAGGTCAGGCCGGCAGCATCGAGATCGCCGGCGATGCGCCGGTGCACGGCGCGCAAGCGCTCGATGGCGGTGAAGACGCCGAGCCCGCCGCCGCCTGCGGCCAGGAACAGCGCGCGGTAGGCCGAGGCGACCTGGTCCGGTTCTCTCTTATCGATATCGGTGACGATGAGCACGCGGGTCTGGGCCGCGTAGTCGAAGGGCGAGGGTACCCGTGCCCGGATCGCGCTGGGCAGGTGGTTGGCGCCGGTGCGCGCCTCGGCCGCGGCCCAGTCGGCCGCTTCGTCGCCGCGCCCGTCGGTGAGCGTGGCCGAGGTCACGACCACGCCGTGGGCCGGCCGCGCCACGACCGTGGCATAGGGGATCGTGGGATCGATCCAGTGGCGATAGAAGCCGACGTCGATGTCGCGGCCTTCGATGCGCTCGATGGCGAACCAATCGACGAACTGGGCCGGCGTCGCCTCGCCAAGCGCCCCCAGCATGTCGCGCCAGGCGGCGACCTCCATGTCGCTGCGACGTCTGAGGCCGCGGGTCAGCGCCTCGATCCGCTGGCGGGTCGGCGTGTCCAGCGTATCGGCCTCGTCCACCAGGCGCTTGGCGAGACGGTTGGCGAGCGCGCGCATGGGCTTAAGCAACGCATCGAGGGCGATGCCGAGGGCGGCGGCCCGCTGGAGCAGGGCCTCATGGGGGTGGATCGCGTCGGCTTCCAGGCCATGAGGCCCGTCTACGCCGGCAGCCCGTGCGCGTACCAGCACCCGCACCTCGACGAGGAAGCGTTCCATAGCGCCCATTGGGGCGCCCATGGGGGCGCCTTCGGCCAGGCGCCTGAGCCAGCCTTCGGCGGGAAGATTGCGGGCCGCCTCCAGGACTGACTGCAGGTCGGCATTGGCCTCCTCGTCGCCGGCGATCAGATCCTCGATCCGGCGCTTCAAGCCGCGCAGACGGCCCGAATCCCCGCCGATGAGCCAGCGGCGCAGCTCCGCCGTCTCCATCCCGGTCAGATGGGCGGCGAAGGCTCCGTCGGCGGCGTCGAACAGGTGGTGTCCCTCATCGAAGATATAGCGGGTCGGCAGATCCGCTTCGTCGTCCGCCGCACGGGCGGCCTGGATCATGGTGAGGGCGTGGTTGGCGATGACCATGCTGGCCCGGCGCGCGCGGCGCACGCCGCGCTCGATGAAGCATTTGCGGTAGTGCTCGCAGGCCGAGTAGATGCATTCGCCCCGCCGGTCGACGAGGCCTTGGGTGCGGGCCCTGCCGATCAGGTCGGAGAGCCAGCCCGGAAAATCGCCGCCGGCGATGTCGCCGTCCCGGCTGGCCAGAGCCCAGCGGGCGACGAGGCCGAGGGCCAGCGCCTCGGCGGGCCGGCTCCCGAGCGCGCGCACCGCCTCTTCGTAGTTCAGCAGGCAGAGATAGTTCTCCCGGCCCTTGCGGATGACCGTCTTCTCGGCCTTGGCGCTGCGGGTCGGGTAGAGCTTGTCCAGCTCGCCGTCGATCTGACGCTGCAGGTTGCGGGTGAATGTGCTGATCCAGACCGTGCCGTCGTTGCGCTCGGCCCAGAGGCTGGCGGGCGCAATGTAGCCCAGCGTCTTGCCCACGCCCGTGCCGGCCTCGGCCAGCACGAATTGCGGCTCGCCCTCGGTCAGGCGCGGCCGGAAGGCCGCGGCGACGGCCGAGGCGTAATCGGCCTGCTGAGGCCGCGCCTCAGCACCCTCGCCCAGGAGCTTGGCGAGGCGCCGGCGTGCTTCGGCCGGCTCCACGGGCTCGCTGCCGGGCGGGGGCGGCGGGGCATAGTCCTGCCATTCGGGCAGCTTCGCCCAGACATCGAGGCCGCTGCTGCGATCGCCCATCTCGCCGAGGCCAAGGGCGCCGACGATGGCAGGGCCCCAGGCCCAACCGCCCTTGGCCATGGTGAGCGCGATGCGAGCGAGACGCGGATCGGGCGAGGCGGCGGCAAGTTCAGTCAGCAGCGCGGCCGCCGACCGGTGCAGGCTGGCCGCTTCATCCTCCATGCCATGGGGTGTTGCCAAGCCCAGGGCTTCGGCCAGGCCGCGCGGCGTCGGCAGGCAGAAGCGGGCGGGCCGGACGAAGGCGAACAGCTCCAGCAGGTCATAGGCCGCGAATCGCTCGATCCCGAGGCGCTTGGCCGTCGCCGGCGCATGGCAGAGCATGGGTTTCTCGGCCGCCACTCTGCGGGCCGCCTCGGCCGGCGTGATCAGCGCAATCTCGCCCGCAGGATCGAGCCAGGCCGCGGCGGCGAAGCCGGCCACGAGCACGGGGG
>JGI12270J11330_10001527_pt1 | contig 17153 bp, 16 predicted proteins | sample PeaSoiMetSII2010_FD_11330 | JGI IMG/M metagenome (IMG submission 11330)
GCTAATCCCTTTTGGGAGTGCGGCGGCTCGCCACCACTTTTACGGCCGCAACATAACCTCCCAACCGCTTGCTGATATCTGATCGCTGATATCTGATATCCCCCTCCCCTCATTCCGCGCCGATGCTTTGCTACAATAAATCCCCATGTCCACTCCCGAAACCAACATGACGCATATCGCCCGCCGCATGCTTTCCGCCAAGGCCGAGCAATTCACCGAATCCGTCATCCGCGAAATGACGCGTCTGGCGCTGCAGCACAACGCCGTCAATCTCTCCCAGGGTTTTCCTGATTTCGCCGCGCCCGAGGAAATCAAGGAGGCCGCGCGCCAAGCCATCGCCGACGACATCAATCANTACGCCATCACCTGGGGCGCGAAACCCCTGCGCGACGCCATCGTTGAAAAATTCGAGCGCACCCAGGGCATCACCGTCGATCCCGAGCGCGAAATCACCGTTTGCTGCGGCTCCACGGAAGCGATGATGTCCTCCATGATGGCCATCATCAATCCTGGCGACGAAACCGTGGTCTTCGAGCCGTTCTACGAAAACTACGGCCCGGACGCGATCCTTTCCGGCGCCACGCCGCGTTTTGTGAAACTTCGCCCGCCCGACTGGAGCTTCGACGAAAGGGAACTGGCCGCCGCCTTTGGCCCGCACACCAAAGCCATCATCCTCAACACGCCCAACAATCCCACCGGCAAAGTTTTCACCCGCGCCGAACTCGAATTCATCCGCGATCTTTGCGTGCGCTGGAACGCCTACTGCATCACCGACGAAATCTACGAGCACATCATCTACGACGGCGCCGATCACATCACCATGGCCCGACTGGACGGCATGCGCGACCGCACCATCGTCATCAACGGCATGTCCAAAACCTACAGCGTCACCGGTTGGCGCGTCGGCTGGGCCATCGCCCCGCCGGAAACCACGCAAGCCATCCGCAAGGTCCACGATTTTCTCACCGTTGGCGCCGCCGCTCCGCTCCAGCAAGCTGGCGTACTCGCGCTCAAATCGCCGCAGTCCTACTACGACAAGCTGGCCGCCAACTACGCCGCCAAGCGCGAGCGCCTCCTGAAAATCCTTACGGCCTCCGGCTTCACCGTCTACAAGCCCCGCGGCGCCTACTACATCATGACGGACATTTCCCGCTTCCACTTCTACGAGGCAAAGTACCCCGCCGCGTCCCGTGACGTCTCCTTCGCCAAATATTTGGTCGAACACATCGGCGTAGCCTGCGTCCCCGGCTCCAGCTTCTACAACGACGCCCGCGATGGCGCCTCCCAGGTCCGCTTCACCTTCTGCAAAAAAGAAGCCACCCTGGCCGCCGCCGAAGCCCGTCTCGCCCACCTCCACGCCTGACGAGCATAGTGGAAGCTGCTCCGCTCTCCGTTTTCCCTTGTGTTAAAATCGGCCCTTCAAGGAAGGAACCCACTGTGCCCCTCGAACTATCCATCATCCCGCCGCAAACCAAACTCGAATCCACCGCCGACGGCCCGGCCTTCGACATCTCTGCCACCGCCACCCGCACGTTCCTTTGCGTGCTCACCGTCAGCGATCAGCTTGAGCAGGAGTCCCTCGATGTATCCCTCTGGGGTTCGGCGGATGGCCAGGACTTCGGCAAAAGGCCCCATTTGAAAATCCCGCAGCAATTCTATCGTGGCACTACCAAAATGGTTTTGGATCTCTCCCTGCGCCCCGAAGTGCGTTTTCTCCGCGCTCGCTGGGAGCTCAACCGCTGGGGACGCGTCGCCCCTACGCCCATGTTTGTCGCCGGGCTGACCCTGACCGAGATCCCGCCGATGTCCCAAGATACCCCTACCAAACGGGCCGCTTTGGCTGTATCGTAGCGGGCACTCGGCGAGAGGAACCATTTGCCTTTCCGCATGCTCTTGTTTCGATAGAGGAAAGGGGTAGGAAGCTATTGGTCGGTTGCCCTGTGGTGGTTAGCTTCCTACCCCGCGAGTGGTCTTGTAGATATAGACGAGGCTAGGCTCAAAAAAGTTTCCTGCCGTTTGCTTAAATAATTTGTCACTTTTGTGTAACAACATAAGGCGGATTAAGCCATCCCATAATTACGCCTAATGTGCCAAAAAGTTCCCGTGGTAATTTTTACCCCGCCTCAACCGTATCCAGATAACGCGCCACCGCGGCCTTCCACCGGAACTTCTCCGTAATGGCCTGTTGAAGCGATTGCGCCGCGGCAGGCTCCCCGTGTGTCAGGTACACCTGCTTCGGCGGCACTTGCAGCGACGTCAGCCACCGCAGCAACTCGCTCTTCCCCGCGTGCGCCGAAAACTGCCCCATCATCACAATCTCCGCCAGCACCGGCACGACCTGCCCAAACAGGTTCAGGGTCTTTGCCCCATCCTGCAACGCACGCCCCCGCGTTCCCTCGGCCTGGAATCCTCCCAGGATCACGGCGTTCCGCGCATCCCCCAGGCGCTGTGCCAGGTGATGCAGAACGCGCCCCCCGGTCACCATGCCGCTTGCGGAGATGATGATGCACGGAGTCTTCACGTTGTTGATCTGCTTGGACTCTTCCGCGGAGCGAGTCAGGTGGAATTCGTGCACGCTCAAGGGATCGCCGCCGTTCTGTTCGTCGCGCGCAAACAGCAGGTCGTGATCTTCCTTGTGCTTCAGGTATAGATCCGTGGCGCTCAGCGCCATGGGGCTGTCCACGTACACGGGAACCTTCGGGATGCGCTGCAGATTTTCCAATTGCCGCAGGTAATACATAAAAGTCTGCGTGCGCCCGATCGCAAACGCGGGAATCACGATGGACCCGCCGCGCTTCACCACGCGATTCACTATATTGCTGAGCAATTCCAGCGGATCGCCCGCTTCGTGTTCGCGGTCGCCGTACGTGGATTCGCACAGCAGCAGGTCAATCTGCTTGGTCACGGGCGTGACGGGATCATTCAGGATGGGCTGATCGTAGCGGCCAACGTCCCCGGAAAACACGATCACGGTCTTCTTGCCGTTCTCCGTAATCGTCAGTTCCAGGCTGGAGGAGCCCAGAATGTGGCCGGCATCATACGACTCCACGTGGAATTCCGGCGAAATGTCGAAGCCGCCGTTGCGCGGCATGGGCTTCAGCAGCCGCAGCACCGGATCGACGTCCTCCGATGTATAGAGCGCCCGGGGATGCGCGTGCTTGCTCCAGTTGTGTTTGATGGCGTCCTGCGTTTCCTCTTCCTGCAGGTGCCCCGAATCCTTCAGCAGGAGTTCCGCCAGCTCAATTGTCGCCGGATTGGCGAAGATGGGCTTGCGGAAGCCGTCGCGCACAAGCACAGGCAGCCATCCGCTGTGGTCTAGATGCGCGTGCGTCAGAACCGCGTAGCTGATCGTGTTCAAATCCACCGGCAGCGGATTCCAGTTGCGCTCCTTCAAGTCCTCCGTCCCCTGAAACAACCCGCAATCCACCAGCAGTTTTTTGCCGGCTGCTTCCACCAGATATTTGGACCCCGTCACGCAACCTGCCGCGCCCAGAAAAGTGAGTTTTGCCATGATGCCTGCATTCTACCGGAACGCCGCGGCCCCCCGCGATGAAAAACCTGCAACAGTGTTCCCTAACAGCTTGCGAACAACTCCGCGGTTTGGGGGTCGGAGCCTTGGCTCCGACATTAAGTGCTCGGCTATCATTGGGCTCGGTAGACCCTGGGCTTCAGCCCCGGCGCAAGGCCGGTGGAGTGAATTTGGCTTTAGCCCCTGAAGACTCTGAACTCTTGCACGATGTTCTGGGAAACGACACTGGCGCACCGCACCGCTATGCTGCTCCCAGTGCCGCCAGCAAGCGATGAATCCGACAATCCTGCGGCGCCCGCCGCTCCAGCCGCTCACCGATTCGTGGTAAACTTCTAGAAGTTCCTCCGGTGGGGCCGTGGCGCAGTTGGGAGCGCGCCTCGATGGCATCGAGGAGGTCGTGGGTTCGAATCCCATCGGCTCCACCAAGGTTTCTCCACAGTGTCGTTCTGCGTTTACGTTCTCCAAAGTCAATCCACGGGTCGGTACTACATCGGCCAGACCGTGGACGTCGAAAAACGCTTGGCCTACCACAACGCGAATTACTCCAAATCCTTGAAGAATCACGGTCCTTGGCGGTTGGTATACCAAGAACAACACGCCACGCGTAGCGCCGCCATGCGAAGGGAACACCAACTTAAGGCTTGGAAAGACCGCGCAATGATCGAGCGATTGGTGAGCGCGTCCCGGTGAAACCGGGAAGGTCGTGGGTTCGAATCCCATCGGCTCCACCATCCTTCAGTGGTCCGACCCGGACACATGGGTAACACAACGTACCTAAGACATAGGTAACACTTTTGGCCGAAGGGATTTTCGAGCGGTTCTAACACCCGCGTCTCCCGATCGAAGTATCCTAGATCGTAATCCATAAAACTCACATGCCAGATCTCGTCGTGCACTTCTTTGATGCCCACGGCTTGGCCAGCAAAGACCTGACTGAAATTGATTTTCTTGCTGCCCAGACACATGCGCCCGCAGTGGGTCACTACGATAGCCTAGTCGTGGAAGGGATTGTCGCTGCCGGCCAGTCCGGTAGCCCTTGCCGGCGTGCCGAGCTCTCGGTGTAAGCCCATCTTGCTCGTTTTCCCTGGAATTATTTATCCCGGCCAGATCAGAGAACCAGAGGGCTGAAGGCAGCACTCAGTGTTTCGCTTTCTTCTTTCTTTTCTTGCAGAGGTCTTCGAGGAGATATTTCAGGGAGGCACATTCCCGGATGACACCCTCCAGTTTGGGCACGGTTACTCTAAGCTCGCTCTCCTCGACATTGCCGTCTGCCAGCGTCGCGGCAACGCTTTCCAGCGCTTCGCCCACTTCCCGCAAGAGGCCGGAGACCGCGAGGATTTCCTTGTCAGACGTAAGTTGTGTGTCGGGGATCTTGAATCCTATGCGCCCGGCCTGGCTCTCCAGGAAATCCAGTGGTTCGTAAGTTTTTAGAAGAAGGCAGATCTGTGGAAGCAGGTACGCTGGGATCTGTCGTTCCCCCCGCAGCCAGTACATTAGAGAGCGATAATTGGTGCCGAGTTGCTGCGCTAACAGCCGAATATCGTACTCCGCCTTCGATTCAACGGCGCGACTAAGTACAGAATAAAGGTTTTCATCGGACACAAGAGCCTCAAAGTCTTTGAAAACTTCTATTTACGTGTTCAAAAATGCGTTCATTTTGAACTGCTTCCCTTCTATTGTAGCTGAATTGCACCCCCTGTGATTATGGCCTTGAATGAGGGGAGTACGGCAGTTTGCGGACGGGAGACAGGCGGCAAAAAGTGAGCGCAACGGCTCTGAGGCTTGGCTCGGAAGTCCACGATACCAATTGACAAACGCTTTTTGCGGAAGTACTTTGCAAAGTGCAAAGTCCTCAGAGCCATCTCTCGTGTCTGACATACTGTAAACTGCGCTCCAAGTTTTGTGTGTTCAGGCGGAGGTACCATGACGAAAAAGTGGTACAACTATTTTGTTTCCGTTGACGAGAACGCTGCCGGTGAGCAGCAGACCTCGAGTTCGCCGGCTGCCGCCGCGCAGCGGAGTGCCTCGCAAAGTGTTGCGGAAATCGCCGCGGGAGTAGCCGCCGAGCCGAAGTTCACCAGCCCGATTTCGGACCCCACCTCTTTCGACGAAATCTATCACGCCGCGGAAATCCCCGAAGCCCCGCAGGGATATTCGATTCTGAAGGTTGCCCATATGATGGAGAGTGAACACATTCGTTCCCTGCCATCCGATGTGAAGCGGTCTTCCGTTCTGGTTGCGCTGGACGCAGCCGGCGTAAATATCAAGGATGTGATTCAGGATGCCATTCAGCGGGATCGCGCTCTGGATACGTATGAGCGCGTGCAGCAGCGGGCAGTGGACGAGCTCGAAAGCACAAAAAACAAGGAAAACGCGCAGATTCAGGCGGAGATCGACCGCTACGTCACGCAACAGCGCGCTAAGATTCAAGAGAATAACGATGCGGTAAGCCGGGAGAAAGAGCGCGTTACAGGCTGGCGGCTGAAAAAGCAGCAGGAAGAAAAGAAGATCGCCGAAGCGGTGGGATATTTTGTGTCTGAGAACCCCATAACGACGGGCGAGGTGAAAGCGGCTTCGCCAGGTTCCAAGACAGTGCAGAAGTCCTAATCAGGAGGACAATTATGTGGGAACGCCTTTCGAGGGTGATTCGGTCTTTCATCGGATTCTTCATTTCGGTGGCGGAGGATCCGGAGCTCATTCTGCAGCAGAACATCCGCGACATGAACGACCAGGTGCCGCGGATGAATGAGAGCATCGCCATGGTCAAAGCCAATGTGACGCTGCTCGAAAAAGAGGAAGCGAAGTACAACACCGATGTGGCCAACCTCACCGCAAAGGTGAAGGCCGCGATCCAGGCGAATCGCGATGATCTTGCCGGCAGCTTCGCCACACAACTCCAGCAAGTGAAGAGCGCGCTGGCCAGAACGCAGGGGCAGCTTACTGCGGCGCGGGCGGCATTCGAAAAAGCGATGGCCGTGAAGCAGGCGTTCATGCAGGAAAAAGAACGCAAAACACAGGAGGCGCTCGCCGCCATTGCGGATTACCGCAGAGCGCAGTGGCAGAAGAAGGTGGCTGACGCGATGGAACAATTTGAGGTCGCCGGGATCAGCCAGACGCATGACGAGATGGTGCGCAAGATCGAAGAAATGACCGCCGTCAACGAAGCCAGAATGGACATGGCGATGGGCAACGTGGATCAGCAAAAGATGAAAATCGAGGAAGAGGGCCAAAAGCTCCAGGCGAATGAGCTTGTCAAGCAATTCAAAATCGAAATGGGAATCGCCACGCCCGAAGCTGCAACCGGGAGCGCGCCGGCCGAAAAAACGATCGGTGGCAAAGAGCCGCAGCGCACTTCGTAGATAAACTGTTCGAGGGTTCCAAGAATTATGGCTCTGGGATTGAGCCGGGAGGAAGGTCATGGCCGTTAAAATCGAGAAGGGCGGATGGGTGTTGATATTCCTGATCGGGCTGGCATTGGTAGGTTACGGCCTGTACAGGTACAACGTCATCGATTTGGAGAAATGGACCGGGAGGAGCGGCGGGGGCTCGCGTGGCGAAGTGGTTGACGCGACCAAGCCTCTGGTTCTGCCGGTTTCCTCGAGCGAGTCCGATGCGGAAGTCCGGGTTCGCGTGAATATCTGGGTCGGCTGCGCGGGCGGACTGGTGGCCAACGGCGGTCTTGACACGGCGCCGGATTCGATCTTCGGGAAAAAGGGACTTAAAGTGTCGTTCAAGATCATTGATGACTGGACGGAAGGGGCTTCAGCACTGGCCACAAACAATGTGGATGTTATGCTCACCACGGTGGACGTTTACGCCAAGGACTACGCCCAATTCAAGGAAAAGGGATTCGGGTCGCACACCTTCTTGATCGTGGATTGGTCGCGCGGGGCTGACGGGGTCATCGGCAAGCAGGGCATTAACAGCATCGAAGATCTGGCCGGGAAGTCGATCGCGTTTGCTCCCTACACTCCGTCTCATTTCCTGCTCTGGAATGGGCTGAAAACTTCGGGTTTAAGCACCAGTCAGCGCGACGAGATTTTCAACAAGGCCATACACACGAAAGACGGTATTGAGCCCGCCACGCTGTTCGCACAGGAGAAGGTGGACGCGGCCGTGGCCTGGGACCCGGACATGAGCGATGCGGTGGCCAAGCGCCCGGGGGCAAAGAAAATCTACGACACTAGAATTGCGAACCGCTTGATTGCGGACATCCTCGTGGTCAGCGATCACTTCGCCGCGCAACATCCCCAGACACTTTTGAAGTTCACGCAAGGGTGGCTCGAAGGTGTGGAGTTCATCAAGACGGAGCCGGCCCGCGCTTACAATCTTATTGGCGCGGTCAAGGACTTCAATATTCCCTCCGATCTGGCTAAGACCATGCTGGGCGGCGTAAAGCTTGCGGACTACGCCGACAATCGCGCCATCATGGGAACCCCCGGCTCGAATTCGGATTACGACAATATTTTCCAGATGGCCCAGGATATGTACAGGGAACTTCTCATTATCAAGCACTCCAGCAACCCCGAGGAGAGTCTTGACCGGCGATTCATAGAGAAATTGTCCGGGAGCTTTTCCACGGCTTCCAGCGAGGCTCCCATCGAGTACAAAGAGCCGACAAAAGGCACCATCCCGCTGGCCACGCAGCACCGCTCCATTTATTTTGAGCCTAATTCGTCGCACATGAGCCTGGATTCCCGGGCCGTGGTCGACGAGCTTGCGGGCACGATGCGGGCTTACGAAAACACCGTTGTGGACATCGAGGGGAACACCGACTCCACGGGGTCGCGTCCCTTCAACATTCAGCTTTCGCACGCGCGAGCCGACGAAGTTAAAGACTATTTGCTGAAGAAATACGGCTTCCCGGGAACGCGCTTGCGGACCGCCGGCAATGGCCCCGACAAACCCATCGACAGCAACGCGACTCCCGAAGGCCGGGAAAAGAACCGCCGCACGGATATCAAGCTTTACGCAAATCCAGGCTAAATCGGCCCCCTGCCAATGAGCGACCTATTTACGATCCGGAAGGAAGTTTCGCCCCGGGCCCGGGTGGCTCTGGCCTTTGTCAGTTGGGGCATCGTCCTTCTGGCATGGATCGCCCTGACGCATTGGGAAATTCTCCCGCCATTTTCATTGCCCAAGCCCCTTGGAGTGGTCAGAGCTTTTGGAAAGCTCTGGACGGATTACGATCTGCTGGGGAACGTGATGAAAAGTTGGTGGAGGATCGCGCAAGCGTTCTTCTGGTGCACCGTGATTGCCGTCCCCCTGGGGATTCTCATGGCCAGCTTTCGTTGGGTCTTCGAGTTGGTCAATCCAGTTGCCGCGCCCATGCGGGCTATGCCGCTGACAGCCTTTTTGCCGGCGTTCATTGCCCTGTTCGGCATGGACGAGATCATGAAGATCGCCTTTCTGTGGTTCGGGATGTTCTTCTATTTGCTGGCGGTTGTCGTTGAAGAGGTAAATCGCGTAGACAACTCGTTGCTGGAAACAGCCTACACGCTCGGCGCCAAACGACGCCATGCGCTGTGGCTCATGTTTCGAGCCTCCTTCCCGGCGATTTTCTCTTCGTTCCGCATCCTCTACGATATCGGCTGGACCTATGTGATCCTGGCCGAAATGGTCAACGCCCGAAAAGGCGTCGGCTACATGGTAGAGGCGGCGCGAAAAGTGCTCGACTTTGAAAGGGTTTACGCCGGGATCTTCGCCATAGGCGTTGCGGCCTTCCTCTTCCGGTTTCTCCTCACTTTCCTGGAAAAGCGGCTCTTCCCCTGGCGCCAGACGACCTCGGCTCTGGCCCCCCCTGGCGCGGGCGTCTCCAGCGCGCACTTGAAAGCGGTGAAGCATGGAGGCTAAGAAACTCAAAATTGCGGTTCGCAACCTTGCCAAGAGCTTTGTTTCCGCGGACGGCAATAAGGTCGACGCACTGCAAAACATCAACTTCGAAGTCGAGGATGCTTATTCGCGCGAAGGGCGGGACATCGGAGAGTTTCGTGTCCTTCTGGGTCCTTCGGGCTGCGGGAAATCCACCTTGTTGCGGCTCATCGCCGGCCTCGATCAGCCGGATTCCGGAGAGATCCTGGTGAATGACCTGCCCGTGCATGGCCCGGGTAAGGATCGCGGCATGGTCTTCCAAAAATACACTTCGTTTCCCTGGCTTACTGTGGCTGATAATATTGCCTATGGACTTAAGATCGCTTCTGTGCCCCAGGAAAAGTGCAAGGAGACTGTTGCGCAATTAATCCAGGCGATTGGGCTGAGCGGATTCGAGAAAGCCTATCCCGAGACCCTTTCCGGCGGCATGCAGCAAAGAGTGGCCATTGCGAGGACCCTTGCGGTTCGCCCCGCGGTGATTTTGATGGATGAACCCTTCGGGGCTTTGGACGCCCAGACACGCAGCGAAATGCAGCAACTCCTTTTGCGCATCTGGGACGAGACGGCCAGCACGATTCTCTTTGTTACCCATGACGTGGAGGAAGCCATTTACCTTGCCGACAGGATCTACGTGATGAGCGCACACCCTGGCACGATCGTGGAAGATGTGCAGGTGCCCTTCGACCGGCCCCGAAACTTGGAGCTAAAGCAACGCAATGAGTTTCACGAATTGCAAAGCTACGTTCTGGGGCGCCTGCGTCGCGCTCCTGGAAACGGGCAGGTGCGAGTGAGTATTTAAATGAACCCTGACGGCCTCCAGGAACCATCGAGCTCCCCGGGCGACCCCGAAGAAATCAGCTTCGTGAAAGAGGCTTTCAATCTCCAGTACAACTGGATTGCTTTGGCCGGGGCTGGTTTGTTCGCACTGGTGAGCGGAAGCCTTCTGCCGGTCATCCTGGCTGCGGGCGTGGAACTCATGTACCTGGCCATCATCCCGCAGAATACCCAGTTTCAAAGACTGGTCCGCTCGCGGAAGTTCGGAGAACAGCTGCGGCAGCAGCAAGAGCAATTTGCGGTAATGCTGAACAGTTTGTCGCCTGATGCCAAAGCGCGATATACAAAGCTCGCGCAAGTTTGTGCTTATGTGCGCGGTAACTTTTCGCAGTTCTCATCCACTTCGAAAATTTTTCTTCAGCAGATGGACGCGCGGCTGGACGGTCTGCTCCATGGATACGCCCGGCTTCTCTTGGCGGCTTCCCAGCAACAGCAGTATCTGAAGGGCACGGACCCGAATGAAATCAAGCGGGAAATCGCCGCGCTCCAGAAGGACATGGACGGCGAGCCTCCCAAGGTGCAGGAGATCAACAAAAAGAGGGTCGAAATTCTGACCAAGCGGGTGGAGAAATATCAGAAGATTTGTGAGAATCAACAGGTTGTGGATGCGCAATGCTCGGCCGTCGAAGACGTTCTGCACCTCGTTCGCGACCAGTCCGTGACCATGCGTGATCCGCAACAGGTGAGCGATCAATTGGATAATCTGGTGCGCGACGTCGAACAAACGGAGCAAACGGTGCAACAAGTGGAAGCAATTTTCGGAAACATGGGAGCGGATCTCGAAGGATTAATGTCCGTGGAAGGCGCCCCGGCTGATTCCGGCTCCGCGCGCCGCACGCGGACGACAAACTAAGTGGACACACCACATCCATCCTCTGGCGCGGCTCTCGAGGCTTTGCCGCCTTGGGCGCGCGAGCTTTCGGAAAAATACTACTCGCGCTCCTTTACCATGTTTGTTTTGTACGGGAATGTGCGCGACCTTGTACCCCTGCGCCGGCAGGATGGCACCGATTTCGTCCCCCTGGAGCAATTCCTTTCGACGGCGCTATTCGGGCAGCGCGACCTCATTCTCCATTACGACCGGGGCGGCCTGAGTTTTGAAACTCCCGAAAGTCAGGCCGATTTCCGCAGGGCCCTGGAGGGTTACGACAGTTTTCACGCCACCAACTACGCGCAGGGCCTGCCCCGCAATCCCGATGCCGTCCTGAATTTGCTGGACAACTATCTGCGCCTCCGCATTCAGGATAAGAAGAAGATTGCGTTGATTCTGGATTTCGCGGAAACCATTGCCCCCGCCGGGGATGTTTCCGGCATGTCCGCCGAAGACCGGAATTCCCTGGTGATTCTGAAACGCTGGGCGCGCAATCCGGCGTTTCTGAGTGCCGACCTCACCATCTGCCTGATCGCAGAGAATCAGATTGAACTCAATCAAGGAATCGTCCAGAACCCCGGCGTTTCCTGTATTGAGATTCCGCTCCCGAACGCCGACGACCGGCTTCAGTTCATCCGCGCGCAACTGAAAAGCGGTGGCCTCCCCGAAGGATCCGAAGTAACCGATGAGACCCTGGCTTCACTTGGCGCGGGGCTGAAGCGCGTGCAACTGTTCAGCCTTATCGCCCACGCTGTGCAGAACCGGCTGCCACTCACGCTGAAATTCCTCGCCGGGCGGAAAAGAGAGTTGATCGAGTCGGAATCCGGGGGCTTGCTGGAGTTCGTACAGAGCCGGTTTGATCTCTCTTTTGTTGCGGGAAACGACCAGGCAAAGCGGAAGCTCCAGGATGCGGCCACCGCCATTCGGAGCGGGAACACCGATGTCTTGCCGATGGGCTACGTCATTTGTGGGCCCGTGGGTACCGGGAAAACTTTTATCACTACCTGCTTCGCTGGGGAGGTTGGCATACCCGCGGTGGCTCTCAAGAACTTTCGCAGCATGTGGCAAGGCGTCACCGAGGGAAACCTTGAGCGGGTTTTGACTTTGCTGAAAGCCATGAGCCCCATCGCGGTCATCGTAGACGAAGCCGACGCGCAGCTCGGAGATCGCTCCAGTTCNGGCGACAGCGGCGTCAGTAACCGTGTCTTTGCGCAAATCGCGCAATTCATGGGCAACACGGAGTTTCGCGGGAAAGTGATCTGGTTTCTTCTGACTTGCCGCCCCGACCTCCTGCCGGTTGACCTGAAACGCCAAGGCCGCGCCGAGGAGCATATTGCGCTTTTCTATCCGGACACTCCGGAGGAGAGGCTTGCGCTTTTGCGCGCTATGCAGAAAAAGATCGGCATGTCACCNTTTCCCGCCGACATCGAAAAGTTCTTTTTGGAACATTCCGGGAGTCTCTCCGGAGCTGATATCGAAGCCGTGCTCATTCGCAGCGAATTAAGGAGCCGCTTGCTCAAGAAAAAATCAGTCGACACGGAGGATTTGAAGTCCTTACTGGAAGATTTCATCCCACCCTACTATCCAACCGAGATCGATCTTCAAAACCTCGTTGCCGTGCTCGAATGCACGAGCAAGAACCTCCTGCCTGTGAAATACCGCGATATGGAGCGGAGCGAGCTCATTCGCCAGGTCAACGCACTGCATTCTTCTTCGCGCTAGCCCTCCCCTGGCTGAGCCCTCGAAGGGGTACCTTCCGCGCTGAGAATGGCGCTGGGCTCGCATCTCGGGATTCTCCTCTCAGATCACAATTCCATCCATGCGAAGGGCTCTCTTTGCCGGAATGAACTTTGGAATAGGCTTAGGCTCAATGAGAGGCGCTTTATCCGGGCGGAAGTCACGAAAATCCCCTTTCGTCCCTGTGCGGTAGTAGTGCAAGAGATACGCCTGGTCCCACGCGGTGTAAGCGCTGAACCACGAGTCGATTTCGCAAATCCCTACCTCGTGAAGTAGTGACAGCCCGTAACTCGCGGCCTCACGTTCGTACTCGATGATCTTTGGAAAAAGTCCTGCGTCAACCGGCGGCTTGTATTGTCTGCCCAACTCGAATGTCGCGGGGTCCACGTTCCACTGGACCGTGTGACCAAAAAGATGGGCCAGCAAGAACAGTCGCTGCTCCGGGGTCACAGCGTAGTCAATATGGATTTCAATTCCGTTCAAGTCCCCCGTGAGTGGGTCCGGGATGTCTCGTGTCACGACACGCAGGTGATAAGAGTCCTCAATGTGACCCTGGGCCGCCATGCAGTGACGCGCAAAGGGTATGTCCATCGCCTCATTCTACACTGGCGACAAGCGCTTCCGCTCTGCGCGTAGTGGCTAGCAAGTGATCTGGCCAGGGCAAATGATGGTCCAACCTGGAGACATGGGTAACACTTCTGGGCCGGAGGGACTTTCGAGCGGTTCGAGCACCCGAGTTTCAAGATGGCAGTATTCGAGATCCTAATCCGCAGAACTCGCCAGCCAGATATCGTCGTGACTTCTTTGGCGGTTACGGCCTTGTCCGCGAAACCCCGATAACTCTCACCCCCATCTGCGCAGCCCAGGCCACAGTTGCCCCGGCAGGCGCACAACACGGGCCGGAGCTATCCCAGCTCCAAGGTACGGCCGCTGACCCTCCCCAGAGTCTCCGCCATGCTCTCAAGTACTTTGTACTAAACCACTTAGGATTCTTTTCCCCACGTGACCCCAGTCACATTCTTTCGCCCTGTGGAAACCTTATCTTCAGGTAGACAAGTTCATCGGTGATTCGGTATCCTTCTGCTTCCGAAGCCTCCCTTGAAATCTGTCCAAGGAGTTGTCCTGATGTCCGCCGAACCCGTTAGTCAACATTTCCGCGGCGTGTTGTGTCGTCACTGCGGAAAGCCCGTGCGCATTCCCAGCATCGTAAGCAAGAAAGAAAACGCTTACCTGGGAAAGCACGAGGAGAATGATTCGCAGTTCCTGCTCGTCTCCCGGGTTTTCGTTCTGCGCTGCCGTTCCTGCGAAAGAGAATCAATTTACGCGATCAATCAGATCGTGGATTGCGCCTTGCCGCAGCCCTTGGCAACCGCAGCAAGTCACAGGGAAGCTGCCCTGTAGTCTTTTCCGGCCGTCCAGTTCCTGGAAAATCTCAACTCTTAGCCTTGCTCCCAGGGCCCGTTCTCCCGTTGGGGTCTGGCTGGCCCCACGCGTCATTCGTCAGGGCACGCTTCCTACCCGGACCGTGTCGAAGTGCATCTATGCCGATTTCGTGGTTGCTCGCTATTGATATGCGCGCAAGCGTTTCAGACCTTCCTAACCACTTCCACCGAGCAGCGCGCATGCATGGCCACCGATTCGCTGACGCTGCCCAGCACGATACGGTCAAATCCACGCCTCCCGTGTGAGCCCAGTACGATCAAATCGGCCTCCCACGAATCGGCCGCCGCCAGGATCGCGCGCGACGGCGTGTCCTTCGCTTCGGTCACCTGCCGGGAGACGCGGAGCCCCGCTTTGCTCAGCAGGTCGGCTCCCCCCGTGGCGGACTCCGCCGCGTGCATCTCGCTTCCCTTGGCCAGTTCCGTCAACTGTTCCGGCGCATAGTACGGATACTCGCCGACAATGACCGGGAATTCCGGGCAGGCGATGATCAGGAACTCCGAGCCTCCCGGCCAGGGCCGCTCGGCTACCGCATGCAACGCCACCTGCGCATATTCCGAACCATCGGTTGGAATCAGGACGCGCATTCCCGCGTGTTCCGCGTGGCCCTTCTCCTTGGCCCTTACGATCTCCACCGAACAAGTCGCGTGGCGCAACACGGCTTGCGCCGTGCTCCCCAGCAGCAGCCGGCTGAACGCGCCCCGCCCGTGCGATCCCAGCATGACCAAGTCGGCTTTCCACTCGCTCGCAGTTTTCGAAAGGCCGTGCCGCGGATTGTCGAGCAGTGCCCTAGTGCTTACCGCCCACCCCGCTTCTCTTAATGGCTGTGCGTCCTCTTCCAGCCCCTCGCTCGTTCTCTGCTGCACTTCTTCCAGCAGCAACGGCGCCCGCGTAAAGAAGTACGGGTCCACCACCGTCACCAGGCACATCTCCGACCCTTTCGGCCAGGGTCGCNCCGCCGCTTCCTGGATCACCGCATCCGATGAGGAAGACCCATCCACCGCAATCAGGATTCTCATCGTGCCCCCTGCGGCCCGGTTTATCCAGCCTGTTCCATGCCACTCGCTTTTGCGCCGAGCCTCAACCCATACTACTCCCCGCCTCTCCTGCGCGCCGCCGTTTCTTTTCCCCGCCTCGGACTTGCCTTGAGAATCCTCTTGGAAAAGTGGCCAGGCGGTCAGTATCTTCTGTTGGCTGGCTTCTCAAGATGCGGTTATCGTTGTGTGGTTANCATTTTCTCGCGCCGANCACGTTGTACGATACTATTCGCCGATAACATTCGGGAATCGAGGTCCAGAATCGTCATGTTTCGCCCAGCACGCTCCGCTGCAATGGTCGCAGCAATACTCTCCGCGTTTTGTCTCGCCGCAGCTTCCCCCGGTCGCCCCCAGAACTTCACCGGCATCAAGCCCTCGCCACAACAGGCCGCGTGGCAGGATCTCGAATTCGGAGTCATCATCCATTTCGGCCCCAACACGTTCCTGGATCGCGAGTGGGGTGACGGCACGGCCAGCCCCAACGTATTTGCTCCCACGGGTTTTGATCCGGAACAGTGGATGCGCGCGATCAAAGCGGCTGGCGCAACGTATGTGGTTTTCGTCGCCAAGCACCATGACGGTTTCTGTTTGTGGCCCACCGCCCAAACCGGCTACAGCGTGAAAAGCAGCCCCTGGGAGAATGGGCGCGGCGATGTGGTACGCCGCGTCGCCGAAGCCGCGCGGAAATTTGGCCTGGCCTTCGGCGTTTATCTTTCTCCCTGGGATCGCCATGAACCGAAGTACAACAACTCCGCGGAATACGACGATTACTACATCGCGGAAATGCAGGAACTCGCCTCGGGCTACGGTAACCTCGTGGAGTTTTGGCTGGATGGAGCAGGCAGTGCCGGCCATGTTTACAATTTCCCGCGCATCATCGAAAACCTCCGCATCTATCAGCCGAATACGCTGATCTTTGCAGACGCGGCGCTTCTTGAGTATGCCGATATCCGCTGGGCAGGGAATGAGGATGGCGCCATTCCTTATGAAAACTGGAACGTCCTTGATCGCCATGGCTATCTTCGCTGGCGGCCGGTTGAAGCGGATACACCCCTGCATAAGCAGCACTGGTTTTGGCACCCCAACGATGAAGCTTCGCTTAAGTCCGTCGCCGAACTTGTTACCACCTATGAACAGACGGTCGGCCGGGGCGGCCAGTTGATGCTGGGTCTCGCTCCCGACCGCCGCGGGTTGCTGCCCGAAGCCGACGTCAAACGCCTGGAAGAATTCGGTGCCGCCATTCACAAACGTTTTGGGGAGAATCTGATGGTGAAGGAACACATTCCCCTCCACCAGCCCACCGATGCGGCACTGGACGGCGATCCCGATACGTTTTGGTCCGCGCCAGTTGGCTCTCATCACGCTGTGCTCGAAACCAGTTTTGCGAAGCCGGTGACTTTTGATCATTCGCTCGTCATGGAATGGCTGAACGATGGCCAGCATGTGGAGCGCTTCCGCGTCGAGGCGTGGACCGGCACAGGCTGGAAACCCCTCGTCGAAGGCAGTGCGATCGGCCACAAACGCATCGACCATTTCGCGCCGGTAACCGCTTCTCGTGTTCGGCTGAACATCCTGGCTTCCTCTGCCGAAGCTCATATTCGGGAATTCCAGATCTTCAACGCCGGAGACAATCTAGAGGCTCATTAGACAATGAGCGCGATTCGCATTCGCACTCGTTGCCCGCAAATCCGGAGCAATCTTCCGCCAGCCCTGCTTTCGAATCTGACTTCGTAGGGGTCGAGCATCGCTCGACCCCATCTTCGCAAGGTGTTAACCGCTTGTCATTCCGAGCGCAGCGAGGTAGGGTTTTCCATCGCACGGTTTTTGTGCGATG
>JGI12270J11330_10001531_pt1 | contig 17132 bp, 19 predicted proteins | sample PeaSoiMetSII2010_FD_11330 | JGI IMG/M metagenome (IMG submission 11330)
CCATTGCGAGCGGTCTTGGTCCCCTGTGCCGACCAAGGCGACGGAACGAGAGAGCAGCCGGCCGACCGGTACAGGACTTGGCCACCCATAAGTTAGGCTGAAAGTAGTATTATGTGATGATTCCGTTCATGCACATCTTGAGTGACGCCGTTTGACCTGATCTAACTGTAATTCACCCCGCCTCTAACCAGAGTCGATCGTTTCGTGAGTTCCACAGTGACCATATCCTCCCGAGCCCGCGGAGCCGCCCGCCCATCCCTAGGAATCGTGGTGTTCGAGATAGGCTCTCAGCACGAGGGCGCCGTTGTGCGCTTCGTCGCGCGCCGCGTAGACGAAGGTCACGGTCCTGTCTCGGCACTTCTGCCGGAGTTCGTCGACCACGTCTTTATTCTCCCGGAGTTCAGCACGGTAGCGCCTCTGGAATTCGTCCCACTTGGCCGGGTCGTGGTTGAACCACCGGCGCAGCTCGGGGCTGGGAGCTATGTCTTTCATCCAGAGGTCCACGGCGGCACGCTCCTTGCTCAGCCCGCGCGGCCATAGCCGTTCCACCAGAACCCGAAGACCGTCGTCGGGGGCGGGTTTCTCGTAGGCTCGCTTCAAGCGGATCTCCACCATCTGGGTTCCTTCTTCCTTCCAGGCCGAGACGGCTCGGCACTTCGCCTTCACAGAGGCGGAGGCCCACCGCGGCGATCTTGTCAACGGGCGGGCATGTCCATACTCCGAGTGTGTCCGAGTCAGCCACTCCAGGCGCATTACGATCGCCTCAACTCACGTACCCCGCCTCGGCCAGTCGCCAAAGAAGTAAATGGAAGTAGATTAGCCCCCCGTAGGCACTCCACGGGGTGATAGCGACGAACCCCATCGTAGTCCAAGGGACCGGTCAAGCCGAGCCAGCGAAGGAGGTTGTTGCGCGCCCCGACGTCGTCGCCGGGGAAGACGTTCAGCCGCCCCAGCCCCCGCAACAGAACGTATTCTCCGATGGCATTGACCAGACACTCGAACACGGTGGGGAACCTCGGCGGCTTGATTCCGCGGAACCGCCGCCCCAGCGGACCGAGGCGGTCGTCGTGGGCCGCGAACCGCTCGAACTCCGTGAGATCGACGCGCAGGCCGAGCAGCCGCTTCAGGGCCGTCGTCACGGCAGTCCTCGTGCCAGGTTCGGCACGCTCACCTGCCACCGCGACGTGAAGCCTTGGCGTTTCGGGAGGGCCGGACTGTTCCACCGAGACCTCCACGGGACCACTTCCCAGCGCCAGGGCCCTGCGGTAGCACCGGCCGTCCCAGCGATCGATGACATTCTCAGCGCGACGGCGCAGGGTCCAGACCACAAGATCGAGCCGGAAGGGTGGTAGGGGGGATGAGGTTCCGCGCTGATCAGCCCGATCGATCCGTTGGGTTCGGCCTGGCGGATGCCCTCCACAGCGGCGTCGGCGGTCATCCCACCGCCGAGGATCAGAAACATAGCGTGTGGCATCGTTCACCCCTCGGAACCGGTTGAGCCTGGGAAGAACGAGACGGACTCCTCTCCCGCCGAAGGGCAGGGATCAAGTGTGACAAGACCGATCACAGCATGCTCGGCGACGGGTTGTGGTCGACCGTCCCGGCATCATCCTTCGTAAGAGGTTCACCGGAATAGCTGTATTCGTGGTAACCGGCCAGCGAGCTTCCCTTTTCAAACTGGCGGACTCCCTCGTGCTCGGACAGGGTTGCCCACCGCACGTAGGCCAATAGTTGCTCCGCGCTGCCGAATGTCGCCACGAGCCTACGCGGTACTCCAGGTCTAGAACCGTAAAGATAGTACATGTGTTGTGTCCCTATGCGACGTCCACGGGTGATGCCCCGCGATCATTGCCGGTGGTGGAAATATCTCCCTCCGTTTTCGGAACAGGTCCGCGGCCGAGCCGGCCCCGAGTCAGATGTTGGCCAGCTCACCGAAGTACTCATGGTCCTCGCTGTAACCTCCTTCTCCTTCGCCGAAGGCCCTGTGGCTCTCGACGAACTCGATCGCCCGGACCCACTTGACCATCTTGAAGCCGAGCTGGTTCTCGACCCGCAGCCGCAAGGGGGCGCCGTGCAACGCACCCAGCGGCTCGTCGTTCATCTCGTAGGCCAGCAGTGTCTGGGGGTGCATGAGGTTCGCGAGCGAGTGGCTGTCGTAGTACTGGCCCCCCTCCAGGCCCTCGCCGAACGAGTAGAAGACGACCACCCGCGCATCCGGCCTGGGCCGGACCAGCTTGATGTTCCACCATCGGCAGCCCGCCCCACTCGGCGATGCCCGACCAGCCCTGGATGCAGTGGTGCAGCGTGATCTGGGTCCTCTTTCCCAGCGCCCGGATCTCCTCCATCGACAGCTCGACCGGGTTTTCCACCAGGCCGGAGACCTTGAGCCGGTAGTCCTTAAAACCGTTGGCGGCCAGCGTCTTCCACTCGTCGCTGGTCGGCACCTTCCCGTTCGGCCACAAGAAGGGTGAGATGTCCTCGCGGCGGAACTCAGCCTGCGGCGCTGCGCGATTGAGCAGGAACTCCATGAGCGGCGTGACGATCGCCGAAGCGACGTGCTGGATGGCCCGGGGGTGCCGCCACGCCACCCAGTTGGCCAGTGCGTTGAGCGCCGCGACCACGCCGATGGCGACCAGACCCAGGTACAGGCCGAGCGGGCGGGTGTCGTCCGTGCCCAGCACGATGTGGTTCATGTTCCGGACGAGCCCGGTCAGGGCCACCATGGTCACATGAGCGATGAGAAAGACGACGAAGGCGCACATGATGAGGTAGTGGAGCGACCGGCCGATCTGGCGGTTGCCGGGCACCTTCGGATACCACGGGAACCGGTTGGTCAGGGCCGGCGACATCGAGGGCCCGGTCAGGATCGCCAGGGGGGCCAGGACGAATACCACGCCGAAGTAGGACAACTGCTGGAGCGCGTTGTAGCGGTAAAACCCGTTCGGCTCGGGTGGGAGGTGGAAGGTGACGTAGTGGACGAAGATAGCCCAGGCGTCGGGGACGATCCTCCAAGACGTCGGCGCCAGCCGCCGCCACTGCCCGGTGCCGAAGAGCAAGACCGCGAAGATCAGGCCGTTGCCTACCCAGAACAGCACGCTGAGGAAGTGCCAGTGCCGCGCGAGGCCGACGGTGTGCCGGTAGCCGGGCAGGCCGATCCAGGGCGAGAGGTAGCGGGCGTCGTCCTTGGCCGTCCAGACACGGTCTCTGGGCACCTCGATCGGTGTGAGCCGAAGCCACTCCGTACCGGGCGTGCAGTGGACGTTCCAGTACAGCCGGGGGTGCTCAGCGAGGATCTGCAAGCCGCTGCGGACGAGCAGGACCAGGAAGAGGAAGTTCACATAATGGTTGATGCGGAGCCAGGCCGGGAAGCCATACGGTGTGGCGGCTTCGGGGATCGCCTCGGGGCTGGCCAGCAGGGACGGCAAGCCGAATACAGCCCAGTGCAGATAGGCTGCGGCGACCGGCATGACGACCAGAAGGACAAGCAGCAGGAGGGCAGTGCGCTGGATTCTCATGAGATTTATTCCAAGGAGATATCCGCAGCAGTTGCATTCCCGTCTCAGGGGACGGGTGGGTTGGCGGGGAGGAGCTTCGTGACGAGCACGGATGAGTCCTCCAGGCCGACGACCGAGTGGGGCTGCCCGGCGGCCAGGACGAGCATCTGGCCGGCATCCAGTTCGCGCGTGGCGCCGCAGGCAGTGAACGTGATTCGGCCCTCGAGGCAGTGGACCGTGATCTCACCGGGGGCCTGGTGGGTGGGGATCGCCTGGCCCTTGGCGAGGATCAGCCGCCGGACCTCCAGCGTCGCGGTCTTCGCCAACGTACTCGACGGTGCCCCAGGCGGAGCGGGCCCCGGGTGACGAACGTCAATGACGTCGCTGAGCTTGGCTTGTGGCAAGGACATGGTCACCTCCGGAGTTGGAAACACCCGACAAGTCGTCAGGCGTCTCTGTCTCTCAGCGGAACATCACGGTCAGGAGCACGAGGGAGTTCTCCTTACCGATGATCGTGTGGGGTACTCCGCCCGTCAGGAAGAGCCAATGACCGGCGGGTAACTCGTGCGTGTCGCCTTCGGCGGTGAAGGCGACTCGTCCCTCCAGGCAATGGACTGTGATCGTTCCCTCGACCTGGTGGTCGTGGCAGACCTCGTGGCCCTTGGGGATCACCATCCGGATGGCCTCAAATGCATTGTTTTTCACCAGCGCGGTCGTCCTGGCCTCGGAGAGCGATTCCTCGGCCGGACGGAGATCGACTGGCATGCCAGGATGTGCGTGCGGGATAGCCATGGAGGTCCTTTCATGATTGATGAGGTCCAGAGACATCGCGCCCGGGATGGGCGTAGCCCTCCCGGTCGAGGAATGCTTGGGCGTCGGCCAGTGCGCGCACGATCGCCTCATGGTGCGACGGGAAGGTCGCCATAGGAGGGTCGGTCGGGAGGATGATCCCCCGCCTCTCCCCCGGGATAACGAGCAATCCAGCGGCGCGGTGAACTGTCGCACCGTACGGAAGCCGCGGTCAAGTTGGGTGCCCGGAACGGCCAAGGACCCCGATCGCGTCTCGTCCACACCTCGCTCACCGGGCCGCCCGAGCCTCCTGCGGGAATTCGCGGGTGACGGCATCCGGCCCCGAGGCGATCGACCACCCCGTCTTCAGACCCATCACGAACCAGCCCAGCGCTACCATGCCGGCGGCGAAGATCGTGTCGCCGACGACCCGCAGCCACCGTAGCGTGTCCATCGTCGGCGTCTGCATGAACTCGGCCGACCGGGCGTACCAGGTGCCGTGCTCGACGCTGGCCCAGGTCTGCATCAGCCCCACCGGCAGCAAGCTCAGGAGCACCATCAGGGCCAGCCCGACGTTGATCGCCCAGAAGGCGAAGGCCAACACCCCGGTCTTCCAGACCTGGTGCGTCGCCAGGCCCTTCAGGCAGAAGAGCATCAGCCCGATGCCGAGCATGCCGTACACACCGAACAGCGCCGTGTGGCCGTGCACCGGCGTCGTGTTCAGCCCCTGCATGTAGTACAGGGCAATCGGCGGGTTAATCAGGAACCCAAACAGGCCGGCGCCCACAAGGTTCCAGAACGCCACCGCGACGAAGAAGAGGATCGGCCACTTGTACGCCCCCACCCAGGGCCGCGCCCGGCTCAGCGTCAGGTTCTCATAGGCTTCGAAGCCGATCAGGACCAGCGGCACCACCTCCAGCGAACTGAACGTCGCCCCCAGCGCCAGGATGCCCGTCGGGGTGCCGGCGAAGTAGATGTGGTGGAACGTGCCGATGATCCCGCCGGTCAGGAAGATGGTGGTCGAGAACAGGACCGCGGCGGTGGCCGTGGCCGTGCGAAGTAGGCCCATGCGGGTAAACAGGAAGGCGATCACCACCGTGGCGAAGACCTCGAAGAAGCCCTCGACCCACAGGTGCACGACCCACCATCGCCAGTACTCGGCGATGGCGAGGTTCGACTGCCGGTGCCAGAACAGCCCCGGGACGTAGAAGATCGGGATGGCGGCCGAGGCCAGCAGGAACAGTGCCAGCAGGTGACGGCTCTCCCCCGACCGGAAGGCGGGCCACATCGCCCGGATCATCAGCAGCAGCCACAGGAACAGGCCGACCGCCAGGAAGAGTTGCCAGAACCGCCCCAGGTCCACGTACTCGTAGCCCTGGTGGCCGAACCAGAAGTTCATCTGGTTGCCCAGCCGCTGCTGGACGGCGAACCACTGGCCCGCCATCGATCCGACGACGATGGCGAGCAGACAGACGAACAGGAAGTTGACGCCCAGCCGCTGGAACTTCGGCTCGTGTCCCGAGACGGCCGGGGCCATGAACAAGCCGGTGGCCAGCCAGGCGGTGGCGATCCAGAAGATGGCCAGTTGGGTGTGCCAGGTGCGGGTCACGGAGTAGGGGAGCCACTTGGCCAGCGGGATGCCGTAGAAGCCCGATCCCTCCACGCCGTAGTGCGCCGTCAGGACCCCGAACCCGATCTGGACGAGGATCAGCGCCGTGACGATCCAGAAGTATTTCAGCGTCGCCTGCATCGAGGGCGTCGGCCGAAATGCCAGCAGCGGGTCCTCTTCAGGCAGTTCATGGCTCTCGTCACGTTTGGCGTGCTGGATGGCGAAGTACCACGCCAGGGCACCGATGCCCGCCAGCAGGACCACGAAGCTGATCAACGACCAGACGACGATCATGCCGGACGGCCGGTTGTCGATCAGTGCCTCGGAGGGCCAGTTGTTGGTATACGTGATCTCGCCGCCTGGCCGGGTCGTCGCGCACGCCCAGGAGGCCCAGAAAAAGAAGTCGTTAAGTTGCCGCATCCGCTGCGGATCGCGGATCGCGTTCGCCGGGATGGCATAGGCGTCACGCAGCTTGTCGGCCGCCGGATCGTCGCCGAACAGCGCGGTGTAGTGCTCGCCGACGGATTGGATCGCCCGGGCCCGTAGCGGGGAGACCACCAGGTTGCCCGTCTTCGGGTCGTATGTGTTGAGGCGGGCCTCTTTTTTCAGGCGCGCCTTCAACGCCGCTTGGTCCTCGTCCGTCAGTGCGGCGAAGGACTTGCCGTGCTCGGCTTGGGCCCAATGCTCGAGTAACCAGGTCACCTCGCGGTGGAGCCAGTCGGCCGACCAGTCCGGCGCGACGTATGCGCCGTGGCCCCAGACGGTGCCGACTTCCTGGCCCCCCATCGACTGCCAGACGTTCTGACCGTCCTTGATGTCCTGGCCCGTGAAGAGCACCTGGCCATCGCTGGTGACGACGCGCTCCGGGACCGGCGGGGCCTCGCGGTAGACTTCCCCCCCGAAGTAGCCGAGCACCGCGAAGGACGCGGCGATCACCGCCCCCAGGCCGACCCAGAGCCCCGTATACCGGATGGGCGATCGGGCCTCGCGGGAGGGAAGTTCATCCGCAGCCGTTCGCAATCCGTCGTTCACACCGTCCACCTTTCGTCGCCTCCCAATTGATGCGCGTGCCGAGAGCTGGCCCGGCTGGAGAACTCGATGACGACCGCATGGATCAGATCCTCGGTGATCCCCTCGGCGTCGGCGTGCGGGATGCCGATGTCTTCCGTGACCGCTAACCCATACGAACGTGTCGAGTACGACGGTGACATGCACACCCTCCCCTCACTCTGGCGATTGGACCCCGACCGCGGGATCACGAGATCTTTCGCCGAGGGGATTTTAATCTGTATCTAAAATCAATATTATAGACCGAGGGCCTTTTGTCAACCCGGCTCCGACACTTTCCTGGGCTAACCGCTCGCACGAGGCGCGACGATGCATCTGACGCATTTCTCTGACTACGCCCTGCGCGTGGTACTGTACCTCGGCTGTCATCCGGGGAAGCTCGTCTCGGTTGACGAGATCAGCCGGGCGTATGGGATCTCCAGGCACCACCTCGTCAAGGTGGTCCAGACGTTGACCGACCTGGGGGTGGTCGAGGCCCAGCGCGGTCGCGGAGGCGGCATGCGGCTCGCCAAGCGCCCGTCGGAGATCAATGTTGGCTGGCTGATCCGCCGGACCGAGCCGCACTTCGACTTGGTCGAGTGCTTCGACCCGGCGGCGAATCTGTGCCCGATCGCCCCAGCCTGTGGGTTGAAGGGGGCGCTGCACCGCGCCCAGCAAGCGTTCCTCGGCGTCCTCAACGAGTACAGCCTTGACCAGTTTCTGAAGCGGCGGTCCGACCTGGCCCCCCTCCTGGAGGGCTCCCTCCAGCGGCGAGCCGACGACGCGGGTGAAGGATGAAGGACTATCGGCGCGGACGGTAATCACCCGAATCGAAGCGGAGGTGCGAGACATTCGCCCTGTCCGATCTCGATGTCGCCTTCTTAATTCAAGAGGCGGAGTTCCTCTACTCGAGACGCGTAGCGTCTAGAGACTGGCTACGACAGGAGTGTAATGGACTCACCTGGAATCCGATCCCGGCAGCTCGAAGCTCCCGACAGACTCTGGGCCGTCCCCGGGGACCGACGGGATAGCTGGTCTCCCCACGGCGGTATAAATCACATGATATAAGAATAACTATACAACGTTGGTATTGTGCGTCTCTCTGAGCAGAACACGCAGTCATAGACCTTGGCACACTCATGAGTTCGCCTTCCGCCCACGATCAGGCACCAATTGGTCAATCGAGGGTGGGGGTGTCATCGTCCAATTGCGACTAGAAGGCTTGAAGTGAGACGATCTATGCAGCGAGTGGGACCGAGCAGGAATTCAGCAGCACTTATGAGCATTTGGAGAGCACCACCAACGACGTCTCTTTCCTTGTCTAGATCCCCCAGAGTTGCGCAAGAGCTGTCTCCTTATTTGTCTCGTTCCTCGAGAACGCGCTGCAATTCCGGATCTCCTTCCTCGTTTCGATCGTGAGGGGTGCTCCGGTGGGTGAGGGCGCCTCCGTCTTCGGTTGGCTGAAATGAGCCAACTGCATGAAGGCCCTTTCAGCTTTCTTGTTCGCCCCGCTTGAGCTTGCAGGCGCGAGTGATATGCTGAACTGTGTCGCTTCAGACATGCAATGCGCACCCGTGGAGTTGGGCCATTGGCTCATCAACAAGCGCGAGGCCCAGAGGTCGTTTGACATGGTTTCGTGCCGTCAAGAAGCCGGGCCGCTCGTGCTGAGCACGAAATTGGGGCTTCGGGAAATGGCCGACCATCCCCGATTGGGACGGCACTGTGGCCAGGGCCTTGTTCGACGAGCTGATGAACCACGGGCGGCGCCTCTTCAAGAAGGAGAGAGCTATCAGCAAACACAGCAATTCCCTTCCGCCCAGCGCGTGAAGTCGCCGATCCGGCCACGGGCCGGCACCCGCGTGAACGAGCGAAGTGAGAGCAACCGTCGTGAACGGCTGGGATGTCCGGCCCACCCTTGAGCGTGCAGGCGCAAAGGCGATCACTTGTTCAAGTGGCCGGATCGTTCGCGACAGGCTCACCACTGCCCCAGGCCCTGATCCAGCGCTGCCAGCGGCTCAGCTACGAGCTTCGACTGTGCGAGCCGGTCATCCTGTGGTGGTCAGCACCGCAGCCTGTGGCGGGCGACTCGGCGGTGGCCCAGCCCACGATGGTGTTCTTTACCTGCCTCGTCCTCGCCCCAGAACTGACCGGGGAGACGCCATCACGCCATATCACGTTACACCGACCTACTCCACTCGAAAACGTCGCGCGCCGAGCGGGGTTGCTCTACGCGCCCATCTCCCTGAACCTGACTCGGTCGAGGCAAGTGGCGCCCACTTCCCGATCAAAACCGGCGCTCAATTCCCGATCGGTATCACCATCGCCACAAAACAAAAGATACCGAACCAACTGTCTCGGGGGACATCTTCTCACGACGTCAAGGGAGGCATCAATCGGGTTTTCCGGGCGGTCGAGGACGGAGAAGCAGAGGCGGGACAAACTTGGCTCCTGGGGAAGTCCAGGCCACCGTGACACCCTTTGCCAAGGGCGAGTGAGCCCAGGATCGTTTGCATTGCTTGCTCATGGGCTCTCGGTCGCAAGGACCCACGTCCGGGATCAATGCAACCTTCGGACATTGGCCGGGTGATGAAACCGACGAAGAAATCGCCGCTGATCTCAAGGAAGTCTCGTGATCGCCCCAGATGATTTGCTCTTGCTCGCCGCTATCGCGCTCCTCCACCTGTTTCGTAGCAATGTAGGGGTCGATGGCTGGACACCAAAACACACAGATCTGAAGCTTTATCAGATGTTCAGGCATCCGTTTCACGCGTCACGAACTCGCAGGGACCGATTGCATGGACACTTATCTGTGTGTATCTGGATTTTTCCGTGGCCAATTGCGTCTTGATCTGAGGCCGATTGCAATTTACCCGGTTTGACGGTGAGATCGGCGGGAAAATCAGGAAGTGCGATGCGAGGAGCCGGTGCGCTGGCTCTTGGGGATCTCACCCTTGAGGAAAGCGCTCAGTTCCTCCTGGTCGTCGAGGTCCAGCTCGAACGGAATCCAGTCACCGGTCGATTCGTCGAGGATGGCGGCTCGGGTCTTGCCCCTCAGATCCATCCGGGGGTCGCACCAGACCAGCCGATCGCTCTCGTTGGTGAACCCGTGACCATCCCATTGTCCGATGCCTCCCACGGCATCATGCAACGTAGTGCGAACCGCGTACACGGCGTCGAGTGCGTCGGGGTGGGAGAGGATCGCTTCGGGATAGATGCGGATGGCATAGATGGCCCGGATGGTTTCCAGGTAATCGCTCAGCCAGCGAACCGCCGAGGGCGGGCCGCCGGAGTCCAGACTGTCGATGAACTCGGCAACTTCTTCGGCGCCCAAGGTATTGGGAGCAACCGGATTGCGCTCGACGGTCGCCCACACGTTGTGCTGCTCGTTGGGCGCGGGGCCGATGGCGAGATAGTTGCCAAGCATCCCGGGGTGATCGACCGACCAGACGGCGCCGTAGGGGACAGCCCGTTGCAGTGTGGCCAGAGGAACATCCCGGTCATTGACGGTCAACAGGCGGAGATAATCACCCATCGGCCGGCTCCGTCACAAGGTTTCCTACGCCACCGACCGTTCCTCGCACCGAGTGAGGCCGCAGGGGAAGCTCAGCGGTGGATGCGCCGGCCCGGTCCACGGTCGAGTCGTGCGATCGAAACCCTGCCAGGAAATAGATTAGCATCGCTCCATTGATCACGCAAGGGATGAGGAACACCAGAACATCATTGTCAGGGTGCGTACCGGCAAGATCACCGGCCATCAGGTTACCCAGCAGCGAGCCCAGTCCCGAAGTCAGCACCAGAAACAACCCCTGGGCGCTGGCCCTCTGGCGGGTTTGAGCCCGGCTGTCCAGAAAAACCTGTCCTCCCACNGTGAAGCAGCCTACCCCCACTCCGTGCAACAGTCCACCGCCGACGGCGATGGCCAGCGGCGGTCGACCCAGCAGGCTGAGGAACCGTACCAACCAGGCGATGATGCCCACCGNGAGTGTTCCTTTCGTGCCGATCCGGCCCAGCATCCACGGTAGAAAAGCCAGAGCGGCGATCTCGGGCCATTGTCCCAGGGTCATGGCTGTCGGCACCCACGCCCGGAGGGGCACGATCACCGACCCCATCGCCAGGGTCGCGAAGATCTATCCCCGAGAGCGGCCGTTCAGGCCAAGATCCTGGAGGTGGACGGCCAGAATGATCCCTGAACGGCATAGACCAGCGCCATCATCGCCGCCAGCCGCCAGCCAGCTCTCCGCTCGATCATGCCCACCTCGGCAAAATTCGTCTCGTCGAATCCGGCCTGGGAATTTTACGGAAGATCCTCTGGCTGCCAAGATCCATCCGGAATTTCGGGCAGCCCCAGGCTCGATCCGACCCGCTCCGCTTCCCAGCCGTCCTCCGGCCTGTCATCATGAAGCATGCGTCCAGTCCGCCAGCGATCGCCGGGCGTCCCTGGCCTTGCTCCAGAGGATCAACGTGACCATTCCGTGCTACCAGATACCGTACGCGATCGCCGGCGGTCCCGCGAACATGGCGCTGGATGAGGCGCTTCTGGAGTGGGTCGCCAGCCAGCCGAATGCGCTGTTCTTGCGTACTTACGGCTGGCTCGAACCCACACTCAGCCTGGGATACTTCCAGAGCCTGAGCGAGGCCCTGGCCGAGCCGCGCTGGCAAGGAGTTCCTCTGGTTCGCCGCGCCACCGGAGGGGGAGCGATCTGGCACGATCACGAATTAACGTACGCCATCGTCCTTCCCACCAACCATGCCCGGGCTCGGCCGGGCACTGCGCTCTACCAGGCGGTTCACGCGGCCATCGCCGCGACCCTGCGCGCGCCGGGGCTGGATGCTTGCCGACGGGCCGCTTTCGAGTCCGTGTCGCACCGCGCCGCGGAACGACCGCCGCATCGTCCCTTTTTGTGCTTTACCGACCGTGCCCCCGAGGATATCGTGGTCAGTGGCTTCAAGGTCGTGGGAAGTGCTCAGCGACGCCACGCCGGGGCAATCCTCCAGCACGGTTCTTTACTCCTCAAGCGATCCGACCGGACCCCCGAACTCCTGGGAGTCTGCGATCTGGCCGGGGTCTCTCAGGACCCTCGCTCCTGGTCTGGACCGGTGCAGGAGAGAATGGCCCGGGCGCTGGAGCTCGACTTGGTCGCATGCGACCTACCTGCCGCCGTCAGCCGCAGGGCCGCCGAGCTGGAAGAAAGGGTTTATCGGGTCGCCGGCTGGACAGGACGGCGCTGAACTCTGCCACACCAAGCTTGACGGCCGAGCGACTTTCCAGAAAGAGCAGCGCAAACGATGTGTTCCGAAAATCCTATATAGGCAAGTGTGCCAGGGATCTTGGAACTCCGAAACATTAAGTTACAATGTGGGTGAAAGCCTGGGTGGCCGTGGGAAACAGCAGGAAAACCGGCCCCGTCGCAGTCTGGCGGGCGTCCGCAAAATGCGTCGAGACCGAAATGAGGTCCGCGGGCAAGCCGGCTTCGGGTCCGGTCCTTGTTTCTTCATCACGCCTTTCGGGGCAAGCCGGACGGTCGGGCCCACGTTCGTGCCCGAGAGCGTGGGGCCTTTCTCCGTGGTGCGAGTTGACGCTGGCCATCATCGTTGTTGACCGCAAAGGTCAGGACGGTTTCCATGAAAGTGCAGCTGATTGTCGTCCGAGGCAAGCCCGAAGGGAAGGTGATCCCCCTGGCTGGCCCGAAGTTCAAGATCGGCCGCGGTGAAACGTGCCACCTGAGGCCAAATAGCGAACAGGTCAGCCGCGAACACGCGGAATTCACGATCGAATGCAGCGCCGTGATCGTCCGCGACTTGGGTAGCCGGAATGGAACGCTGGTCAACGGCAAAGCCCTGACAAGCGAGGCGTGTCAGCTCAAGGACCACGACCTGGTCCAGGTGGGGCCGCTCACCTTCGCAGTCTCGATCCAGGATGCCCCCAAATCCGCGGCCAAGGCCGCGACACCCCCGGCGGCATCCCCGGGAGTCGCTCAGGCCAAGGGCAAACCCTCGCCGGACGATGTTCCCGCCGAAGACATCGATTCGTGGCTCTTCGGCGATAACGCCAAGGCCACTGCCGACCAGCCCACGGCTGTTTACGGCGGCGATACGATCACTATCGCCGCCTTCAAGGATTCCCAGATCCCACCCGCTCAGCCAAACGAGCTCCCCTCGGTCGCCGATGATGCGGAGTATGAACGTCAGACCGAGGAAGAGGAGCGGGAAACCGAGGATGACCAGGCCGCTGACGAGGAAGCCGGCGACGAGGAAGCCGAGGAAGAAGAGGCCACGGCCGTGCAAGACCTCGAGGAAGAGCTCATGGACCCTTCCAACCCCTTCTATGTCGCCAAGAAAGCACAGAAAGAGCAGAGCAAGGCAGGGGCAACCGGTGCCGGGTCTCATACGCAGGAATTCAAGGACAGCAGCGACGCGGCCACCGACATTCTCCGAAAACTGATGGAACGCCGCCGGGCTTCCAGGTCCTGAACCATCCTGTCCGCGAGGGATTCGCCGATTCATGACCACCGACGATCCCTCGCTCGCGGGTTCGACGATCCTGCCCGTGCAAGAGGGGCTGGTGCGACTGATCGAGCGACTCGAACAGATGGTCGTCGGTCAGCGAACACTTCTCGACCGGCTGGTGATCGCTCTCCTGGCCGGCGGCCATGTCCTGATCGAAGGCGTCCCCGGCCTGGCCAAGACCCGGGCCGTGCGAGCGCTCGCGCAGGCCCTCGACTTGCCGTTCCGGCGGATCCAGTTCACACCGGACCTGCTGCCCGCCGATCTGACGGGCACCCAGATCTACCGGCCGGCGACTGGCACTTTCGACGTCCGCCCGGGCCCCATCGTCACCAGCGTGCTGCTCGCCGACGAGATCAACCGGGCCCCGGCCAAGGTCCAGAGCGCGCTGCTGGAAGCCATGCAGGAAGGCCAGATCACGGTAGGTGACGAGACGCTCGTCCTGCCGGAGACTTTCTGGGTACTGGCCACCCAGAACCCGATCGAGCACGAGGGAACGTATCCCCTGCCCGAGGCCCAGCTTGACCGCTTCCTGATGAAGCTCGTGGTCGGCTACCCGGACCGCGATTCCGAGCTGGCGATGCTGGAACTGCCCAGCGTGACCGAGACGACCCACAGCGAGTCATGGACCGGCGACGAGCCCTCCCTGTTCAGCCCGACGGACGTGCTTGCGTTCCGCAGGCTGACCGCATCGATCCGGGTCGCACCCGCAATCAAGGCCTACGTGGTCGATCTCGTCCGCGCGACCCGCGACCCGGCCGCCTACGGTCTGGGACTGGCACCCTTGCTCGAGTTGGGCGCCAGCCCACGGGCCACGATAGCCCTGGTCCGAGCCGCCCGTGGACATGCCCTGCTGGCACGGCGAGACTACGTGACCCCGCACGACGTCAAGACACTGGCCCGTGACGTCATGCGGCATCGCATCATGATCAGCTACGAGGCCGACGCCGAGGGCCTCTCCGCCGACGATATCCTGGGACGCATTCTCGACCATATCCCGGTGCCGTGATTGATCGATGGCGGCCTCCAACGCCGCGGGCACGAGGGTCGATCAACTCAGCGCAGCGTAGCACATCGAATCCCAAGAGACTCCGCTCTTTGAAATGATGCCGCGGGAAGCCGGGTTCTCGACGTTCAGGACGTGGTCGACTTGAGGACCGAAGTGGCGGGGTTCCGCTCGTCAGGCTGGTCGGCGTGGCGCGATTCCGGCAGTCGCGAAAGCCAAAACCAGTAGGCGAATCCGCCCAGAAGAAGCACCAGGCTGATGTTCTGTGAGATGGTCAGCCCGGCAAAGAAAACCCCTTCGTCGTTACGCAGATACTCGATCAGGAAACGAGTGATCGGGTAGGTGACCATCAGCAGGCCCATGACCTCNCCNTCGCGCCGGCGCAGGGGATANAAGGCCCAGAGCANCANCAGGATGACCAGGGAATCNAGGGACGAGTAGAGCTGGGTCGGATGGAGCGGCAGGGACTGGGTGGCANTGGCGGGNATCAAGCCCCGGGCGAATTCGTAGTCCCANGGAGGNGAAGGCTTGGGNAACGACANGNCCCACGGTAGGTTGCAGACGTCCCCGTAGCAGCAGCCATTGAGGAAGCAACCGAGGCGGCCAAAGAACGTTCCGANCATGATCGCCGGCGCGATGGCATCAAGGTATGGACGCAGTGGAAACGGCCGGAAGTGGCGATAGACGAAAAAGGCGATCGACCCACCCAGCACCCCGCCGTAGTAGACAATTCCACCTTTCCAGTATTGAAGCACATCGAACAGGCTGTTGATGCCGCGGCCCCAGTATTGAAAGCAGTAAAAGAGCCGGGCTCCCACCAGTCCGATGAAGAAGATCCAGAACGCCATGTCCAGGATGACGTCGGGATCCAGCTTCTCGCGGCGGGCCCGCCAGGTCGCCAGCCAAGTCGAGCCAACGAACGCCAGTACCAGCATGGCGCCGTAACCGAAGACCTTGACGCCGCCGAAGATCGGGATGGTGAACAAGACCTGTCGCATGCGCGAGTCATCCTCTGTGTGGCGACCAATCGGCGACAGGTGCGGCGGGCGGGCCGGCTCAGCGCGGTTCCAGCACGGAAGAGAATCCCGGTTCGCACGCCTGGGCGATTGGAGGATAATCGATTTGCTCCACGATCTGGTTCTGCTGATCGAGGGCGACAACCCGGGGCTGGTGACCTTCGAGCTCTTCGGTTTCGAGCTCGGCAAATGCCATCACGATGACTCGATCGCCCACGGAACCAAGCCGGGCCATCGCCCCGTTGAGCTCGATCGATCTTGAACCACGCCGCCCGGGCAAAACGTAAGTTTGAGCCCTTAAACCGGTTGCGACGTTGCTCACGAGAATCGCCTCGTACGGAACGAGCCCGACGGCGTCCATGAGGTTGCGGTCGATCGTCAGACTGCCATGGTAATGGAGGTCGCTCCGAGTCACCGTGGCGAGATGGAGCTTGCTTTTGAGCAACGTGAGCCGCATGGGCGTGACTGTCTCACTCCGTCAGGATCAGGTTGTCGATAAGCCGAGTCGACCCGACCCGGGCTGCCACCAGCGCCACCGCTCGGCGCTCCGGCTCAATCACGACAAGGGATTCGAGAGAATTGGCGTCGGCCACCTCAACATAGTCTAGCTTGACCGACAACTCCAATGATATCGTCCGGTCAAGAATCTGTCGAACCCGGTTGGCATCGCGTTCGCCGCCGGCGACCGAGTCTCGCGCGTGTTGAAGGGCGCGAAACAGCACGGAGGCCGCCTTGCGCTGGGCGGGGTCAAGATAGCGGTTCCGGCTGCTCATGGCCAGTCCATCCTGCTCGCGGACGGTCGGTACGACGACCAGCTCGACCGGAACGTGCAGGTCCTCGATCATCCGGCGGATCAAGAGTTGCTGCTGGTAATCCTTCTGGCCGAAAACAGCCAGGTCCGGGCGAACGATCTCGAACAGTGCGAGAACGACCGTGGCCACGCCTCGAAAGTGGTCCGGACGGCTGGCGCCTTCCAGCACGTGGGAAAGCCCTGGCACCTCGACGAAGGTTGCCGACCGGCCGCGCGGATAGATGGTTGCCTCCATCGGCTTGAAGACGAGGTCCGCGCCAGCCGCGTCGCACTTGCGGAGGTCTTCCAGAAGTGTCCTGGGGTAACGCGTCAGGTCCTCGTTGGGGCCGAACTGCGTAGGATTGACGAAGATCGAGACGACGACCAGTCCAGCCTCTGCCCGGCACCGCTCGATCAGCCGGGTGTGCCCCTCGTGCAGGGCCCCCATCGTCGGCACGAAGCCCACGCGCCGGCCAGACCCGCGAGCCGCGGCGACGGCTTCACGGAGCTTCGTTATCGACTCCACCGGCTCAAGCACCGATTGTCTCCGCTGGCGGAAGGTTGTTGATTCAGGACTCCGAATGCCGGATTCCAGACGCTCAGGAAGCAGGTGGAGGCGATCAATGACAGAGAGCAAAGGACAGATGACAGATGACAAATGGCAAATGGCCCCCGGCCACTGCTCGCTGCTTACTCGCCACTGCTCAAAGGCCACTGCGTTTCAACTGCGATGGGGACAGTTGGGATTGTTCAGGCAGCTTTCGGGAATCAGGAGATCATTGAGGATTTCTCCTCCCAGGATCGTTTTGGAGATGATCCGGGGTACGTCTTCGGTGGTGACCCTGCCATACCAGATTCCCTGGGGATAGATCACGAC